>Ga0114906_1001359_pt1 | contig 12870 bp, 21 predicted proteins | sample MalvirDeepMed_M9_FD_89687 | JGI IMG/M metagenome (GOLD analysis project Ga0114906, IMG submission 89687) | Marine viral communities from the Global Malaspina Expedition - Malaspina viral metaG DeepMed_M9 | ecosystem: Environmental > Aquatic > Marine > Oceanic | place: Mediterranean Sea...
ATATAATTTTCTTCATTGTATTCAGAAAAATCTTTTGGAAATTGATTGTTAGGCTTCCATTCAAAGGTCACAGGTCTTAAATCATTAATAAAATTTAAACCTAATATAGAATTTTTTATGTTTTTCTTTTTACGAACATCTGAACTTCTTGTCCAAGCATTATCTGTATCAAACTCATTTGCAACAGTATTACTAGGTCTACCAAAAATAAACTGACTATCTTCTGTACCAGCAATATTATAACCTATAACATATTGGTAGGTAGCAGTAGCACTACTTGCATCACAGTTCGCACCAATTATAATATTTTGAGATCCATCTGTAAGAGTGTCTCCCGCTTGATAACCTAAGCATGTATTATTATTTCCTTCAACTACAGCAGATCCTGCTACATAGCCTAAAGCTACGTTGTTATCACCAGCCTGTAAAGCATCTAAAGAATATCCACCAACAGCTACATTATATTCTCCGCCAGCAACGGGGCCGCCTAATGAGTTAGAACCAATAGCTAAGTTGTGATTTTCAGTATCAAAATTATCACCAGCTTGAGAACCAACTATAGTATTACCCGAACCCGATGTAATTTGTATTCCAGTATCATAACCTATAATTACATTTTCAGTTGCTGATGTCATATCTTGACCAGCTCTATAACCAATAACAACTGAACTATCTCCAGTTATAACTCCTGTATCTCCAACATTTGGGCCAATAAATACACAAGAGTTCATAGTAGTTGCCTGTTTAGCGGCATCATTACCAATAATTACATTTGGGCCTTGTGTTAAATCTTCACCAGCTAAATATCCTACGGTTACATTACCCGCTCCTGTTTGATTACTCTTACCAGCAGATTCACCAACAGCCACATTGTTATCAGCTGTTGTAATATTATATCCTGCTGCATTTCCAATTAAAGTATTATTTGCACCCTCTGTTAAAGAGCTGCCAGCAGCATAACCACAGCCAGTATTTTGATCACCAGTAGTCAAAGCATCGAAAGTATAGTTACCAATAGCTACATTATATTCAGCACCACCATTAGTTACATTCATAGCATCTCTACCTATTGCTACATTATGTGTTTCTGTGTCAGCTGATTGTAAGGCGTTTGCACCTATCGCCATATTACTTGCACCATTACCTGTGGTTAAAGCTGATCCAGCAGTTGAACCTACTATCGTACTATGACTTTGGGTAGTTATAGCTGTTCCAGCATTATGTCCAATTGCTACATTGTGATCTCCAGCAGTAAGTGCATCTAAAGCATTACTGCCGACCGCTACACAATATTCTGCGCCAGCAATCGGGCCACCCAAAGCTCCATAACCCACAGCAGTATTATAACTTTCTGTATCTGGTTGATAGTAAGAATTATAACCCATAGCAGTGTTATTAATACCTGAAGTATTTGCCGCTCCTGAATTAAAACCTACAAAGGTATCTCCAATATGTGTTGTTGCTGCACCAGCATAATATCCAATAGCAGTTAATCTTGAATCGACCATGCCAGCACCAGCATTTCTGCCTATTACCACTGAATAAGCCATTGCTGTTCCAGCTGTTCCAGCGTTATGACCTATGGCTACGTTATCATCACCCGTAGTCAAAGCATCTAAAGCATTATTCCCGACAGCTACATTAGTTTCAGCACCATTAATTGAACCATTACCAGCATTATCCCCAATAAATATATTATCATCTTCAGCATCAAAAGTTGCTCCAGCTTGGTCACCAATACAGATATTATTTGTTCCAGTTGTGATTGTTTCACCAGCATTACCACCTATGCCAATACTACCAGTTCCCTCTGTTATATTTTGTAAAGCTCTCACTCCAATCGCAACAGTTCTTTCTGCAGCGGTTATATCTTTTGATGCTTCATAACCTACACCAACATTTGAACCACCTGTGGTAACTCCAGAACCAGCAGCAAGATAACCTACATATACACTTTCTCCACCAGATGTTAATGCTCCAGCCGCCCCGTATCCTATAACAGTATTTGCATCAGCAGTAGTAACTGCATCAAGAGCTGTTAAACCGTAAGCTGTATTATATTGAGCCGTGCTGTCTGTACCTGAAACATCGTGAGTGTAGATAGATCCTGTATCGCCATAGAAAAAAGGAATACCAGCAAGGGTAATTCCAGTCGTGCCTTGAGCTCCAAGTGTCACAGCTCCTGATGTTGTTACAGTTGTTGCAGCTAAATTTGCTAATGCGTTATGAACTTCGTCAGAACCGTCTACATAAATAGCCATGTCTTTTCCCGCAGCTAATGAAGCAGTTGTTGCTCCTGTACCTGATGTTAAAGTAAGAGTAGAATCTGAATCGTTTAAAAGATAGTAAGTTTTTTCAATATCGGGAAATGTAATAGTACGAGTGCCCCCTGCAGATCCTGTAAATACAATAACTTTATTACGCCCATTCTCATCAGCATATGAAGTAGGTTCAGTTGTAAAAGTTAATGTATGATTACCAGTTACTGCTAAAGTTGCATAACCATCGGATGCATCTTCCATTCTGTTCCAGTTGTAATTAGTTTGATCACCCCAAGCGTTTGCATTTTCGCCTGTTGTCATTAATCTCAAACCAAGATTTGACCATGTTGATGCCATATTATGTTTCCTTTAAATATTAATTATGTTATTCTCAAAATTGCGTTAGACTCATCTGCAGTTGGAAATTGAATTGTAAATGTTCCGCCTGCTACAGAATAATCTGCACCAAAATCAATAACCATTACAGCTGGATCACCAGATGCTGAATCATTATAAATGACACAACCTCTAGTAGTAAATGTAGCACTTGTCCATGAAGAATCTGCAAAATCAGTAAGTGCAGTTGTAGTTGTGCTAGTACCATTTGTTGGTGTAACATTTGTTAATGTATTACCCCCAGTGGTATATCCATTTCCATTTGCTAACTCATCCGAGTTGCCTGTTATTGTTGTATATGAAGTAGTTGCTGCGCTGTATGTACCAGTTTGTGAAGCATTTGCTTTAATTAAAGCAACTTTCATTGTATTTCCACTTGTAGCAGTAAAGTTATGCGTAGCAGTCATGAGCTCTTTTTTAAATGTTGAGCATATTGCTGATGTAATTCCCATTATCTATTTTCCCTTGTTCTTGATAATTCGTTAAGTTCACCTTGTAGTAGTGTAGAATTTCTCATTCTTACTTGTTCTTCAGTGGCTAACACTTGTGCTGACCTCTGATATAATTGTTGATACTTAGCTAACTCTTGATCTGCTTTCATAAATGTAGCAGCTTCTGCTAGACAAGCGTATAACAAGGTATCTCCACAATAATCACCTAAATACGTATTTGCATTAGATGAAGACAACCCTGCTGGTCTTATATTATAACTAATTTCAATGGTTTTGTCAACCGATGAAGTGGGGGCAAAGATAAAATTTGTTTGCCTATCAGAAGAAGTGTAAGCTGATCCGTCGTGAGTAAATGCCCAATAATAAGGTTGATCAGTTTGAGTAGCAGATGTTCCACTTCTCCAATATTCTTTTATAAAAGATTCATCTTTTTCATAAACCCAATCACCCTTTTGTACCTGCATCCAACGAACTACGACTAAATCCTGTGGTACAGCTACTATATTAGTATCTGCTGTTAGCGTCATTGTAGTTGTTTTTTGAGCTGAAGTAAAGTCAATTTCTTTATACATTCGCTGTTCAGCTAATTGTATGCATAAATCTATAGGAGCTATTCCTGATCCTGTTGCTGCAGTAAATTCTGCCGCATCGTTTTCCATCCAATCTTGAATGGCTTGTACTAAAGTTGTATATGTAAACATTATAATGCCCCTCCTTGTTGTCCATAACCCCAAGCTCCTTGACCATATAAGCCTTGAGAATATCCACTAACTACTAGAGTTAATGAGCCTTGAGCTGAACCAGCCGCTATTCCAGTTGGTAATGCAGCAGCATTAACAAGTACTGTACCTAAAGCAGTTGCAGTTGCTATACCTGGTGGTAATTCTGTTGCTCCAAAGAATAATCCAGATGAACCTTGAGCTGTTCCTGCAGCAATACCTGCTGGTTGATCTGCTAAGTTTTGTTCTAATGTACCTAAACTAGTACCTGCTGCAATACCTGCAACATTTTCTGCAGAATTAAATGTTAACGAACCAAGAGATGTGCCTGCAGATTGTCCTGGAGGTATTTCAACTAAATCAATATTTCCACCTGGCCCCGTGTGTAATGTGCCATTGTAGGCAGCCATTACTCCTGAATAATTTTGGTATAATCGTCCTAATTTTACTATTGTTTCATCATCAGAAGTATCAGGACGAGGATTTTGTACAACATCACTTGTTGTTTTTTTGAAATATTTAGACGGATCTAATTGAGGTTGTTTTGATTCCCAATCATTTTTGTGAACCATATAACCATTCCATTCTTTTCTAAGATCTTTATGTTTGACCTTAAAGCCCGAACGATCATCAATAGCTACTGCATGTTTTCCTTTAGTATATCGTGCCATTAGTAATACACCGCTGGTTGTACAAAGAAACTTACACGTTCTCTATCTTCTTCTTTAGCTTTTTCCCAATCAGCTGCATAAACTTGTGCTAATTCATTTCGTCTATTAATATCTACTGTACCTGGATGTTTATGAGCTAACTTTAAAGTTAATCCACTAATCATTGCAGGTAGCATGCGTTTCGGAATTTCTACTTGTTGATTATAATTAATATATGGAGAAGTAACTTGACCTGCTGTATCACCACTAGCTGCAGCTGCCCATGCTACATCTTCTGGATATTTAATCATCCATGCTTTTAATTTATAATATGTTTGATCTGGAACAGGCCATAAATAAACTTTATGTGTGTTTACTCCTGAACTTGTGTATTGAGCATTACGCTCAACAGAAAATTGAGAAGGTTTACCGCTTGTTGTTTTTGTTGGAATTTGTAAATAGTCTGCTAGACTAACACGTTCTATTTGAGTATCAGAATCTGGATCAGCATTAGTATCTAATAAAACAGCATCCATTATATCTGAATAGGTATTAGAACTAAATGTAATATAATTTTGATCTTCAGTCATGGTATGTTCAACTAAATCAAGTGTAAATAAATTTACACCTTCATTAATCCATTCTACCATTAATAAATTTAAAGAACGTCTTGCTGTAATTAGGTCATAGCCACCCTTTGAGCTTACCCCTAATCTTTCATAAGCTTCTTGTATTACAGTATCAATCGTTAGATTGAATGTATTAGTGCCTGATGTGGCCATATTTTGTCCTTCCTATATTAAGGTGCGAACAATCAAATAACACATTTGAGCAAAAACTGTACCACCAATAACCCAAATAAATTTAGAAAGTTTATCTATATCAGTTTGCATATGAGCTAAGTGGTTGTCTTTTATTGTATCAATTTTTTCGTGTACTAATCTAAGTTCACCTTTGATTTCAATAATTGCTTCCTTATTTGTTTGTACGCCCATTATTAAACTGAACCAGTTTTAATAAACTCTGCTACAACTGTGTACATATTGCCGTCATTAGCTTGACTTGGTATTACAATATTAATATCACCATTTGTATTAGCATCTGTGCTTGGAGGTAACCCGCCAAACTCTCTAAAATCCCAATAGCCTGTTCCTGTTAAACCAAGCAAAGGACGGTCACCATCTGAATCTTCAAAATCTAAACGAGCAAATGAATCTCCTCCATCACCTGTATCACAAGCAAACCAAACTCTTTGTAAAGCTCCTCGTGTAGCAGCACTTGAGCTGCCTATTGTACGTGCTGAAGCATCATAAAATACTGTTGTACTTCCAGTACCGTCTGATTCTACAACTATTTTTATTGTTGCTCGTTTTTCGTTTTCTTGTAAAACTTCTGGCCCTGTTACTGTATCTGCCATATGTTTCCCTCCTTAATTAAGAAACATGAGGGCCCGAAGGCCCCCATTAATTATTATTATGATTCTTACGAATCTGTAAAAGGTGTTGCTAGTGTTCCATCACCCATCAAGAATGCTTCAACAAACCATGTTGTTGTATTCACTCCTGTAAGTCTAATGAAACCACCAGTTAACCAACCTTGTTCAACCGCACCTAAATCGATAACATCATTAGATGATGCTGGGTGGAAGTTATCAGTTTCACCAATCTCTCCTGTATCAAACAAGAAAGCTGTTCCTAAGAAACCATCAGTTCCATCAGTTGTAGCACATTTAATTTGTCCTGCTCCTGTGAAAGTAGTCTCTACAAAAAATTCATAGTGAATACCTGCTGCTGGTGTAGGTAAAGTTACTACAATACCTGCTGCTCTATTAAAACCAAAAGCTGTTCCTGAATCTGCAGACGTTAAAGTTTTAGTAGCATCTGTAATTGATTCATAATCTCTAAGAAAGTTAGTAGCACCAGTCATTTTCATAGTACCAGTACCTGATACGTTACCACTTGAATCGATATCAAAGTTAGTTGTTACGGTACCAGTACCAGATGCTTTAGTGATTTGTTCAAAACCATTTTCTGATCTGACTGGGCCGTTAAAAGTCGAGTTCGCCATTTTTTAATCCTTTAGGGGTTATAGCCCCTATAATGTTCCTACTGTCTCTATAAAGTCTGCTTGGCCAGCCAGTAGAATTTGTTTAATCCAAGAGTTTAATAAAAGCAAGAGAGACATTTCTGCCCCTCTTACTTAAATTAATTATGCGCCTGTAGAACCGTATACACCTCTCCAGTCAGACCAGCCGAAGCTATATCTTTCTCTGGATTTGTATCTTACGTTTCCTGTTTCAAAGTCGCCTTCCATATTGGTAGCAATAGCTGCTCTTGTGAACATCTTTGTACCATTAGGAGCGTCAGTTCTAATGAACCAAGCATCTGTATCTGTAAATCTATGATTTACAAAGTATCCGCCTGGTAGCATTCCAGTAGACTTAACTGCATTCACATCATTATCTGATGATCCTGGTCTGTATGGAGATGCCATTAGTCTTTCTGCTATAAATACCGATTGTCTCGGTACATGTAGCGTACGACCTTGAGCTGCGATTGGAACACCTTTATCATCTTTGTAACCAGCGATATCAATCAAGCCAGTTTCTAAAGATGTCTCTGACAAGTCAGCATAAGAAGATGGTTTGTTAGATCCATTTGTTCCATATGCTTGCGGATGCGAGCCTGAAACTAATGGTTGACCATCGCCGCCTGTGTAAGATGTACTAAATGCATTGTTAAATACATTTGCAGCTTTAGTTTGTTTAGCAGAAGCCATTGAACGTGCTAATGCTTTTGTTAATCGAGTTGATAACTTGTCATACAAATTGTCTTCCATAGCTTCCTCAGTAATTGAGAATGCCATAGCGACAGTTTCATTTGTATAACGAGAAACATACCCTTCACCAGTATTGCCGTAGCTTACTGCTTGTCCTTCAAATTTAGTTGAAGCTTCTCCGAATCCAGGGAAAAGAACTTCTTCTTCAAAGGCTCTATTTGATGTTTCCTCATCGAATAGTACTGCGTGTTCATTTTCGTAACGAGCATACTCGGTTCCGAAAATTGCGTTCAAACCAGGTACTAATTCTTTAAGGATTTGACCTCTAGTAATTGCCATTTTTTATATCCTCCTAGATATTATATACCTGTAACGCCAGTAGCGCCATTTAGGTGTTGGTGTGAGTTAATTTTAACGACTATGTCCATAGTAGTACCAGTTGCAGTATAAGCACCATCAGTTTGCGCACTACCATATACTGATAGTGGGAAAGTATTAGTAGTTGCTACTGTAGAAGCATCAGCTACCATTCCTGATTTGTGAGTATAAGCGTTACCAGATGGAGAAGCTACTATTTGTACTAGCTTTCCAGTTGAGTTCGCTGCCGTTAAGCCTGTTCCTGCTTGATCCGATTGAATTTTGAAAATTGTAAACGGATCATCATAAACATATGCCTTATATTGTGCGCTCGCCACAGTACCATTTGCGATACTACGAACGAACTTTACATCACCTGTTGTGTTGTCCTGATATTCAGCTCCCCAGAAAACACCAACGACCGCACCCGGAGATGCGCCGCCAATGTCTGTCACAAGAAGTCCTGAACTGTAAGTAACCAAGTCGCCTTCAAAATAAGCACTTGGAGCAGTTGCAGCAATTCTGTAACCATTCATATCTGTGTAGTTGTTTAACCGAACTTGTCCACCTGCAGCGTGATGCAATGGTGAGAGACCGTATCCAGCCATAATTTCCTCCTTTAGAAAATTAATTGTTTATTATATTAAGAAAACTATATAACTAGATATGTCTAATTATTTAGTCTTCAAACTTAGTTTCTCTTGAACTACCAGAAGTAACTGTAGAAGTTGATTCGTCTACGCCCCGCATGTCGCCTTGTCCTGCCTGTTTCAAGTCACTAGCATAAGCCTGCCCCATTACTTTATTTTGATTATCATAATAGGCAGTTCTTTGATCTACTATTTCTTGAGGGACTTTCATTAATATTAAATCCCCAGATCGGACTGTGCCAGCATGTTTACCCGTATCCAAAATATCAGGAACATTTCCGTCACCTAATTCTTCTGGTTTAACAGGTTCGTATCCTTGTCGGATTCTACTGTTGACATTAGCATCATCTGATTGATTAAACAATTCATGTCTTACCCATCTATAATGCATTCCTTCAGGAGCTTCATGAGTTTGTAGCTTCTGAGGAGGTGTCCAAGTTTTTTTACGAGTTGTCGATGCCCGTGTTTTTCGACTGCTTTGAGTTGCTTTTGTCATATTATCCTCCCGCCTTTAACTGGCGTTGTTTTTGGCGTGCATATTCTTTTAGGTCAACTCCAAGTCTATTAGCCATCTCAACTTCCGTTTTACTTAGCTTAATCTTGGAACTACCAGGGTTTGCACGTGATCCCCCTACGACTGTCGGAACCTTATTAACATTCTTCTGTTTGAATCGTTCAGGAAATTCTGTACGTATTCTAGCATCAAGTTCATTATAATATTCATCAGAATCATTAGATGGAATAATACCATCGTCAGTTAATTCTTTATGAATAACTAATGCTGCTTGAGTCATAATTCTATCAGAAGTATTATCATTGCCCCCAAACCATCTATTTCTCTTTTGCCATTCAACAGCCTTTCGATCAGGTGCTGGTGCATAAGGATTTATAGGATTTGCGGATCTAGGTTTTTCTTTAGAATTATTTGAAGATTGTTTTTTTGGTTTTTCTATTTGAGATTCAGCTGCAACTTTATATTGTTGAGCTACTAATGTTTCAGCTTTTACTGAAGCTAATTCATCTTGTGCTTTTATCTCATCATCAATGTTACCGTTTTCTTTAGCAATCTTCAAAGCAGATATGGCTTGTTTTTCTTGGCTATCTAATTTATCAATATAATTATTGATAGCACTTAACTCGTTACTTTTATTTTTAGTATTAAGTTCTTGTGCTTGAGAGAACCAACCAGCTTTATCATGCTCTGCAGCTCGTAACTTTTCTTCAAGTTCCTTCTTTTGTGCAACAAGGCGCTTTATCCGTTTTTCAGCACGCTTGCCAAATACTTTCTTTGAATCCTCTGTATCATCTTCTTCAGTTTCTGATTCAGTTTCAATTGGTTCTTCAGATTCAACCTCAACTAATTCTTCTTCTTCTTCTTTAGATTCTACTTCTGTGACTGGAACAGATGTATCCTTCTGCTCTTCAGGAGTATCTCCTTCATTTTCAGACAAGTCTATTTCTATTTCTTCTGTAGATTCAACTTCGTCTTTTATCTCTTTGTCTATCATATCAGACCTCCATTGGGTGCGACCCACGTTTAACGCTGTTAAGCCATAATGGCTTTGTTATGATTTTACATTATATTTAACAATAATGCAAGTGTATTTCTTATTTTAATGATATTTTTTCTGGTTTTTTAACCACTGCAATGACTTCATCATCATTAATAATGGTATAATCTTCATTATCATACTTAAATTTACTGCCAACATATTTTCCAGTAAGTACCCAATCACCTATTTTACACCAATATTTTTCTTTTTCTCCATAACATTCAGGCCCCATAGATATTACTTTAGATATATTTGTGGCATGTTTCTGCCATTCTTTAGTAGTATCAGCAAGTATAATACCTCCTGATGTCTTTGCTTGTATCTCCCTAGGTTTTAATAATATCCTAAAACCTGCGGGAATTGGTAAATTTTCGTCACCTTTCATGATCATTCTCCTTCTCCTGTTTTAAATAATTTGATATACTCATCATGAAACCTTGATTTCATATCTGATAAAGTTTGACCAACTCCAACTAAATATTTATAAGTAGGAAAATCATCTGCTGCTCCGCCTATGATTTGTTCCTTATTAGTTTCTATTGCATCATTAAGTATCTTATCTATTTTTTCTTTAAATAAATTTATATCTGACATTTGTTTCTCCTGTAAGAGGGGGCACGGTTGTTATTATTTAATTTTAATTGTTTTAGGTTTCTTCTCTTCTGGTACTATTTTTTCTAATTGAATAGATAGCATACCATTAGTGAATTCTGCACCATTAACAATTACGTCTTCAGCAAGACAAAAAGATCTAGTAAAGGCTCTTTGTGAGATACCTTTATGCATAATCTCTTTATCGTCTTGGTCTTGTTTTTTAGATTTTATTGTAAGTGTATTATCAGCATAACTAATGTCAATATTCTTTTTATCAAAGCCAGCTAATGCTACTTCAATTGAATATTTAAAATCGTCTATTTTTCTGATATTATATGGTGGATAACTCGGTGCATCCATTTGTATGGTTGTGAGTCTGTCCATTAGGGAATCAAAGCCAACTGTAAATGGTCTATATGGTTCCCAGTCTATTAGTGATCTAATCATAATTTCCTCCTTTTAAGCAAAATTAAATATAACCCCTTTTGGCGGTTATATTCTAATTATACAGAAATTATCCAGAATTGTCAAGTGGGATATTAAACAGCTTTAATGTTCTCGCATGCTTGTATGAATAAATTCAGTTAAATAAGAATCATCAGTTTCTGTATGTTCTCTCTTATCTTCTATAGTATAAATAGTTTGATCAATTTTATATCCTGGATTTACTTTTAATCTATCTCCAATGAAAGCATCATCTTCCCAAACTATTCTATTATTAGGATATGCAAAAAAATTTCCTTCATCCATTTTAAACATATGAGCACACTTATGTTCTGGATCTTCTGAAAAATCTGTATCTAACATTGCAGCATTTTCATGTCCCCAATCAATAGTGAACATATATGTTCCTCTTAATAATTCTCTTTCAACTGTTAATAAATCAGCTCTCATAAATTTTAATCGTTCTCTAACTTGTACATCTGGATAATGTGAAAAACAATCCCAATACATATGATGATGAATTGGTCTTATGGGAGCATCTTCTTTCCAACAAAATGCAGTTATAGGTCTTCTAGTCCAATTAACTCCATTATCTAAAATAGCTTCAAATAAAACAGCTCTTCTTCGTATACTAGTTATAGAATGAACTTCACACTCTGTAAATTCTTTGTGCCCCTTTTGATGATTATACATGTACTCATCTCTTATTTGAGCACCAAATGGTGGGATATTATGATTTAAATAAGCCATACAACTTTATTAAATAAAAGCCATTGATATTGATAAAGATTTAATATAATCCAATAACTCATACTTGCACACACTCCTAATACAACTACTATACCTACAAAGGTATATAATGTTTTCATTATTTATTTCTTTTTAAACTACTGCGAATTTTCTTTTTCTTCTTGCCATATTTTTTCTCCCATTCTTTAGCAAGTTTGGGTTCATTGGCATGTAAATATTTTCTTTGCTTCTCAGATTTAAAAGGCATTTTCTTTATTCCTTGTTTTACTGTTTGTTCTGTTTGTGCCCTAGTTATAACCATAGTTATATCCTGAAGATGATTGATTATTTTCTAATTGTCTAAATAAATTTTCATGTTGTTCTATAATCTCTTCATCCATATTTATCATATTATCTATTTGAGTTTGAAGTTTTTCAACATGTCTTTCTAATTTATCAACCTTATCATCTAAGACAGCTTGTGTTGTAGATAGTGTAAAAGTTTTTGCAAGACTCCAACCACCTAACATAATTAAAATTCCAATTAGCATACTAATAATTTTTTCATTCATTTAGGGATCTTCCATTTAAATATCTGCTCAACACTCCATGTTTCACCTGATTTAATAGTATCCTTATCGCTAGATGTTTTATCAGTAGTGTTGCTCTCATTTTCGTAACGAACCTTAGTTTGGTATGGGTAAGGGTTATAACCACAACTTATAATTACAAAACATAATAAGATAATAAAATATCTCATTAGTTATCTTTTTTCTTTTTCTTTAATTTATTTTGTATAAGTTTAAATTGTTTATCGATAGTATCGTGTAAGTGTTCTTGCTCATGTTGAATTGTTAATAATTCTTTTTGTAAATTAATTGTTGTTATTAAATTCCAACTTATAAGAGCCATTAATCCTACAAGTGCTATCCCCATTACTTTTTCTGCTAAGTTCATTTAATAATCTTTTAATTTTTGATCAATTATTTTTTTTGTATTTTTTGAATATTTTTTTTTATTATTAATAACTTGAGATTTATATCTAGGTCTTCTTAATGCTTTAGCTACTGGATTATCTTTTAAGGATTTTATCATTAATCATTCACGTATTTTTTTAATTTTTAATCTACAATTATCAGCAATACAAGTTTCATAAAGTTCTGCTTTGACTTCTTTACATTGCATAATAAGGCCTTCTTGATTTTCACCAACACTTCTAGTTACAATTCTTTTTTGTTCTAAACAATTAATCATACCTTCCGCTCCAACTCCTGTAGGAACATATTC
>Ga0114906_1001360_pt1 | contig 12859 bp, 10 predicted proteins | sample MalvirDeepMed_M9_FD_89687 | JGI IMG/M metagenome (GOLD analysis project Ga0114906, IMG submission 89687) | Marine viral communities from the Global Malaspina Expedition - Malaspina viral metaG DeepMed_M9 | ecosystem: Environmental > Aquatic > Marine > Oceanic | place: Mediterranean Sea...
AGATCTCCACAGTGAATAATACAATCAACCTTCTCTTCTCGCAGTTTGTCGTATATTTGGTCGAATATTATACGATATTCATAGTGATATTTTAAATTGCGGATATGCGTATCCGCAAGGTGGGCGAACTTCATCGGTCTCCTATTTACCTCTTATTACTATAGCACAAAGTATTTTGCTTGTCAAGGATTATTTTTATTTCTAGCGATTTTTAATCAGATTCCAGGACCCAAATCCGGTGGCGGCTTTAGAGCAGCGCGGCGGCGTTTTTCAGCTTTCTTTAGATCTTCCGGGCTGTATTCTTCTTCTGGTGACATGCCCCTTTCATCGCGCCAGCTTTGAATCATATTGTTAAAAACATGTATGATATCACCTTCAATCTTTTCCTTAGCCTCATTAGTTGTCGCTTCCTCGTATAAGTCACGTACTGCCTTAAAAGCCGGCAACACTGAAGGGCCAATATCTCTTTCAAGAAAAAGAATATCGTCGTTGGCATCGTGAGCAAGTTCTTCTCTAATGATTTGTTTAAGTTGAGATTTGGTTAGTTTCATTTTTCTTCTCCAGCTTTATCAGATTTTTTCTCTTTCGTTACCGGATTGCCTTCTTTTTCTAGACGATCTTTGTAGTTGTCCGCTGATAACTCATTCGTAAATACTCTTGCGTCGTTTCTTTTGCCCCATTCCGGGTTCTTGGCTGACCCTCCCGTTACATACTTGCTCGCGCCGAGGTCTTTTAAAATCCACTTTCCTTTTTTCTTATATTTTTGCGCGGCCGCTTTGTTTTTTTCATATTGTGTAAGGTCCGCCGCCTCCGCCACAGCTGAAAGCTCTTCTTTGATGATTTGTTTTAATCTTTCAATCGAAATCTTCATTTTCCATTTCCCTTATTTGTTTTTGAATATAAGAAGCGGCTTTAAAGAAGATGCTTTTTGCCAAATCATAATCGCCATTTGTATTTTTAAGAGTTACATTAACAATCTCTTTTGCAAAATGTTCAACAATGGCTCTTTTATCGCCTTCGCTTAAATTACTAGTTGTGTTTAATTTCATCTCTGACCCACCAACAACATATCATGTGCCAACTCTGCTACTCCAAAAGTGTCTGGAACCTGCATTTCTTGGGCCTTCTCGTAAGCTAAAGTTGACAACTCTTCATCGTTAAGAATGTTTATTTCTTCTCCGTGCTCTCTTCTCAACGCATCAACAATTGCTTCTGCATCTTCAGTCGGATCATAACCTTCTTTAAGAATCTTTTGAAACTCTTCTTTGATGATTTGTTTTAATTGTGATTTAGTTAGTTTCACTTCTTTCTTGGTCGCCCCCTGCGTCGAACTATTTTTCTAACATTACATTTGCCTTTGCAACTCGGACAAAGACAACACCCACAACAACAACAACAATGGTATGGGTTAAAGAGATTTTTTAGTCTATGTAATAAGCCTTTCATTTTATTTCTCCTAGAGATTCATATAATAAATAGTCATTAGATTCGTATAATGCCGCCTCGTTTTTACGTTTCGAATATTCCTCTTTTGTCATTGAGCCAACATCATCATAACCGAATGTGTTAATTTTGTAAACTTCAATTCCATAATTTAATAAATCTCTTATTATCTTTTTTGATTTAATCTCGGCATCAATATCTAAACCAATATAAACTATCGTATCATTCTTCACAATTTGCTGAAATAATTTTGAATTCTCGCGCAAAGTAGAACCAAGAATTGGAACGGCATTTGGGCCGGCAACTATTGCGTCAAAGATTCCTTCAACAATTACAAGGTCTTGATCAAGATCCAAATAGAGTTCATTAAATATTATGTCCTTTGATACAGGTGGGTTTAAGTACTTCTTCCAAGCTCCGTTAAATGTTCTCGCAACAAAATAGTTGATATAGCCTTCTTCATCAAAAGACGGGATGATAACTCTGTTATTGTAATCGCCGTGCATGCAACATCCAATTTTCCAACGAAGAATATCTTTCTTTGTTATTCCTCTATTCTTTAGATAATTTAAAGCAGGCAATATTGCCAAAGGAAGATCTTCATTTGCGAGAGATATAAATTCTTTTGGCAAATCAAATCTTTGTAACTGTTCTACTTCATTTTCTTCTAAGAATAAATCATCAAATTTTGTTATATCTTCGCGACCATTTAATTTATCCCACTTCTGAAGTGTACGAAAATCTCCATACTTTCTTACAAGACGACGAATAGATCTTCCATGATAATCACAAACCCAACACTTGAAGGCGCTTTTATCTAAGTTAATAGAAAGTTTGCGTTTATGATGTTTGCATTTTGGACAATAAAAAAGATGTTCACCATTCGAATGATAAAACTTGCCAAGAATACTTGTTAGGAGTTGGAGTTTTTCTCCTTCCATAAATTATAACCTGCTTTCGCGATAATTAAACTGTCTGTCCGATCATATGAACCGGGCTTTGGGTTTCCATGCTTTGTATATTCTACCATAAAATCTGTTTCATTGTCAAGGACATATTGTAAAACAACTTGTTTTGCCTTCTCGCCGCGAGGAATCTTAATTCCATTCGATTTTCTAGCAGTTGATGCTCCAATATATTCTGGCTTGACGCCGATATCATTTTGACATATGTAAGATATTATACCATTAAACTTTGCCAATGTCAACAAAGTCTTCGCTGAAGATAGCCCTGGTCTAAACGCCTGTAAAGATTGTTCAATAAAAATATGTTTGATGTGAAACCGAATGGTTAGGTCCAGCAAGCGATTTTTAATTAGACTTGCTTTATCAAACAAGCTTGGGTAATGATTTTTATTCCTAGTATCCCAGGCTTCGCAATACAATATTTCGCCACAGTGATCAAGAACAGTTGCACCAGTTATTGATGTCGATATGTCCAAACCAAGAAGCACATACTTATCATACATTATTTATATATCTAATTTAAGCCTAAAAGTAAACTCGTCCCCTTCTCGTTTTCTAACAGGGGTTGCCATTTTTGCAATTGCAATTAAGTTTTCTTTTTCATCATATATACCAATTTTTGAAATATAAGTCTGTTTTGCGAAGCTAGCACTATAACCAACATGAGAACTTGAAACAATATTTTTTACTTCAACAAATTTATTTTCAGCATAGCTAGTAGAGCCGGTGCTATACGAAGATGCGGATCCAGATCTAATATAAGTTGGATTATTAGAAAAGTTTAGCTCCCCTTTAGATGCGTGGGCGTTCATAGTAATAACTGGCGTATAAGTAGTACCTTCAAAAGACAGGCCAAAGCTTGATGATGGAATAACAGTGGGAGATACAATTGTGCCAGTGCTGTTTAGACCTGCGCCGAACCAAACCCAAGCAGGACTTTCGGCTCCGCCGCCTGGATCGTATTGTTCAGTGTGACCCCCTGGATCTAGATCATATGAACCTGTCAATATGATAAATCCTTCATCATACAAAACAACTCCAGCAATGTCTGCGCCGCCTTTTCCGGCGTTAGAACCTGTAACCTCAATAAGGGCACCGTCCTTATTTTTATCAATAGCTCTTCCCACCAAAGAACCAGTTATATAAAATTTTAAATCAACCGTTCCTTTTTTAATACTAGAGCCATAAAAAATTGATGGAATATTTATAATGCTTAATTCTTCTGTATCGAAAAAGTCATAACTATAGCTTGGATTTAAAGTTTTATAATAGTTTAAAGTATTTTTTAAAGCTTCAAGACGTCTCCGGTTTTGGCCACTTGCATATCTTTCTCGGGATATTGTCGCAGTCAAAGGGTACGTACCATTTATTGTGTCACCGTAGTTATAGTCACTATGAAAACTATTGTTTGTAACTGTTTTAAAAGCATGAAGAGAGCCTTGTTTTGTTACAAAGGGATAGACTAAGTCACCAGAGGGGCGATCAACATTAATTTCATATAAACTTACATGACCAGATTCCATGTGAAGAACGTTAGATCCAAAATTACCAGTCAATGCTGGATTGTTGTTGTAATACGTCTTCCCATCATATATTAAAAAATCACATTTTGGATGGGCCTTTATTTGATTGTAGAACAAATCATTTGGCCCAAATTTAAAATATGACATTGTTCTTAATAGTCCAAACGGACCCTAAATGTTAATTCATTGTCAGGAGCTTTTTTGATAGGCTCTGATAGTTTGGCCGCGGCCAACAATTCATTGTCGGCAGAATATAATCCAATTGTTGTGATATAAGATACTGGCTGATCTAAACTAGAATTTTTAACTCTAATTTTACTATCTGCTAAATAAGTTGGATTTGAACTATAATTAAATTCATTATGACTTGCTCTGCAGAAATAAATTGTAGAATTAAGTTCAGTTGTATTATTAAACGAAATATTTGCAATTCTATTTCTTAGTGAATCTGCCGTACCCGAAATTACTGAACCTGTGAATATGTTACGGAACGAATACGTTGAACCAGGAGGATAAGAGGCGGACATGAGATGGATGCCTTGTCCGACGTTGTGATGGTGAATCTGTTGATCGGGATATTCCCAAAATAATGATGATGAAAGTACAGCAATACCGGCTTGATAAAAAAGCAAACCTACACCTTTATAATCTGTGGTTGTGTTCGAAGTGCCTACTGTATAAGAGCCGCCGTTGTTCGAAGATCCGACGTCGGGAATAGATGCTGATAGAATCGCATATTCGCCTGCAGGAGAATTTGTAAAATAGTTATTTTCGGCTCCGGAGTCTGTGAAGTTTCTCTTGACATGTCCAGTTTGAGGAGCGGTAACAGAAACACCTGTCAAAAATGACATTGTGAATGAACCTTTTTTGATCTCATCCTTGACCAAGAGTCTTGAGAAATTAAAAAAGTAGCATTCTCTCATTTTGTTATGAGACTCTGTATTTGGAGCTACAGCACCAGGGATTTCAAATTCTTTAATAGTTCCTGATGTACTATGACCCACCAAAATCTGAGCCATTTGATTGTAGAGATTAATCTTTTTAGAATTTTGAGAGTTTGCTGACGCAGATAAAACTGATTGTGAAGAGTAGCCGCATGTAATGTCGAAAAGGTGGTTAGCAGAAGAGCTTAAATATGGGTAATCATAGACCGATTGAAACATACCATGAGAATAATTTTTAATATTATCTTCATTTGGCCATTTGCCATATGTTCCTGACACAATTGAACCAGTAATTGGGATTGCCTCATGTAATAATGTTCTTGTTGAGACAATGTCGTTATTTGAAAACGTTTTAAAAGTTGTTGCCATTTTATATCACCTTATGCTAACTTTACAAATCTTATAGGAATATCAATGCGATAGCCTGTTGTGGCGCCGGTCACACGAACAATACTATCAATATAATTAACTGCAACCGTTGCCGCGGTGTTGGCGCCCGCTGCGGGGCGCGCCCACGTGGTGCCATCGCGAGAATTAGTCTTTCCTAATCTTTCGAAAAGAAATGTACTTGTCTGAAGCTCGATTGAAGAACGAATTTTAAAAATTAGTGACGATCCTCGAGGGCCTTGCACTGGAGAATCTAAAAGTCCTGTTTTAGTAGTTATATCGACTACAAATTGAGGATCAGTATTCATAGAAAAGAAATAACTTGCAATATTATCATCATCGATAAAACTCACAGCAGCTGATTGATTGGCTCCGCCGGCGGGCGTGAGGTCGGCTCGGGAACCAGCTGAAACAATCGAACCAAGTCTATTGTCAATTTCGACTATGTATTGAGTCTCCAACAAGTCTCTTGAAAGAGAAAAAGTAGGAGAAATTTCAGTTGTATTCAGGCCTTGATCAAGTCTAATACAAGCGCCTTGTGGTTCTGAATCTAAACCGTTAATAACACCGACTGGATCACCATCCTTGATAATGCCGGGGTTTGTCGCCTCGTCGGCACCATGTCTTGTATTTGAATCAACAGCCACCACCCATTTGTTATTAGCCTGAGTCGTGGACTCGTTTCGTTTTGATTCACTAGCCTTTTCATATGGCGTTATAACAGGGAGATATAAAAGATTTGTCCTTGGGATTGACATCAATTTATGTTTTAGTAGAGATGTGTTATTTGTTATAGCTTCTAATATGGGAGTTTGAAGAATCTCAAGATCAAAATATGCACTTCCGCTTTGATGATTTTTGTTATAAACTTCGTAATTAATTTCATCGTCGCCGAAAGCATATTTGACAATTTTAAAAGAATTGTCTCCTTTCGCCATTCTCATTCTGCCTGTATCAGTTAATACTGCATCAAGAATTATGTCACCACTATTATCAAGAAAACCCATATTATTGTCCTTTTAATTATAATTATACATCACTAAGAATAAATAGTTCATTTATTTTTTAATGACTTGTTTTTTAGAATTCGTCTTCTTCTAAATCTCCCGTATCAGATTCTTCAAACCATTCAACATTTGGAGTATCTTCAAATCCAGTAAACTCAACTGGTACAGCACAACTTGGATCCGAAACTTCAGCATAATTAACCGGTTTGCCATTTAAAACATTTTCTTCTTGTTCTGTAACAAAGTGTTCTGTTTTGAATTTCAAATTAAAATCAACCTTTTTTCCTGTAGTTCTTGAGGTTAATCTAATTTTAAAAACTTTGTCGTTTGCAAATAATCTCTCTTCAAGAATGCCTAATTTTGGTCTGCCGCCGACTGCGCTGGTGCCAGCGGCGACTGCCCCGTTAGAGGTATTTGAATCGCTTTCGTCTAAATTTATGGTTGATTGTCCAGCAGCTGGGATAACTGCTAAATACCTCTTCATGGGCTTTTTTGTTACCCCGGGGGCAGGCTTATCAAAGGTAACTACTTTTTGAAGTAAATAAATTGCTCCTCCATTGTCCACTAATTCGACTTCAAAAATTGGAGTTGGATTTGACGAATGGCCGTGAACATCTTTAACTCTAAATGTGTAATAATATTTTTTGTTTGGCTGTAGTGTGTCAACGAAAGAAACAGAAGTTCCTGCTGCTTGAAAACCTTTTTTCTTGCCTAATTTAAAGTCCATATAATTAAGTGGCTGCTTATCAAGCCTATAAAGCTCAAAGAAACATGGTGGGTCGTCAGATTCAAACAATATCGGCATTTTGCTCAATCGATCACTATACAGTTCTTGCGCTCTTGCAATATATTCCGGACTTCCATAATCAAAACCTTCTGTGCCTAGGCTTTGTTCTTCGGCATCCGTCAGCCCAAGTGTTAATGCCGAGCCAAATCTTTTTTTCCATTGGGCCTCAATTACAAACGCATCTTGATCTTCAAAACAACAAATTGGTATTGCCTCCACTTGCCCACTATTGCTATTCATATTAATCAATAGTTTATTATTTATTCCCCGGTATGGAATTATGTTAATATCTGGATAAACTGGGGGACTGTCGATGGTCGTTTCTTCAAAAGAATAATAAGGAAACTCAATCATTTTAACACTTGGGCTAGATATAACATTCATTCTCATTTGCTGTGTATCTGGTTGATCTCCCCATTTAAAGAGTTGTTCATTAGTAACATACTCATATGATGTTCCAAAAACTGCTTGCCACACATATATGTTATATCTGTAAGTTTTGCCATATAAAATTTGCGTATCAACAAATTTAATAACTTCATTTTCACTTGAATTCAAAAAATAAAAATTTTGAATAACATTGCCATCCGAATCAACTTTTTCAATTCTGTAAAAAACCGTTTCGCTATGAGCGATCTTTCCTTGCAAAATGTCTCTAAAAGTTCTTGTATGTGTTCTTGCATATTCTGCTAATTTTTGTTGGAAAATTGTCAACAATAGATTTTTCATAAAATCGCCACCTGGGGAGTTATCGGCGCCCTCGGCAGCAACAATTTCATCTGAGCCAACTATGTCCAAAATCATTTTTTCTGAATTTTGCGCTATTACTAAAGAATCCATTTTCCCTGAGTCGAGATTGGGAGCTGGAAAAAATATTTTAGAACCATAATCAATAAACGAGCTTATCCAATCTTTTTGAACTAAATTAATTTCTGGGGGTCCCACCTTCGCGACGGAGGCGGGAATTGTAGCTACTGGAGAGGCTCCATATAGTATAAATGAGGATGCTTGTCCTCCGGATCCCGCGGAGACATATTTACTATATTCAGTATACGTGTCTTCTAGTGACCATAAAAAAGTCGTATAAGGGGTTAAACTTGCATTTTCATCACCTTCCCATTTGAACTGACTTGGCGCCGTCGGTGGGGTTTCGTAAATTCCTTTATTGCCTTCTACAATTGTTCTTAAAACAGCTGTAGCCATTTTTGTTTCACTCAACACATCTGCAAGCCCTGATCTCGTTGTTGAAAACTCTATTTCATTAAACATTGGAAATAAAAATCTTTTACCATAATGTTTATGCATACGATCAACTGCATTGTTTGTGAAAATATAGTTTTTATTTTTTTCTATTAACACCTTCGGCCAAAAAGTTCTAAAATCGGCGTGGCCGGCTTCGGCATCGTCTACATACTCTTTGAACTTGCGGGTCCACTTTTCAAAATATTGACCGCTATCATTTTCTCCAATTTTTTCTCCTTTTTCATTTAATATGTCTTTAAAAACATCTCTTATTTTTCCTCCAAGTGTGACAAACAAACGAGCAGGATATAGATCAGAAATATCTTCGTTACTTAGGTCACCTCCATAAAAACCCTTGAGATCTACTAGCAGGCCGCGGGCTGTTTCCGTGGGGTCTAATGAGTCTCCCTCCAACAAAGACATATTCAAATTTGGCAATATTGTTTCTATATGGCCATATGTTTGAAATGGAAAAGCTTTTTCTAAACCACCAATAGCTTTTTCATAATCAGGAATATAAAAATTGTAATCTGATCTATGTTTAACATAAAGCGGAGCGTTTTGAAAATGGAAATTTTTAACTTCGTGGTCGTCAAAAGGTACGGGACGTTCAAATACATAATCTGCATAATTTAATTCAGAAAATTTTTGCGCACTAATATCTTTTAGTCTCGCTACAATATTTGCAAAAGTTTGATCATGAAAATCATCCGGCAACGTTAATCTTAAAAGCTCATTTTTGAATGGAAAACCATCGTTTATACCTTCATCGTTTATCATTTCAATAGTATAGGGTTCATAATTAATTCCCAGTGGGTGTGGAGGTTTTAACAATAATGGGGCTCCTTTATCAGGTGGCACTGGGACCGCAAAACTAAACTGACCAAGAAGATCAAAAGCTGACTCTATGCTATCAATAAATTCTGGTATCCATTGTGGGCGAGCAGTGAGGCCGTCAACATAAATCCACAGAGCCCCTAGCGAAGATCTAATTGGATCCTTTGAATGGTCATAAAAATATTTCTCAAAAAGACCTTCGGCGCCCTGCTGTGTGTTTGGAAGAATAACATTCATATAATTGTCCTGATCTGTTGTAAATAACAAACTTGGTTCGTCAATAAGAATATTAAAAACAGAAGGTTCGGCGGGGACTTCGCCCTCTTCGCCCTCCACGACGTCTTTGCCGCCGGCGGCCAACTGTTCCATTGTTAAACCACCAAGAAACAGTTCCTTCTGATCGTTAAATATAATTTTTTTCCTTTCAGCATAAAGAATTTTTTCTGAAGTGGCGCCAGGAACTTCATATTCACTGACACCATCAGGCAAGGAACCATAGATTTCTCCATATTCTCCAATACCATATTTTGATAAGTTAACAGTTGGTTCTTTTTTTGCCATTTTTCAAATCCTTATAAATCTAGGAGGCTCCACATTCTTCATCGATTATTGCTTTAAGCATCAACAAAAGAGTCTTCGGATTGCCAAAGTGTTGGCGCGCGTGTTTGCTGTGGGTGTTTTTCGATTTGACCCAATCCATACAGATCTTCCATTGTTGTTTGTTCGCCTGAGCTTCCAATTTAGCCTTTTCTTGTTCCTTCGCACTCATACCTATGTGAACTGGGATGTTTGACTCCAGCAGTTTAAAATTCGAACAATCTTTCATAGTATATACCTTCATATAACTTTGTGCTCTCGCGAAAATCGCTTTCCAGTCAGCATCATATAACTTAACCAGAGGCATTGGCCCAGACTGGGCACCATATTCCTTTGCAAGATGCCAGTGAATACGTTCCTGAAAATATTTGCATTTTTGATTGTCGAAGACCATATTGTACGTCTCTTTGATTACAGGTTTAATGTTGCCAAGGCCGGCACCAACGGCTTTAATTACACTAGAGGTTTGACTTTGGCTCCCCAAAGCGGAAAGAACGCGTGTTCGGCCGGTAGCCCCTTGAGCTATTACGGGCATCGATGCCTTGGCAGCAGCGAAGTCAAAGCCAGGGATGGTCGCGACAAGGCTGGTGTGGATATTGGTAGCCGATTTATCAAGTAACTTCTGCATCATTTGAACAAGATTTTTTTTCGTCTTTGCTTTTTTCGCCATAGCGTGTCCCACCGCCATCGCGGAGGCGTCCATCTGTGCCTTCAAATCGCCAACGACAGCAGCCTTAGAAGCAACAGTCTTCATAACCGTATTGAGACTTTGTTGTGTGGATGATTCCTGTATCTGTTTTTGCGCGAAAGGTATTACTTCTGGCAATTCTGGCAATTTCACTGCCTGCAAAATTACTTCACTTCGCTGTTGCATGACTTCCGGATTCAAAACAACTTCAGGAGTTCTACCAATAAGGAAATATTCATTATAAATTGGAAAATTTACCATATTAAAATTACCATGAAATTTTTTGTCAACATACCTTTGTATTCTACATAGACCAACAGTGCCATAAGGTTCTGCGGTTGATGACTTCGGCGGGCCGGCGCCTGTGGGCAAAGGTACAGGTTCAGGATCTATTTTTTCAAAGGGAAAGCTGTGCATCTTCGTAAATAATGGACTTTTCATGAAAACTCTTTCTTCGTCTTGTGTGTTTTTTGGAATTGATTTTTCATATCCAAATAGATATTGCATCTCCATTATGTCGAGGAAATTTAAATATGTACCTCCAAAACTATCAATACTTGGAACAAGAGTCGCTTGATTTTCTGGCTTCGGAAAAAGTAAATTAGATATAGTTTTAGTCTTAGTGCTGCCTTGAACCCCAACACCCTGCCTGATCAAAACTGTTTGAGTAAAAAAGGCCATCAATGCTCGAAGTTGAGGAGGAAGATGCTTGAATCTGGACACAGACAAGTTAACTTCAGTGCCTTGTGATCTATATTGTCCAGAATCGTTAAGCAATCTATATGTTTTTAGTTCTGTTCCTCCTGATTGTATTTTTTCTTTTAATATTCTAAACAAAGTCACTTGAGGCTTAGTTAAATCTCTTGATGGAGCATTCTGCTCCTCGATAATTTCTTCTTGAGAAGGCTCATAAGGAATTATATCTTCTTCTACTTCGATGCCGGGTGCGTGCTCACTGGGTTCCGACTCTGGAACCACAAAACTTTTCATATCTTCCACTATACAACCAAAAGATGAAAACAAATCTAACAAATTATTTCTAAATTTCTGTTCTTTTATAGGAAGCGAAAGGGTCAGAACTTCTGACCCTGGTCGGCCAATTGTAAAAGGCGCGCCTTCCATATTTAAGTGTTCATCATAACGAAGTAAATTAGTAAATATGCCATTATAGAACATTAAATTATTACTTATTCCCTCGCTAAGATGATATCTATCATCAATCATCAATATCTCTTCCGGAGTAAAATACGTACGTGCTAGTGGATACACATCAGATGGAAAATATTTTTTTAATGAAGTGGTTGCTTCTTCCCATGGACCTTTATGATGGCCAGCCGCGACTGCACTTCGTATGGTTGAACCTCGATTGAATTTAGCAACCTCATCAGATACTCTCTTGTTAAAGTCATCCATAGTTATGCCTGCTAATCCAGGGTTAATATAAAAATTTTCATTTGCTCTTACGTAATCAACACCTAAATTTTTTGGAACACAGCTATCAAAAACTTCTTCTAAATCATCAAAACAATGTGTAATTTTATATGTTCTTGTAGCATCTGTGAACCTGCCTGTCGGACCTTGCGCAGTATTTGCTACAGCAGGTGCCTTCTTTGTTGGGCCAGAAATCAAAGAAGTGAGCGCTCTCTCAATATTTATAGTTAAATCTTCAACAAGTTCTAAAACTATCTTAATCCCTTCTGGTGAGCCATTTGCTGGATTAGTAATCTTTACCATAGAATCGAGAAGAGCAGAGTATTGCTTTGTAAAATGATCAAGCTGAGATTCACTTTTAAGTCGAGATTTTTGAGAATAAAACAAAGATAATGCATAAATATAATCTACTAAAGCAAGTTTTCTACTGAGTTCATCGGCCATGCTAGGAAGTTTTTCGTGAACAAACTCAGAGAATTCTGGTATAAATCTTTGTGTATTGATATTATAATTATTAGTACCAGCTGAAGGATTATGCTGATTAGCCAAAATATAATATTCTTGAAGCTGTTCTTGTAAGTTAATAATTTGTGAAAATACATCTTCAACAAATTCGACAGAACCATCTAAAATCTCTAGCTCGAGTTCATAAAAATATAAACCGCTTGTTATTCTTGCAGTCTCTGGATCATGTCCTGTAAAATGATACATATATGGGGTTTTAAATCTTTTATCACTTGTTATCAAGTCAACAGTTCTTATCTTACTATTGGCAACTCCTGGCTTCCATTCTGTAATTAATTCTGATTTGATTTTATCTTCAGGAAAAGCGGAATTTTTGCGAACTTCCAAGTTGGAGCTAAAAGCGGTTGTCGTTTCGGCTCTCTTGCGGAAAATTCTAAGATTCAAAAGTCTTGATCTTGCCATAATTGATCTAATTATATCAGCCGACACGACCTTCTTGTTTCGATCTGAGCCAAGACTTTTAAGACCAGCTTCCCATATTTC
>Ga0114906_1001364_pt1 | contig 12836 bp, 8 predicted proteins | sample MalvirDeepMed_M9_FD_89687 | JGI IMG/M metagenome (GOLD analysis project Ga0114906, IMG submission 89687) | Marine viral communities from the Global Malaspina Expedition - Malaspina viral metaG DeepMed_M9 | ecosystem: Environmental > Aquatic > Marine > Oceanic | place: Mediterranean Sea...
GCGCGGCCGCTACCGCCTGCTGGTCCGGCCGTGGTGGACGGTGCAGGGCAGCGACGACGACAACCCGGACATCGACGACTACCTCGGCTGGGGCGACATCCGGCTCGACTGGTCGCGCGGCCGGCACGATTTCGGCCTGATGGGTCGCTGGGCGCCGGGCGAGCGAAGGGGCGCCTTCCAGTTCGATTGGCACTATCCCCTGTACGGCGATCTCAAGGCCTACCTGCAGGTCTTCAGCGGCTACGGCGAGACGCTGATCGACTACAACCATCGGCAGACGACGGTCGGCATCGGCATCTCGCTGGTGCAATAGGCCGGATGGCGCACGAGGAACGAACCGTCGCCGTCGAGGCGAGCGACGGGCACCGCTTCGAACTGATCGAGATCGGCCCGGACGGTGCGCCGACGCTGCTCTTCCTGCCCGGCATGGGCATCAGCGCACGCAACCTGATCCCCTTCGGTCGCGCACTCGCCGAACGGGGCCTGCGCGTGCTGCTCCATGAATGGCGAGGCAACGGGTCTTCGTCGATCCGCGCCCGTCGCGGCGTCGATTGGGGCTACGACGCGCTGCTCGATCTCGATCTTTCCGCCGCGATCGCATCGGCGCGCCAGTCCGCGGGCAGCAATCGACTGTGGCTGGGCGGCCACAGCCTCGGCTCGCAGCTGGCCTGCCTGGCCGCCGCGCGCACGCCCGGTCGCATCGAGGGTCTTGCGCTGATTGCCGGCGGCGCCCCCTACTGGCGCTGCTATCCCGCACCCGCCGGCATCGGGCTGCTCGCCATGCTGACGCTCCTGCCGATGCTCGTCCGCGCGCGGGGCTACTACCCCGGCAAGCGCCTGGGTTTCGCGGGAACCGAAGCCCGGCAGCTCATGCTCGACTGGGCCCGCACGGGTCGCACGGGGCGCTACGCCTGGGGACGTCCCCCTCGCGACGAAGAACCCGCCCTGGCAAGCTTGTCCCTGCCCGTGCACGTCGTGGCCATGGAACACGACCGCTTCGTGCCCCCCGCGTCGATGGACTGGCTGCTCGGCAAGCTCACCGCCGCCTCGGTGTCGCGGGCGTGCATCACCGAGGCAACGCAGGGCCGGTCGGCCGACCACTTCGGCTGGATGCGAAGCCCGGATGCAACGGCATCGAGCATCGCGACCCGCATTCTCTACGCCTCCCCGGCCACGGACGATCCGACCGCCCCGGACGAACGCCTGCCGTAAAAAAACGGGCGCCCCGAAGGACGCCCGTTTCCTTGCGATCGAGATCGATCGCTAGCGTTCACCGACCGATCAGGTCATGCGTCGGACCTGCACACCGCCGGCGATCATCAGCGTGAGCATCAGGGCGATCAGGCCCCAGGCGCCCAGCGTCGGGATCGAGAACGACGCGACCACCGCCACCGAACCGGCGTTGTTGGTGCTCACCGGGTCGGACGTGTCCGAGTCCACCGTCGCGGTGTTGGTCTGCAGGCCGGTCGCACGCTGGACCTGCGCGGTCAGCGTCACCGCGACCGTGCTGCCGGCCGCCACCGTGCCGATCGAGCAGGTCGGCGCACCCGACGGGTCTTCGAAGCAACCCGAGGTGCTGACCAGGACCTGGCCCTGCGGCAGGTTGTCGGTGATGACCACGTTGGTCGCATCGGACGGTCCGGCATTGCTCACCGCCAGCGTGTAGGTCACCGTCTCGCCCTGCTGCACCGCGTTGTCGTCGACGGTCTTGACGATCGACAGGTCCGCATCGGCGCCGATCGTCGTCGTCGCGCTGGATGCATCGTTCGCCGCGTTCGGGTCGGTGGTCGGCGACGACACGGTGGCCGTGTTGGTCACGTCACCTGTGGTCGACGGATCCACATCGAAGGTCACGTCGACGGCCAGCGATGCGCCCGGTGCCAGGTCGCCCAGCGCACACGGGAACCCGCCGGCGCACGGCGCGGTGGCCGAGTTGAACGTGTAGCCGGCCGGCGTCGGGTCGGCCAGCGACACCGACGAGGCCACCGACGGACCGGCGTTGTCCACCGTGATCGTGTAGGTCACCTGGCCGCCCGCAACCGCCGAAGCCGGACCGGTCTTGACCACGCCCAGGTCGGCTTCACCGCTGACCGTGGTGGTCGCCGAAGACGAGTCGTTGGCGCCGTTCGGGTCGGTCGTGGCCGAGGACACGGTCGCCGTGTTGGTCACGTCCCCGGCGGTGGCCGGGTCGATGTCGTAGGTCACGCTGAACGACGTGCTGCCGCCGGCCACGACCGTGCCGAGGGCGCACGGGAAGCCGCCCGTGCACGGCACGGTGGCCGAGGCAAAGGTGTAGCCGGCCGGGGTGGGATCGGCCACCGACACGGACTGGGCGTCGGACGGACCCGCGTTGGTGACCGTGATGTCGTAGGTCACCTGCGTACCCGCGATCGCGGTGGCCGGGCCGGTCTTGGTGATGGACATGTCGGCTTCGGCGCCGACGACGGTCGAGGCCGTCGAACTGTTATTGGCAGGGTCGGGATCGTCTTCCGCAGCACTGACAGTCGCGGTGTTGTCGAGCGAGCCGGTAAACGACGGATCGATCGCAACGGTGATCGAAGCGTTCGCCGTCGAAGACGCCGGGAGAGTACCCAGATCACAGGTGACAACCGGACCGGATGGGGCGTTGAGGCAGCCCGAGGCCGAGACGAAGGTCGTACCCGCCGGCAGGGCATCGGTCACCGTCACTCCGCTCGCATCCACCGTGGGCTGCATACCCGTGATGTCGATGAAGTTCCCTGGAATCGCAGTCACCGTCGACGGCTGCTGGATCAGGAAACCCTCGTTCGCGAACGAAACGTCGCCGAACGCGATCTGCGTTCCTGCCGTTCCGGCGGAGTTTTCGATGCCGACCGTATGATTGCCGCCATCCGAAGGCGCCGAGACGTACTGCAGCTCGATGTCGTTGCTGCCTTCGTACAGGAGCACCTGCGCCGTGACCGGGTTTCCGGCAGGAAAGTGCTCGGTCTGGTCGTACTGGACGACAAAAATACGGTTCGGGGCGGTCCCAAGCGTCGCGTAGTAGATCGCTCCTGCGCCCTCGGGCGGGTCGATATCTTCCCAGTACAAGGCAATGAAATCGTTCGGTATGCTTGCGCTCGGAATCGGCTGTCCCGAGCAGCAACCGTTGGCATCCCCCGAGAAGGACAGGAATCCGTTCGAGGACACGAACACTTCGGTCTTGGTTTCGCCAAGGAAATCAAAGGCGAACGGCAGTGGAATCGCTGAGGAAAGCTGATCGTCGCTCAGATTGAGGTTCGGATCCACTTCGTTGTTCGTCACAGAGATCGGATAGGTGATCTGGGTGCCCGCTACCGCCGTAGCCGGCGCGGACTTGGTGATGGCTAGGTCGATAGCCGGGGGAGCCGACCCGGAAATCACGATTTCAGCACCATACATGTTGCCCGGCGACCAGCCCGGGATCGTCACGCTGCCAAGGAACGTTCCATCCTTGGCATAGTTGTAAATGACGTTCGAGGAATTTCCGGCCAGCCAGAGCGTGTCCGATGCCTCGTCGTAAGCGAGGCAGCATCGGGTTGAAGGCACTTCCGGCGTCGAGAACGACGACAGCTCAGCACCGGCCAGGTCGTGGTTCCGGATCGTTCCGCCGAAATCGGACGTCCAGAGCGTCGAGGTGGCGGAGTCGTAGGCGATGCCGGAGCCGCCGTAGGCGATGTCGAAAAGAACGGTCTGTCCCGTCCAATCAAGATTGCCGACGGTGACCGAGTTCGGTGATCCGCAACACTCGATGCCGTAGTTCGCATCGACCCCATTGGTCGTCCCGTCCAGAAGCTGGCTGAACGCATTGCCGCCGGCAAACGTGTTGCCGGTGAAGTTGCCCGCCAGATCGAATTCGGCCGCGCCTGCGTCGTCGCGGGTGCCAATGACGATGCGATCGGTCACTGCCAGCGGATACATGATCGGTACCTGACCGGTTGCGAAGGTCGTGAACGTCGCGGAGTCCGTGTCGACGATCCAGGCGCTGTTCGCGTCGCCGTTCGTGAACACGATTTCAACGGCGGAGGAACGCTCCGCCGCGGCGATCAGGAAAAGGCAGGAAAACAGGGCCACAACGGCCCGGATGGCGAGATTCGACATGATGTCCCCTTAGGATGAAATTGTAATTCGTTATTCTTGCCGCTCTGCGCAGGTCGATGTCGATCCGATCACGCAAATCACGGTCGAATGATAGCCAAATTGCATTCGACGCGCAATCCGACCGGCCCGATCGCCGCCGGAGTCGGGACCTCGGCCAACACCCGAGCGTGCTGGATCGCCCCCCGATTGCCCGAGGAACGAACATGCCTTCGATTGGCCGACGAATCCCCGAAACGCCGGACGATCCGGGGGCACCCAGCCCGAGGAATCAAAGTCCGGCTACGTCCGGTCCCTGGACCAAGCGGATGTCGACAGGAATGCCGGATTCGCTCGCCCGGGCGAGGTCGTCGGCCAGCGTGTCGGGCATGACCGCGTAGCGCTCGAGAAACTCGCCCGTGGCCTCGTAGTTGCCGTCGCCCTGCAGCGTGAGCAAGCGGTTGGAGAGGCTGTCCACGGCCTTTTCGAAGGCTGCACGGTCGACCGTGTAGCGGCCGGTTCCGGCGTCGCGGGAAAAGGCGCCCGCTTCCTCGAACCAGTTGAACGCGACCATGTTCGCCCGCCCGTGGGCCGAGGAGGCGCCGAAGCGGACCGAACGGAAGATGCCGGCCAGGAAGGTCACATAGTGATCCATCAGGTCGCCGTCCCATTCGTCCATCTCGACGAGCTGTTCGATCATGTCCAGCCCGAGAATGTCGGCCTTGCCCTCCTCGATCGCTGACTGGTGCTCGGCCAGCGCAGCGCGCACCGGGCGGCCGTCGTCGACGGTGTACTTGATGCCCAGTCCGTGGGCCACCTCGTGGAACATCACGTTGGCGAAGAAGGCATCAAAGGCGATGTTGTCCTGCTGCCCCTCGTCGATCAGCAGCTCCGCGATCGGCACCAGGATGTGATCGAACTTGGCGCGCATCGTGTTCTTCAGCTGCAGCCGGCGGGTGCCCTTCTCCAGCTGCACCGTTTCGTCGTTGGGCAGGTTGATGGCGATGGTCTTGGCTCCGGCGTTGGCGTCGCCGGCGTAGTAGATCGCGTCGTAAGCGTTGAGGTCGGCATCGGTGCCCGGCACCTCGGCCTTGTAGGCATCTTCGACCGGCAGGCCCTGCTGCAGCGCGGGCAGCAGTTCGGCGTAGCGCGCCAGACGTGCGGACCACTCCCGGTCCTTGATCAACACGAAGGCCTCGAACGCCGTGCGCAGGCCGAACAGCTGGTCCTCGTAGTTCTCGATCGGACCGATCACCAGTTCGATGTCGTTGTCGCGCACGTCCATCCAGGCCATGTCGCTGGCGCGATATTCGCCGCTGGTCAGCGCATCGGCACGCAGCTGCAGGTAGCGGGCGAAGGCCTCCGATTCGGCCAGCCCCGCGGCTTCGCGCAGCAGGTCGGCGGCGCGGGAGAGTTCGTCGGCATATGCCTCGTGGTAGGGCACCAGCACCAGCTCGCCGGCATCGTCGCGCCGAACCAGCGAATAGGCGTTGTCCTTGCCCGGCTCGTTCCAGGCGCGGAACTCGTCGCGCGTCATGTCTTCCGGGTAGAACCGGGCGCCCTCGGGTTTCGGGCCGAAACCCTCGAGGAACGGGCGATTGCCGTCCAGGCGGTCCCAGGGACCGTAGTTCAGGCGAACGAAGGCCGCGACCGCCGGATCGTCGATGCGATCGAGCAGCGTCGAGGGGTCTCCGTAGGCCTGGCGCCAGAACAGCTGCTCCATGATCGTACCGGCCTCGATGAGCAGGCCCAGCATCCTCCGCTGGTCGTCGCTCAGCGTCGACAGGTCGGCGGTCAGTTCGACCGGGTGGTAGATGTCCAGCCGCGACCGGTCGACGTCGAGGGCGAGCACGTCGGGCATCGTTTCGGTCGAGGCCGTATCGAGTGAGGGTTCGGCAACGGAATCGGCAGCGGATTCGGTAGCTGCTCCGCCCGACCCTTCGCCGAATCCGGCGTCGGGTGCCGCCACCGGCGACTCGGGGTTGCGATCGCAGGCAGACGCGAGCATCGCCACCAGAATGGACATCGACAAGGCAAGCAGGAAGGTGCGCATTTTCATCCGGGCTGGTCCGATCACGAGGGTCGTGCGATTCTACGGCATCGAACACGCACCGCAAACCGAGCTCCCGACAGGACGCAATCCATGCACGCCGAAGCCCTGACCCTGATCGTCCTCGCCGCCGGCCTGGCCAGCCAGTGGATCGCCTGGCAACTTCGGACCCCGGCCATCGTCGTCCTGATCGGCGCCGGCCTGCTGCTCGGCCCGGTGTTCGGCGTGGTCGAGTTCGCGATGAGCCCGGAAGAGCTCACCCCGCTGATCGGCCTCGGCGTGGCCATCATCCTGTTCGAAGGCGGCATGGACCTCAAGCTCGGCGAGTTCCGCCGAGCCGGCCACGGCATCGGCCGTCTGACCCTGTTCGGCCCTCCGATCGCCATGGTCCTGGGCGCGGTCGCCGCACACTACGTGGCCGGCATCAGCTGGCCCGTGGCCTGGGTGCTCGGAGCCATTCTCGTGGTTACCGGACCGACCGTGATCGCACCGCTCCTGCGCCAGGCCCGGCTGAACAATCGCACCGCCTCGCTGCTGAAATGGGAAGGCATCGTCAACGATCCGGTCGGCGTGCTGCTTGCCGTGCTGGCCTTCCAGTACTTCACCCTCGACGGCGAAACGCTGGGCGAAACCGTCCTGGCGCTGGGCGCGGCGCTGGTCGTGGCCGGCGGTCTCGGCGCGGCCGTGGGCTGGGTCACCGGCTGGCTGTTCCGACGGGGCACGGTCCCCGAGCACCTCAAGCCCCCGGTGCTGATGGTGCTGGTGCTGGTCGTGTTCTGGTTGGCCAACAAGTTCCAGCACGAGGCCGGCCTGCTGGCGGTCACCGCGATGGGCGTGGTCCTCGGCAACCTGCCGCTGGGCGAGCGCGCCGAGCTGCAGCGCTTCAAGGAAAACCTGACCATCATCCTGCTGTCCGTACTGTTCATCGTCATTCCTAGCCAGCTGACGCTGGAGCAGCTGGCGCTGATCGACCTGCGCGCGGTGCTGTTCCTGCTGGTGGTGCTGTTCCTGCTGCGCCCGGTGACCATCCTGCTCTCCACGATCGGCGCGCCGATCCACAAGGAGGACCGCTGGCTGCTGGCCTGGGTGGCGCCGCGCGGCATCGTTGCCGCGGCCACCGCCGGCCTGTTCGGACCGGAACTGGTCGCCGCCGGTTACCCCGACGCCGAACGGCTGCTGCCGCTGGTCTTTGCGGTGATCCTGGCGACGGTCCTGGCCCACGGGTTCACGCTGGGCTGGTTGGGGCAGAAGCTGGGGCTGGCGGCCAAGCATGCCAACGGGCTGCTGATCGTCGGTGCTTCGCGCTGGACGGTGATGCTGGCCACCCGGCTCAAGCAGCTGGACTTCGACGTGCTGATCGTCGACGGGGCGTTCCGGCGCCTGCGCAGTGCACGGATGGAAGGCATCGAGACCTATTACGGCGAAATCCTGTCCGAACACGCCGAACTCGAACTCGAGGACCAGCACCTCGGCCACCTGCTGTGCGCCACCGACAACGACTTCTACAACGCGCTGGTGTGCAAGGCGCTGGGCCACGAGTTCGGCCGCCACCGCACCTTCCAGCTCGCCACCCACGACGGCGGCGGCCACGAGTCGCGTCAGCTCACGGTCGAGCAGCGCGGCCAGATCGCGTTCGATGACGGGGCCCACTTCGAGGACCTGCAGCGGTGCCTCAACGCCGGCTGGACGATTCAGACCACCCGACTGACCGACGAGTACCGGCTGGAAGACCTGGTCGAACGCATGGGCGAGCCGGTCGAGGATTGGCTGCTGCTCGGCGCGGTCGGACCGGAGCGTCAGCTCAGGCTGTATTCCGGCGAACAGGCCTTCGAACCAGGCAAGGAGTGGATCGTGCTGTACTTCGCGCCCGACGAGCCGGACAAGCGCGCCGACGAGGAGGGATAGCGATCAGCGCAGTTGTTCTGCGGTCCTGTCGAGGCCGCGCGCGACCAGCCGCGCCATCAATCGTTCGCCGATCGAGCGCGGGCGGTCGAGCCCGAGCCGGGCGAGGGGTTCCGGATGGTTCCCGGGCCGACCACGAACGGCTTCGAGCACCAGGCCGAGCTTGTTCTTCGAACACTGCTTGACCCACTCCAGGGCCGGGATCAGGCGCTGCTCGACGGCGGTGAAGTCGCTGCCGAAGGGATAGGTCGGCGAGGGGTAGTCGGCCCGGTCGAAGCGCTCGGCCAGGCGTTCGGGGGTGTTGGCGCGCCACGCGTCGGGAATCGACCAGGCGGGATCGAGCTTGCCGGCCCGGCGGGCCTGCTCGGCGAGTTCGTCCTGGAAGCGGGCGTCGGTGATCGAGAGCATCCGCTGGATGCACTCCTCGTCGGTGCGGCCGCGCAGGTCGGCAATGCCGTATTCCGTGACGACCAGGTCGCGCAGGTGGCGCGGAATGGTCAGGTGCGGATACTGCCAGACGATGTTCGAGGAGACCCGGCCGTCCTTCTCGCGGGTCGAGCGCAGCATCAGCACCGAGCGGCCGTCGTCCATGGCATGCGCCATCGCGACGAAGTTGTACTGGCCGCCGACGCCGGAGACGACCTGGTAGTCGGCCAGCCCGTCGGAGACCGCCGCGCCGGTGGCCGTCATCATCATGCAGGTATTGACGAAGCGCGCGTGGCGGCGCTGCTCGATCTCCAGCGTCTCGTTGCCGCCGTAGAGCTGGTTGATCCGACCCACCCCGTGCATGCGGAAACGCTCCCGCGCCCCGGCATCGAGGCCGCCGAGGAACGCGTAGAACGCCGAGCTGCCGAGGAAGAACCCGCCCTCCATCACCGCACCTTGGCCGGCGTTCTCGACCGCCAGACCCGCGTTGGCGCGGCGCATCTCGGTCAGGTCGTCGAATACTTCGCGCTTCAGGATGCCCGCGCGGTAGAGATGCATGAACCCGTCCATGAACATCTCGCTGGCGCCGAACAGGCCCAGGTCGAAGGCGCGGTCGTCGCCCAGCGCAGACGAATCGAGCCCCGCTTCGGTCGAGGCGAGGGCCGGCGGGAAGGCCTCGATCGCCGAGCGGTACCGGTCGTTGTCGCAGTGGCGCTGGACCAGCGAATGGACCAGCGCGTCGGACAGGCTGCCGATGCCGATCTGCAGCGTTCCGCCGTCGGCGATCAGGCGCGAGGCATGAAAGCCCACGGCATGGTCCTGCAGCGAGACCGGCGCGCGCGGCAATGCGAACAGGCGCTGATCGGGGTCGGCCTCGACGATGCGATCGAAGAAGTCCGCCTCCACCACCGCATCGCCGGGCAGGAACGGCAGGGCCGGATGCACCTGGCCGACGGCGAAGATGTCGCCGCGGGACCGGCCCGCCGGAGCGCTGTCGAGGCGGCGCATCAGGTCCAGGGTGACATCGGGATTGCAGGCCAGGCTGAGCCGGCCGTCCGCATCCCGAGCGACGAGCTGGAGCACGACGTTGACCCCACGGTCGACCAGGTCGCGCGCCACGTGGGTGTAGTTCGCGGAGATGTAGTGCCGCTGAAGCGACGGGCGTCCCAGCGCCGCGCCGGACTGGAAGTAGAACTCGGTCAGGCGCACGTTGCCCGGCAATCGCCCTGCCCGGGCGTCGGCAAGATAGTCCAGCCGTGGATAGTCATCACCGAACAGCCGCTCGAGAATCGGCTCCATCAGGCGCGCTTCGAGCCAGTGACGCGGACGGGGCGGATCCAGCGACAGCGCCGTGACGATCTCCAGGTCCAGCGCCGGCTCTGCGCGCGCCCGCCGGTACAGCGCGTTGACCAGGCGGTTCGGCTTGCCCAGTCCCAGCGGCAGGCCGACCACCAGCCGTTGACCGACCCGATCGACGATCTCGTCGACGACGGCGTCCAGCTCCGCGGTGCTGCTCATCGGTCGTGTCCCGCCGCAAGGTCGGCTGCCGAAGCGTCGTTGATGGCTGTATTCATCGAGGAGTTCCGTCGTGCGCCGGGGGCCGATTCATCGGAAACCGGATCGCGAGGGTTTCGCGTGCGTCCTCCGATTGTCCCATCTTCACGCCGCGCCGCGCTGAAGACAACGCCGCTCTCACCGAACCGGCGCCGGCACGCACCGGCTCATCGGGAATCACCGCGTTAGAATGCGACGCCGCCCCCGTTCATGGAAAACGCATGAGCACCATCGTCCTACTCGAGCGCCTCCACATCGTCCTCGCGCTGATCAGCGGCCTGGGGTTCGCGCTGCGGGGGTTCATTATCCGCGTGCTCGACCGCCCCCTGGCCAGCCCGCTGGTCCGGGTCGGTCCGCACCTGATCGACACGCTGTTGCTGATGTCCGGCATCGCCCTGTGGTTCCACTTCCGCTATTCACCGGTCGAGAGCGCCTGGCTGGGCCTGAAGCTGGTCCTGATCGTGGTCTACGTGCTCCTCGGCGTCGCCGCCCTGCGCGCGAAGCGACGCGACCGCGGCGTGCTGGCCTACGTGGCCGCGCTGCTGGTGTTCCTGACCATCGCCTCGCTGGCCCTGCTGAAACCGTTCTGACCGTTACCACCCGGAGACCCGACATGCCTGCAACGACACCTCGCACACCGAACCGACCGATCCTGGCCGGCGTCTGGCTGAGCATGCTGCTGGCGACCGCTTGCACGCCCGGCGGCGACAGCATCGACGGCTCCGACACCGACGGCCCGGCGACCGGCCCCGACATGGAGGTTCCAGTGATGAAGCATTCCACCCCGCCGTCCGGCGACTCCGACCGGCTGAGCGAAGCCACCGAAGCCGCCCGCGCCGACCTCGCCGGGAGAATGAACGTCGAGACCGCCGAGATCGACGTCGTCGAGCGCCGCTTCGTGACCTGGCGCAACGGGGCAATGGGATGCCCGGAACCCGACATGATGTACACGCAGGCGCTGGTGCCCGGGGTCTGGATCCGGCTCGCGATCGGCGACCAACGCTTCGACTACCACGGAAGCCGCTCCGGAACACCGTTCCTGTGTCCGACCGAACGCGCCGAGGCGCCGCTGCCGCCGGACGACGAACCGCTGGCCTGAGCGCCGGGCCGGACGTCTACCACTCGATCCGCCGACCGTCCCAGGCGAAGAACCCGCCGCTGTCGTCTTCGCCGAGCCCGTCGACCAAGCCGAGCAATTGGCGGCAGGCCCGGTCGACCGGGAACAGCTTGTCGGTGGGCACGTTTTCCTGGAACGGTTCGGACAGGCCCGTATCCGTGGTGCCCGGATGGAGCAGGACAACGAGCGCATTGCGGTTGCGACGCGCCAGCTCGATCGATGCGGTGCGCATGAGCTGGTTCAGGGCCGCCTTCGACGCCCGATAGGCGTACCAGCCGCCGAGCCGGTTGTCGCCGATCGAGCCGACCCGTGCCGAGAGGGCGGCCACCACGGCCCGCCCTCGCCGCGCCAGCTGCGGCCGAAACGCTTCGAGCACCAGGGCCGGACCGATGGCGTTGACCGCGAACGACCGCGCCAGCGCTTCCTGATCAAGGTCCTCCAGCCGCTTCTCGGGTGCCTGTCGCTCGTCGTGGAGCACGCCGGCGACGTTGAGCAGCAGGCGGATCGGCACGCCGCTCGCCTCGACCTGCCGCGCCGCTTCGCGAATGCTCGCCGGCCGGGTCACGTCGAGTTCCAGCACGGTCAGCGCGGGATCATCGATGGCTGCGAGGCCACCCGCCGACGCCGGATCCCGACAGGTCGCGAAGACTCGCTCGAAGCGTTTGCACGCCAGCAACTGGTGGACGAAGCCCAGGCCGATGCCGCGACTGGCGCCCTGGACCAGGGCGGCACCGTCGCCGGGAAACGAGGGCAGCAGGGAGTCGATCTTCGTTCCGGGCATCGGAAATGTCGGGGAGCAGGCCAGGCCGCAGGGTAGCCGTGGGATCGACAACGGAGCGACAACGCTACGACAACGGCCCGGCGACGCGGCGGCCGGCGGTGTCGGACAGGGTCCGTGCAGCGCGTCCTCGTTCGACGGCCCGGGCATAATGAGCCGATGAGCACCGACAAGCCCGTCGTTCACCTGATCGACGCCAGTATCTATATCTTCCGCGCCTGGTACTCGATGCCGGACGCCTTCAGCGACCCGGCCGGACGACCGACCAATGCGGTCTACGGCTTCGCCCGCTTCCTGTGCGAGTTCCTCGAGGAGACCGGGTCGCGCCACGCCGCTGTGGCCTTCGACGAGTCGCTGGCCTCATCGTTCCGCAACGAGCTGTATCCGGACTACAAGGCCAACCGCGAGCCGGCGCCGCCGGACCTCGAGCGGCAGTTCGCGTGGTGCAAGGACCTGACCCGATGCCTCGGCCTGCCGGTGTACGTCGACGACCGCTTCGAGGCCGACGACCTGATCGCATCCCTGGCCGGCTGCTGGCGGGAACGGGGGCACCCGGTCTGCGTGGTCACCGGCGACAAGGACCTGGCCCAGCTGGTCCTCGGGCCCGGCGACGCGTGGTGGGATTTCGCCCGCCGCAACCGCCTCGACGCCGACGGCATCGAGGCGCGCTTCGGGGTGCGCCTCGAGCAGATCGCCGACTACCTGGCGCTGACCGGCGATGCGGTCGACAACATTCCCGGCGTGCCGGGGATCGGGCCGAAGACCGCCGCGGGGCTGCTCGGTCACTTCAAGACCCTGGACGCGCTCTACGAACGGCTCGATGAACTCAAGTTCCTGAAGATGCGCGGTGCGAAGTCCTTGATCCCGCGCCTGCGGACGCACGAGGACACGGTGCGCCTCTCGCGCCGGCTGACCGGCCTGGACGCGGTGATCGA
>Ga0114906_1001365_pt1 | contig 12831 bp, 13 predicted proteins | sample MalvirDeepMed_M9_FD_89687 | JGI IMG/M metagenome (GOLD analysis project Ga0114906, IMG submission 89687) | Marine viral communities from the Global Malaspina Expedition - Malaspina viral metaG DeepMed_M9 | ecosystem: Environmental > Aquatic > Marine > Oceanic | place: Mediterranean Sea...
CACCCGCCGTATCGTCCCAGTCTAATAAAGCCTGAACTCCTGCCTCACTGACTATAGACGTTGTTGTATCGTTTTCGCCATCACCCATTCGCCACCAAACAAAGCAATCAGATGTTGCCCACCCACTTGAAGTCCATGTTGCGTCCGCCAAATTTACGGGAATTCCGCTATTATAGGCTTCTGTAACCTGAGCCTGTGTTAAGGTCACACTATGAAAACTTATTTCATCTATTTCATTAAGAAGGTAATCGTTATTAGTACTTCCGCTTTGCATACCCCAACCGATATTGAATCCATAAGCGTGTGGTGTTGTAGCGTCTGTTGGCCCATTACCCGCAACCTGTCTTTGATACCAAATCCCTTGAGGGCCTTCTTGAGTAGTATTCCATTTTCCTAAACCCCTAATAGTAGGTACATTATAATCTTGGTTTGCATGCCAGCTACACCTGACACTATCAATATAAACTTCTATATTAGGATTCTTACCTGCACTAGGGTAGGGATACCCATTATCCCCTGAGCCGGCTGCAGTATTAGGGTCTACCTCTGTAGAATTACCCATGACCATGGCAGTACCATTTGTATTAGGGTCCCATGTAACTATAAATTGGTGCCACTCCCCATCCTCTAAATCCACCCCTACAGGTAGGTCATAATAAAAAACGGCATTGCCTATGTATGTTCCTACCTTAATAGTTTCGTCCCAGGGATCACTTTTGTTAGGACCATAAGATCCAGACGCACGGCCGAGTGATAATAATACAGCATATCCGTTCCCATATTGGGCGGCTCCGCCGCATATAGAATAGACCTGATCATCAGCGAGTATTTCTAAAACTCTAAACCAAATAATGACAGAGTAATTTTGGGTAGGTCTACACTTCTGAACAATGACATCATCAAGAAATATATTCCCTGTTCCGCCATCTAAATCAGCATCGGGCTGATCCCATGTATGGTAAAAATAATTAGCAGCAGTATCTGTTTTTTTCATGCAATATAAGTTTGTAAATCCAGGTATAACAACTACGGTCAGTGCTTCACTATAGGTTTGCGATCTTGTATCGGTTGCCCTTATCGTAACAGAAAAACTGGCTGCAGCGTCTACGATTCCCCCCGAGCCTACTTCTAACTTAACCCCATCTATTCTTATATTGTCTAAACCGCCGTCATCTGTTATCTCAAAAGTTGAAGCCCCAACACCACCTGTAACACTTAGGTTCCCGATTAAATCATTCTCGGATCCATTGTCAACTATTTCATTTGCAGACAATGCTATATCGGTAATCGCAGTAGAACCAACTGTTATAGTAAATGACTTACTAAAAGTTTGAGGTGTAGGAGTTAAACTATCAGTCGCAAGAATCGTTACACTATAAGTTCCTGCTGCTGTATTCATCCAGGATGGTCCTGCTTCTAAAACATTTCCATCTAGTCTTAAGTTGGTCATTCCTCCGGCATTTGTAATTGTAGGAGTTACTGTGCCAACACCACCTGTATAACTTAGGGTTCCTATTGCTGTATCAGCCGCATCACCATAATCAATAGCCGCAGCACTTAATGTAATATCTGTGAGATCGTTAGTTGTAACTGTAATCGCAAAATCTTCTGCTCTATACGCCCCTAGTTCATCTATTGCTTTTATATTGACAGTATAAGGAGAGTCACCACTTGCGTCTCCATCGATAGCTCCTGGCCCTACTTCTAATTTAGTTCCATCTAATCTTATGTTGGCCAAGCCACCTGCATCTTCAATGGTCCAAGTTACAGTTCCGTGTCCAGTGACATCACCTGCTGTTGCGAGGTTTCCAATAAGAACATCAGCAGCCTGATCTTCAACGGTAGAAGCTGCACTTAGTGTTAAATCACTTATTGGGGGAGATGCTACGTCTTGCATAACCTGAGTCCAAACGCCCAGTATATCTACCTTTCCTGTAACTACGCTAGAATCTATATGATGCACTCTTTGTAAACATTGTCCATCCACAGCAGTAGTTGGTAATGCATAATGAAATATTTGTTTTGTTGATGTTGCTGTTCCTATATGTTGTTTCGTTAGTTGGCCATCGGTTTCTAACCCAAGCCAATATTGAACGTTTGCAGTGTCTGTTGTATATTGTGTTTTTGTAAGAGCAGCTACTTCATCCGCTGCTGAATCGATTACTGTTTCTGATGCTGAGTTATATGATGTTTCTTGTGTTGCTGTCCATTCTCTAACTTCTTTATTCTCAGCAAGAATATTACCTCTGGCATCGTACACATATTCTATATAAAGAGATGGATCTCCAGCTTTAGAAACTGCTGAAGATTTGTATTCAGTTGCAACTAAGTTCTCTGAATTGAAAGTACGAACAACCTTTATTAAAGTTCCACTTTTGTCGTATCTTGTCCAATCTAATACTTTATGATCACCAGCTCTAAATGCCATTAGTACCCCATAGGAAGAGAGGGCCGAAGCCCTCCCTATAAGCTAATTAAGAAACACTATGAATAATAGCATTGTTACTTGGCTTATTAACTACCAAGTCACCATAGAATCTATGGTCAACAATGTATTTATAACCCGTAGCATCTCTTGATTCAAAGAATTGTTTCCCGTCGGGAGCAGTTCTTCTTTCAATAAATCCATCACTATGTAACTTCATTGAAGACTTATCAAGAATTAAGATCTTGTCATCTGCCATTTCAGGAACAGCTACTAATTTAAGCGATCCTTTAACACCAGTAACTTGAATCTCAGACCATCCATAAGAATTACCATCCTTAACCTCTGCTTGATATTGCCTACCTAGTTCTAGTTCTTGCATACAGCAGCTGTAATTAGCATAGCTCATAATAGCTTCACTTGGATTACCTCTACCTAATCTTCTAACAGTATTTTGAGTATCAAAGATTTTTGCAAGTGCAACTTTGGCCTCTCTATCCCCACTAACGAAAGCACTATCGCCTGTAACATTGTATGCTTGAAGGTGTGGGTAAGCTGTTTTGGTTCTACTAAATAAAGTAGCATCTCCGCCATTAGCAGCTGAAAGTAATTGACTTGGAAGAGATGTGAACACATTTTGTACAGTACCGTTTGACAAATCAAGTGACCCTGGATGGTAGATTTTATTTCCATCAGCAATCTCGGCTGCTACGTTTGCCGTTGCTGGTGAGTCATTTCTACTGTCAGCAATTGTGATTGTAGAATCATTCAAGCTAACTTGTCGAACATAATAAGCTTGCCCCGATGCCCCTTGATCTATTTCAATCTTCTGACCAACTTGAAAAAGTTCTGGTCTAGATACTTTAACGATACCATCTGCAAGAGTTGATCCTGCACCAATAACAGCATCAAAATCCGCACCGTTTAAAAGTTGGCCTGATAATGCCTCTTTCATTGTTTGTGCAAATACTTCAATTCTGTCACCAATAAGATCAACGAAAGCGCCTTCACCACCAGATAAAGAATCTAAGTCTCTTTGGTGAAACTGCATAGTTCCCCAAAGTTCTGAATAGTTATCCACAATTCCTCTAACGAAATCATCGTCAGCGATATCGGTACTTGAAGTTAAACCACCTAAAGATACTGAACTCGCGTTTGCTCCAAGAAACGGGACTTGTAGTTGTCCACCTTTCCATTTTTGATCTTTCTCTACGGTAGAGAGAAAGTAATCTCTTTTAATAATCTCATCAGACAATAGCCTGTACGGCATATAGTCTTTGAGCATATCATTCAGGCCTCTGTCGCCACCTGAAGATTTATTTGCTGTTGCCATTTTATTCTCCTAGTTTATCAGCCCATAGATCTTGCCAGTGCCCTAAGGTCCTCAAGGGATCCAAGCTCTTTTTTAATCGCTGCGGTATTATTACCTTTAACGGTTGGAAGAGTAGGCTTGTTGGCAATATCAGGTTCTGATACTGGTTGTTTATTGTTTTTTAAGTCTTGAAACTCAAATAAATACTTATGGTCTTCAACTAATTTACTAACCACATCATTCACTCTAGGTTTCAACCCTGCGTTGTTCATTTTATCACCTAAGTGGTACAATTCCTCCATCATGTTTTTGCCTACAGCAGCCATAGCTTCATTTAACTTCATCCCATCAGGATGTTGTTGCACTGAAGTTTGGATTGCAGATATAAACTGTTGTTGTTTGGCAGCCTGACTGTCTTGTTCAAACTGGCCCATTCTGTTTTCGACAGATGACAACTGATTTTTGAGGTTCCTATTCTCGTATAATAAAGTTTTTTCATGCTCCGGGAGATCCCTCTCCTTTAAGAGTTTACCTGCATACTTAATGATTGCGTCTTCATCCATGCCAAGAGCAACTTGAATTTCTCTCAAGTCTCCTGTCTCATTACCTGAAGTAACGTGCTTTTTTAAATTCTTATAACCATCAACATAAAGGTTGGTTTCACTCATAAGTTCGCTGTATTCTTTCTCTTTACCAGTTAACTTATCTTTGTAGCCATCCAAACCTCGCGATCTTGTGTAAAGATCCCTTAGTGCTTCTTCTTGCTCCGTAGATGTTACGCTGTTTCTAAGAAACTCATCGAACTCAAACTCTTCATCTTTAACTTTGTATGTAAAGTTAGGTGTGTACTCTGAAGTCTCTTCAGTTTCAGGCGCGGTTTCCTGTGCCTCTTCCGAGTGGTCTTCCTCGGAAACAACTTCGGTTACTTCTTCTACTTCTGTGTTTTCTACTTCTTCTTCGCTCATTTATACTCCTTGGCTTTCGGCCGCAGTCATTGCGCCCTCAGTTTGCGACTGAGATATTGGTGGTAAAGAACTTTCTTCAGCTGGTGCGCCTCCCGCGATACTTGCTTGTGACTCGGGTGGTAGTGCAGCCATTTCTGCAGCAAAAGCTCCTTGACCGTTTAACTTGTCCACTAACCATTTAATAGCTTCGGATGGTACTTTAATTCTTTCAACTCTGCCTGTGGCAGGGTTATTCCAGGAAGCATTAACCGTAGTTAAGAAACCCCCAGACGGAACCATTCCCATACTCTGCTGTTGGATAGCTTGCATTTGTTGCTGTAAAGCAAGTTCATGCTGAGCAAGTTTTTGAAAATAGAGATCTTGAATTTGCGGATCAAGAAATCTAAAATCTGATTTTTTAATTCTGTGTGTGATTGATTGGATAAAGAAGTTATGATTATCGTACGGATTAATCTGTACTGGTTCACCTCTATCCATTGCTAGTATATCGTTCTTAGCATTATCGCTGTCCGCGGTTAAACTAGAGAACGCTTGATCTTTGTTGCCTGTAGGTAATTCTTTTATAATATTACCAAGCTGATCGGGAGATAAAGAGCCTCCTGCATATTGCATAACCTGAGTAAGTGAAAGTATCTTTCCAAACTTAGTTTCAACATCACCTGATTGAGGAATAACTTTAACTTGAAATCCTGCATCGTCCATCCTTCTAAATTCTGGAATGTTTACTGCTTCACTTCTTCCTGCAACTTTTATCATATGTCCGTCGTCCAAATAGGCCTTGGCCATTTGGATAACCTTATTAAATAATTCTACTTCAAATCTTTCATACTTACCGACATACTTAACGAATCTTTTCTTTTCCTTCATTGATCTAAACAATAATTGAAACGGATCTCCCGTCTGTGCTGCCTTATCTTCTAGTATCGCCGATAAACCGCACGCTTCGTACATTTCTGCAACTTGTGCTTGACCGTACGGAGCCAAATGCTCCCCAGTACGCCCAGGCTGAATAATAGGTATAGCACCAGTATATTGTATGGCCCTGACTCCATTTAATAATCCTCCCGAACTTAACTTAGTACCCTTCTGAATAAATACCTTATCATCACCTAATGTGATTTGGTGTTCAGCTTGTTTACTAGAAGCTCTATTTATTTCTACTTGGTATGGTCTACAAACTTTAATAATAGAAGTGTGTCTCGGAGATGTAGTCATCTCGTCAAATCCTTCTCCAACCAAAGGGAATATTCCAAAGGGTAGTTCCCCTTCTGTTATAATAAATTCATCAACAAACATAACATAGTATCCTTCCGGATATCTTGTGTTTGGTTTATAAAAAAGCTCCTTAACAGCAGCTTGATTTTTCATATCGCTATAAGCACCGGCGTTGCCATCGAATATTTTATAGTTCGCCTTGGCCACACTTGGAGTTATTTTTTCTACATTTTCAGGGGACAACTCTTTTACAGTTTCTCTTAGTTCATCTATGTCCACCATCTGTTCGTGAATCCACCATTGACATTCGGATGCCTCCCGTGCAGATGGATCTCTTTTCAAATCAAAAGCAAATACACGGTCGACAACAAACTCTCCAGATCTGACCGGGTTACCTTTTTCGTCCTGGGCTACTACTGGCCCCTTGCTGTAGTCGAAACGTATCTTGGCCCAAGTCTCCCCAATTACAATAAAGTCATGGACGAGTTTTTCTTGCTTGCGGCTCCAATCGTTGGTATTTTTTACCCAACGTAAAACTGCATTACTCATCTCTGCGTTCTTAACATCTGAGAGTTCATTGTCATTAAAAGGAACAGCTTCGATAGAAGGATTTCCCTCCAGAATGGAGTTGATAAATAGGTTGGTAATTCTGTGGATATGGTTTTTCACCAATCTGATTTTGTCTTGTTTGTTGACATTTCCTCTTACTCTTAAATCTTCAGGATAGTTTTTTGAACGTCTATTGTAATGATCACCTGATCTTAGAAGTATATTTGTCCTTTGTTCTGCAAATGTTCTTTCATCGCAATCTTTGGCGTTACTATACATTCTTTTTAATTTTTGTATTGTGAATTTAGGCATGGTTCACATCCTCTTCTTGTAGGAATTTTTCGTAAGCCAATGGATCAATGATTTTCATTTCTTCCATATTATTCGTTAAGACTTCTGCGGAGTCCGTTACATTTACATAATCTGTATTATTATCACCCATTTCCTGTATATCTGCAACCATTTGGGGCATGTGGTAACTTTCTTCCGGTAGTGGATTAGAGAAATTGAGCTTAAGCCCGTTAAATTCTAGATATGATACGCCGGATTCCTTGCAAGCCTTTATAATTTTACATACTTCAACTGCCGTACAGATTTCCCCAGAAGCTGAGTTCGTTTTCAATTTCGTCTTCGCTTTCCTTCCTGTATTCTTCGCTGTCCCAGTAGTCATACATCGCCCTCCTATCTTTTGGATCTGGTAAGTTACTTTCCTTCTTAATTTCTATCTCTCCGCCTTCCAGTACCTTATCCCAGTCAATTGGGATTTCCATAATCGCGTACCTTAGGGCATCTATAAAATCATCTTTTGATTTATTCTTTGGCGTAGAAAGTAGTAAAGTCTCTAATTCACGTACTAATTTGAGCGATTCTTCGTCTTTATATATTTTCAACATACCTGACTTAAACGCTGTGTTTAGAGCTAACTCCCCGATAGCATGATCTTTCTTGGCCTTATTGAATCCAAAACCCATTCTCATCGCTATAGTACCAAAATCCTTTGCGGCAGAATCATAAGCTTGAGCGGCTACTTGTATCCTACCTTTATCTGTTGTGTAATATTTTAATATATCCCCGGCAGTAGTTTCTATCCCGTCTAGCCTCTTTCCTTTAAAAACACGGAGCTTATCCAGGTTAGGGGAAGCAGCAACAAATACATAAGCGGCAGGATGATTATTCTTACCACCACTACCGACATCAATAGCAGAATACACAGACCAACCGTTTGGGGGACCAGTATAAGTTTTTCCATCTTTACTCTCAGGTCTGTCGACATAATTTTTCTCCCTTTCAAATCCAGGATATCTCAATCCAGAGTCAACAACAAATCTTCCGTATACTCTTCGCTTAACTTCATTAGAACTTTTGCAGCTTCTAATAATTTGATCGATACGTTCTTTTGTCCAGGGAGTCTGTGTTCCATCTTTATATTTAAGACAGTCCAACATACTAATTTGTCTCTTCCAGGCATCAGGATAAAGTTCTTCGTCACCCTCTCCTTCTATTGTTTGTCTCCAAACTTCTTGACCAAGAGTTGCAGTAAATGCCATAGAAAAATAACCATCAGTAGCAAACAACCGAGCTTCAAGTTCCGAAAGTAAATCTTCAGGGAGTTCTTCATCACAGTCTATTGCCCATACAGTACCAGATTGGAGGTCTTGTACATTTTGACCATATGTCTTAAAGTAGATCCTCCATCCACTATTAAAGGTAATGTGCTTAAGCATTTTATTAGTGATTTGCTCTTTCCAGCCAAAGACTGGATGATTTTTGAATTCACCGCGGGGAAGGTAGTAAGGAACCCACTTCTCGACAAACTCCGACATGACGGTGTCTTGGTTAGGATATAGATACCAGCTAAACGGCTTGGCAGCTGTACCATATTTAAACTGTCGAGGCCAAAGCTTGGGCCATAAATCAGGAGATGTAGCAATATCAATTCGATCGCAAATTTGAATAGTAGACTTCCCAATCTGATTGGCGGCACATATAAAACGGTGACGGTTCCGTTTTGAATTGCAATAATCACTTTGCCACTTGTATTTTTTGAATCCATACTTGAACGGCAACCCTTCCTTAAGTTTAAGTCTTTCCTCCATCAACTTAACTTTCTCAAGTTTAAGTTCGAGGATATCTTCCTTGTTTATAATAGACTCCTAATCTTCTGCCGGTGGGAGTATAGCAACACTAGTTTCTCCCAATTTTTCTTCAAGTTCCCTTAGTCGACTGTTAACTTTTTCCATATCAAGTTCTGCTTTATCTCCATCCTTAAGACTAGGCTCGCTAACATTTAATGTAACTTGTTTTTGAACAGAAAGACCCATATGCCTGTCGGCCAGATGTTTTATAACTGTCACTAGTACCATGGCTTTCTTTGGGTCAATCTCTTCTACCATGATCCATTCATCATTTTCATTTTTGATTCTTTTCTTAGTATTGATATCCATGTTGACTAATTCTTCAAACCTATCCGCCGCCAATGAAAGAGCGGCGCTGATCTTAAGTTCTAATTCAACTACGGGAGTTGTTACCCATGCCATCAGCAAATGGTTAAACAAAACGTTTTCATAAAAGAAATCTTTTTTATAGGTGCCATCATACACCCTCTTCATAACCATTTTCCGGTTCCGCTCTTTCGCTATCTTTAATTCCTTATGGAACTGTTGTTTAAGCTGAACCTGATCCATTGATGGGTTTAGTTTTATTCTGAGTTCTTTCTCACTTTTTTGTCTGAGTTCAATTGGAATTGCTGCCATTCTCTCTTTGAGAACGGGCGATAATAAATCGCCTTCGAAGTCGTGTAATTTAGGTAAGGTTTCCATCTATATAGCCTAACTACATTATCTTCTATTGGCAAGGCTATCTAGTAGCGGTAAGCCTTGAGCATCAGGTGATACAGGAACTGGAGAATTACCAACAAGTGCCCTGCCCTCTTTCTCCTCTCTCATATCTAATATTTCTTTCAAAATATCTTTATTTATCTTTTGGCGTTTCAATTCAGATTTGATACCATCAAGCCTGTTCTTTGAACGCGCCCTTTCGAATTCTAATGGTGCCTTTGCTAGGGCCTCCATCTGTTTGTGTTTTTCTTCAATGACTTTGATAATCTTATCAAGTTCACTGAGTTTCATTTCTTCTTGCGCTTTTGCAAGATTTACCAAGCTCATAGTTTACTCCTTAACTCTTGTGCCTTTCTTCTTATATCTTCTAAAGTTTGTACTTCTTTTGGAGCTTCTCCTGGAGCTAGTTCAACTACTGGAGCTTCTGCTTCTGAAGGTCTTTCTTCTTCGACTCCGGAGTCAAGTGCTTTCATAAGTAAGGCACCTAGGACGGCTCCGGTTCCCATCGCCTTCGCTGCACCCAAACCTCGCAATGCTCTGCCTAGATATCTGCCAACTGTTTTTATCTTGGGAACGCCTTTCTGGTTTGTCTTAACCATATCTATTATGTCACCAATCTTCTTAGGCGTTGGTCCCTTGGAAGATGACTTTAATATCTTCTTTGTTTTCTTATCTAAATAAACTTCTGCAGATTCTCTAACTGTCTTTATAAAACTCTCTGCATCTTCACCTGAAATTTTTTGTTTGGCGAGTGCTTTTCGGAGAGCAGTCTGTCCACCTTTACCTCTTATTTTTTTAAGATCCAAATCGGCAACTTCTGCAATTGCGTTTTGATATGGTTCAGATAGATTTGAATAGTTAACTCCATACGCCTCCGGAGGTAGTTCGGTGGTTCCTAAAAACGACGCGACTCCCCCGGATCCAAATACGGCCCGCTCAGGCAGGTCGCTCTCTAGTGCTTGACGTATCTTCTTGTCACTAATTTCATTTAATATTTTATCTAATAATATATCCGCCATGTTATTCCTTATGTGCGGGTCCAGGTAAACAAGCAAATTAATCGCAGTTACATAGTTATTGTTACAAAGTAATACCTTTCCCCGCATAACAATCGTAACATCATTTCCTCTACATTTCCAACTTACTTGTGTTCACGTAAAATTCATCACATAGCCTGAACAATTCGCCCAGCTGGCCTTGAGGTATTGGGTTCCTCGTCCCATATTCTATGAAAAATTTCGACCCAACAAAACATCCCTTCGTAAAAGCGTCCTTTGTAATCTTCGCCTTGTTCGTACAAAGAGGATCTTTTGATAGGTCATTGCAGGAAATTAATAGAAATAATACTAATAGCTTCTTCATCTACCCAGTTTAGCATGTCCAAACGCCCCCATATAGGAGGCAAACTATTCGTACCCTGCGTCTGTCCAGACTTGGTAAAGGAGTCTTCCTTCAATTAGTTTATGTTCGAGGTGCATACGGAAGTACTCCCAAGGGTCCTCCCCGGTTTCGTCCGTACACTCCTGAATGAATCCGATAACAGCGTCCAGTCTCTCAAGATATATGTCTCTTTTAGGAATTTCGAGGATGTTATCCTCTTGCTCCACAGGAATGGGAGGAGGTTTAGGGTCCATGAACTTATTATACCCTTTTAAGTGTAGGGTACAATCGGGCAATTAACTCAATTTAGCCCCTCGGAATCTCACGGATCTCTTAGGTTCAATCAAAGTGGCCTGTAAAGCTTCAAGTTTCTCACTTAATTCAGTTATTTCCTCGTCTTTTTCAGCTAATTTATTAAGAAGAAAGTCCAAATCATGAATTAAAACACTGATTTTACACACCTTTTGTTTAGGATTCTGATACATTTCAGTACCCTCCTAGGTGTATCTTAACATATGTGTATAATAATATGCAAATAGGTAGGCAAAACATGACTATTTCGTACTCAGGCTACGGAATAGGACTGCAAATTGAAAGTACAGTTTTCATATTACATGGTTAATTGTAGGGACACCAAGGATCTCCACATCTACTATCGCAGAATGGGCAGTTATTTCCTATAAATAAGCCGAGGAGGATCGCACATCCAGCACCAAACCAGCTTTTTCTTTTTGTAGGCATCTCGTTTTCTTGGTTTTCTTGGTTGTTTTTCGGGGGTTTTGTCATACTCGTAGACATCTATTTCTCCATAGGTAATATCAGCATATGGATCTGTGATGACGATAGTAAATAGAAGACATGTTATAGGCCAAACGGATCTCATGTTCTTTAGTATAGCATGTTTTGTGTTTTTTTAGTATGTGACAAGGGGACAATATAATATAGAGAGGAACTAGTACCCCTAGCCCCTCATGTTTTTATGAATGTTTTGCTAGTGGGGTATATATATGCTTGAAGGACATTAACCTGTATGTCTTGCTGTCCTCTACATCCTACATGTTCAGCTAAGCTAGGCTAAGACCGCTAGTCTAAACCATGCTATGAAATATTATGGCAGCTAATGATGACCCCATAAGGGAACGTCATCGTTCGTCGTTGGTTTTGACAAGTGAACATTCGATGTGGTTTTATATCGGAGACATGCAGTACATTCTGATTTGTCATTCCATGTCGGTCTATCTCGCGTATGGTCTAGCGTATCAGATAAACCACGATAGTGAAAGTAGGCAAGAAAAGATAATTAAATATAATTCGATAATGCCCAATTATTAATACTTTATTTATTTGACATAGAGTAGACGACTGCGTATAGTCAACAAATAGAAACATGTAATTGGAGAAACACATGACAACAAAAATCATATTACCTAAGATAACAGAAGATCAGTATCGTATTATTATTACTGCATTGCATACATTAGAAGAGCAGTATCCGAAAGATGATAGGATACCAGAATTGACTGACCTTATTTCTACACAAACAATTGAAGTCAACAACTTCAAATAGGAGAAACACATGTCAAAAGAACTAAAGACAAAAAGTGTCAATACTGTAGTTAGATACAGCAAAGACAATCAAAGTGAACTTAATCCATTAACAGGTTACAAGGTTAGAGCTGAACATAATGGAGTTTGTGGAGAATTATCTTTCATTGGTGAAGGTATAAATGGCGAATATCAAGCCAATGACTCAGAAGACCATCCTTTACTAAGGTTGGAGTTATTCACAATTACTAACGATACAAATGAACCTGTATTAATTGAATGCAGCAGCTGTTGCACTCAATTATCAGTTTATGATGATAATTCTTTGAAAAATGATTTTTTAAAGAAAATTCTGATAGAAGTATATAATTTAATTAAAAATGCTGAAGAAGGGGGGATTAGAAAGCTGATTGAACACGCTAGTTTTCAACCCAGTCAGTTCGTCTTCAAGATGCTATAGATTGTTTACGAGTTGCTGCAAGGCATTTAATTAAATAAAGGATATATTGTTTGTAAGTGTAAATTTACTACACTAATTGGAGAAAATGGTAGGAATTTAAGAAACTCACTTTCTTGAATTAAGACTAGAATAAACTAAAGGAG
>Ga0114906_1001369_pt1 | contig 12820 bp, 18 predicted proteins | sample MalvirDeepMed_M9_FD_89687 | JGI IMG/M metagenome (GOLD analysis project Ga0114906, IMG submission 89687) | Marine viral communities from the Global Malaspina Expedition - Malaspina viral metaG DeepMed_M9 | ecosystem: Environmental > Aquatic > Marine > Oceanic | place: Mediterranean Sea...
GAGGTTCCCCGTAGGTATCAAAGCAGAGCGCGTGAATCTGTGCCATACGCTCTGTGCTATCAATCTGATTCGTCTTTTTCTTCGACTTCTTTTTGGACATTTTCCTCGGCTTCCTGTTTCTTCTCCAACCACTCACTGAAAGCTTCTGTGTGCTCAATTTCGAGCATATATTCTTCCAGAATTAATTGATTCCTTCTCAGGCCGTCGGCCTCTGCGCGAAGTCGCTGCACACCGTCGCTGTATTCACGAACAGTATTTGTTAGAAACATAAAATTTTCCAGTATCTTAAAGTCGCTTAATTCTGTCTGTTTTTCCGAAATCCAGGCTTCGATTGTATCTAATCTTGTATTTTCCAATGTTTTAATTCTTCTATTCATATTATCATCCTATTTTCTTAAATTGTTCGAGAGGGAGGAACGCATAATGTCCTCGCTCTATAATCCCTCTATCTGTCCGCGCGTTCCAATCAAATCGCATATTGGCGCGTTCAAGGTCCACATAATAGAACCCATCGGTAAAGTTAACTACGAGAAACACTTTCTGTCCGTGTTCTACTAAGATTAACGCTTTTTTGATTTTAACCGAGGGGATTAAAGTGTCCTCATACTTGTCGTGGTCACACCGTCGAGACTTGATCTCAACGAAGCAACTTTTACGTTTATCATCTAAGGAATGAGCACAAAAATCAAAGTGATTGTAGAGACCTAACTTCATAAAGTCGCTCCACTTTCCCCCTTTAAATACTTTAGAGAACTCCTTTATAGCTAACTTCTCTTGCTCTAAACCCCATTCTAAATCCTTTTTTATACTAACCATTTATCTCCTATAATATACCCATTTCCCTCCGCCTTATCCACAGACCCTCTATTCTAGCGCGGGCTGCGCGGGATAGGCCTTTTTTATCCGTATTGCCCACAAAAAAACGAACGAACTGTTCGCGCGTGGGCGGTACTGCAAAGTCAATCGAGAAACTGCGGAACTTTTTAGCAAGTTTCTGTTCACTTTCTGACCAAAGTCCATTAGTTTCTCCTATTAAAAGTTCACAATCTGCCGGTGAATTGTCGTGTTTCGGCAGAGTTTTGTCGTGTTTTGCAATTGAAAGTCCAAAAAAAGGTTTTAGCCGTCTATCATTATACGGCAAACGCCGAAATATTCTAAAGACAAACTCGTGAATATTGTCGTCGTTGATAAGGAACTTTCTAAACTTGTCGTCAATTACCCTGAAAAATCGGTTGGTTGGCTCGAAAGCCAATGTGTTGTGGGGTAACTCACATTCTACTTCATTAATTAAATGTGCCGCAGAGTAATTACTTTCGTCGTCGAATAAAGAAACCGGTAGGAACCGGGAAGTTGTTTCACTTCCCAGCTCCATTAAACTCACAGATTTAAATCTGATATAAACTTCATTAATAAAAACGAAACTTACGGATAACGGATGACCTGTTCGTTCTTTATTAATATCCACCTTGTGTGGGAGTATAACTTCTTTAAATCCGTTTGCTTCTGTGTAGTTTCTATACTCGACGACGAGAAGTGGGAACATCACTTATTACGATTGATAATGGGAAACCCAGAGAATACTTTAGGTTGATTTTCAAATCTGTAAGTTGAAGCACCAACTTCAAGTATCTGTACAAAGTTTCCTTCGACCATATAATCCTCTAGAAACTTTTCTGTCTCTTCTGTTTCGGGTATCTCTCTCGGCCGACCGTAATGGTGGCGAGTTCCAATATCGTATTCGTGTTTCGGTTCCTCAAAGTGTAATTCTGAAACCTTTACCTTCTCTCCGTCGGGAAGGATTACAGTATCTGAATACATTATGTGATATTTCATATTAATTTTCCCATCTACTTTCATCGCCCAAAGCTACTACTCCTAGTCCGATAAGTATGAAGTAAATAATCCATACTAATACTGTGAGTAAGAAGCTCTGTTCATCTAGAAAACTTTCGTTGTCCATAGTCGCCCCTTAACGGGAGCGACCGTGGATAGAGTTTCCTAGTTCACCAAGTGCAGTAGTAAGTTCGTTCCAATTGGACATAGGTGAGTGCTTACGAAAGATAGTCATAACCTTTTCGTAAGACTGAACTATTCCAGATGGAGTGCGAACCGAACTTGTCCGGCTCACGCACTCACGACCTTGTCTATTGCTTCCAACAGTCCATCCAAAACTTCCTCATCGTTGGGAAGTGTTAGGGACTTCTGGTAAATCGGGGTTCCTTCCTTTGCATCTCCGCTGCCGGATGCGTAGTAGCCCTTCGTTAGTGAAAAGAACTCTCCACTTCCATCGTCGGCCTGATATGTTTTGCGTGAAATCTCTAAAAAGTTGTTAGGGTTCCACTCTACAATCTGCTGACTGACTACATCATATTTGACTTTCCCGCCATTTCTGCGGGGGGTGTCTCTCATATTTGTTTTTCGCTGATAAGCCATATTTAATCTCCTTTATTTTTTTTTAATTTTCGTATCAAGTCATAAATGACTCTTAACTCGACTTCTGCTGAAGCCATTTCTGACCTTGCGTGGTATAAAGAAAGTTCTAATCTTTCCATATACATCGCTAGGTCGCTCATTACTACTTGCCTGTTTTTAGCGTTCATAATATTCTTTTAATATAATCCATTATACAGAACATCTAATGTTTGTATAATGGATTATATTAATCTATTGCCCTATCCATACATAGGGCCGCTCTCGTTTCCGTTGGGCGGGGGAAGCTTATCGCTTAGTTCTAACAATCCTTCCTCCATATTCCCAATTAAGTTTTCAATAACCTTTAACATAAATAATAATGAAACTTGTTGTAGTTCTGTAAGTTTAATACTATCATTTATTTTTTCTATTCCTTCCGCAAAGTTCGGGCCTTTAAATAGTATAGCCATAGCCTTTTGGTAGGTTTCAAATAATTCTATATTTTGTTCTGAAAGTATTGTGGTAATGTCGAATAAACTTGTATCCTCACTTTCAATTCCTTTCAGAAACTTTATCAATAGTTTATTCATTGTGTATTGTTTCCCATATATTGTCGTTGTCCAATTGTCCGTAATGCATATTGTCCGTTACGCCCAGATAGTTCAGAAATCTCCACATAACATCCCGCATAGCATTATCACAATATCTATTTATCTCTTTCCTGTGAGTTTCATTAAGAACTTCAAGGAGTTTATTGTATATAATACTATTGGTTCGTCGGCCCCACGGAGCCATCAAACGGTTCCAATCATCACTATCCTCCTGTCCGTTCACTACTTCACTTACAGCATCCTCTGGAAACTCAAACTCAAAAACTTTTTCGTTGAAGCGAAGCACTATATCTCTTTCCTCTGAATCAAAAGATATTGTTGTTTGTTTCATTATCATCTCGGAAAGAAACACCGTAAAATATTTATTAAATGATTTCTTTATGTCGCTTGGGATAAGTGCATCACTTTTCCAATAGTTTGGTTCAGGTTTCATTTTTTCCTTCCTTCGTATAAGAAACTTCGTTGTAGTTTCCGATACTGTGATTTCCCAAAGGGTGTTAACCACCCTAGAAACTCTTTCCTTCTCGGTACCGTAGTGCTGTTAAGTGCGAAGGCACCGTATCTTTCGTCGCTTGCTGCGTAATTAAACATATCAACAATACTTAAGTTAAATAAAACCCACGCAGTTATGTATCGTTCGTTAAGAGTTCCCCCTAAATACCGTAGTTCCACAGTTCCATTCAGGAACACAGAGTGAACATTAAAGCCGGAGTATCTGCCGTCGTAATACTTGTAGTGTTCTACTTCCTCATAGTCGGTACTTTGATAATACTTTTGTTTGAATTCTTTAAGATTTTCTGCTTCCATAGCATCAGTAAGTGGAGTGAAACGGAAGCGTTGGTGATTACCTCCCCTTCCATACCCATAGTTATGTCGTAGTGGCTGGGAATATCTCCGGTCTGCCCGGTCTGCTCCTACAATATCATAGATATATTTTTCATATCGAGAATAGAATAGGATTAATCTTTTAAGCAGCGTCAGATTAGATTTCTTAAAATCTATATGCATATGAACCCCACAACTGTTATCAATACCATATCCTTTTTGTTTCATCTTACGGCAAAACTTGGATATCTCGTTTAGTAGGCTATCTCCGTTGCTAATTTGTCGAAGTCGAAACTCTGAACCACAGTCCAGAGAACCATCGTGAACACAGTCCCACTTTGTTACGCCTCTATCTACAAATTCGGAAGGCATAGCGTGGCTAGAAACGTTACGGTCATCCACTTCTATCTCCAATCCAACCAAATCTTTGAAGGGATTAATTTCAAAAGTTTTTGATAGCTTCGGAACAATCGGTGCTTCCCAACGGTTCCGCCGCAAATGTCTGTGAGACGTATTTTGTATGAACATCCCCTCAATTCTAAAAAGACTATAAACTCGGTCTATAAATGTTACGAAGTCTGAATTATAATCATCGGAGTTATCAAAGACTTCAACTATACTTGTTCTTATCTCGTTCCAACTATAAAAAACTCCTCCATCTGAATAAAACTCAAAGAAATCTGCGGCATACTCATATACATCGTCTCTATGATAAGTTCCGTTACCGTCATAACCTTCTATCCCCAGATTTATTGCCGCCTCTACAAATTCATCTATATCAACCATTACAACCACACTCATCCACACAATGTAGGCAGTAGATATGTTTTCCTGTCGCCACTATCCTATCAAAGCGCAGAAAGATATCTCTTACTTTTGTATCTCCACACCCATCACAGGATATGCTTTTCCGGCCACCGTAGCCGTCCATAAGTTGCTGCAAAACGATTTCGTTAGGTCGGGTACCAAATCCTATTCCTTCGTCGTCTATGTCCGTTAATTTCTCTATCCATTTAACTCTGCTCATAAGTTTCTCCTTTCAGTATTAATTTTCTCCTCATATTAGTTATTTTTTCTATCCACTTATCGTTGCTCATTAATCACCATCGTAATAGGCCGAAGTCCCACAATCAGAACAAGTTCCACAAAGTGTACAAACTGTGTATTCATCGCACTCTTTACAAAAAGTATCGCTCATTTGTTCGAACCACACTTTTCGTTCACACATTTTTTGTCTATCATTTTCCTTGCACACTCACCACAAATTACTTTGTCCGTAATATACTGTGTCCAAATATCAATCTCTCCCCCGTTCAGGACACACTCTGGATTAGTGCAACTCTCCTCGGGACTTACCCACGAACTATCGGCCATAGCAAAGTAAGTTTTTGCTTTTCTACAATGTTTACAGAAAGTATTTCCATCTACATTTAACATCCGTGGATGGCCCGTCGCGTCTAGTTGTTTCTGTGTTTCTTTATCAAATGTTGGCCTGTATATATGAACAAAGGGCAGTTGTTCTCCGAGTTCACATAGATTTATGCACAAATATTTGGTACTTTCTACAAACTTTTTTGCGTGTTCGGGGTCGGTATGACTACGGATTTCGTAGTATAGTGATAGTGTTGCGTGTTTTCCGCCCCATTGGGGCTTAAGTTTAATTCCCTTTCCTTTGTGCTTATGCGGGTCATTTCCGAATACACGAACAGCTCCTATTATGTTGCTACAATCTTTGCATAAGTCTGCGGGGTATTTTTCGGCCGTTGCCGACTTTGCAGCATCCTCGAACTTATAGACGCCCATTGGTTCTCCTTTTCTTTACAATCTTTGCCCTGTTTTTTAAATGTTTCATACTTTTTATTACCTCGTTGAAGTCCACAAATGGAACTCCCTTCTCACTACTTGGGGGTAGTGTATCTCCTTCATACATTTGTGTTTTTACCACCTTTTTCTTTTCCTTGTGCATATTTAACTTTCGCCATTTGTTTATAGTATTGTTCGTGATTCTTTGGATAATAACTGATAGGTTTTAACGCTCTCCGAAAAGTGTTGAATATCTCTGCGAACTCCTCAACATTATCTGGTTCCAACATAATTTCAAAAATATTCTCGACAACTTCATCTATTAGTTTGTCCAACCACCCGTCGGGAAGTTCGTTCATAGTCCCCATCCCGGCGGGCCTTCCATAAGTTCATCTCCATCGTGACGTTCAATCTTACTGTAAAGTTTTCCGTCTTTCCAAGTAGTGAATTTAAAGTTTCTTTGTTGTATGTTATCTCCATTGTTAATTACAATGTCGTTGAGTATATCCTCGAAAGTATGTGCATTAAACCAATCAGTAATTGTATCAACGACACTAAAGTTCTCCCTTCTCGCGCTTTGGACATTGTCCCATAGATTGTTGCTTCCAAAATATCCATCAAAGTATGTGAAGCAGGGTTCACAGTCTACTGTTCGGCGGGCAGGCCATAGTTCTTTTAAAGTATCTCGTATAGAAGTTTTTATATTTAAAGTTCCGATGCCTGTTTCGGCCCACAAATTTAACCACTTGTCGGTTCGGGCCGTGCGGATAGTTTGCGAGTGAGTTTCTCTGACCCGCAGAGGTTTTCTGTTTTTAAAGAACATCAACAACGAATAAGAATTAAATTTATGAAAACAACTAAGTTGTTCTTTTGCCCTAGTATTTATGCAATCTCTCAAAAGTTCCCACTCACGGAGAACTTCGTCTTTATCTCCTGTATGTTTCAATTCAAATCTGGTCATTTTATTGCTCCTGTTTTACTATTTAAAGTTGTGAAAGTTTCGACAAATACTTGTATACTATCGAAGGGAATTGTTACATTTACTTCTCCCGACATCAAACTGTTATCAACCCACTTTTTAACTCCTTCTAGGTACGAGTTTATCACATCGTAAGTGTGGGTTCTTATATTTCTAATAACTATACTTCTAGAAGCAGGATAGAACTGAACATCTCCGTCAGCGACTTCCTCATATATGTCGTCATTAAAGTTTATATAAGAAAGTTCAGTTAGGAAATCGTCGAAGTCGTCCTCTATTTTTTCATCCTCCTGTTGTTGTATTGGATTTATCTTTGTTGTTTTAAGTGCAGCTACTGTTGGTACAATGTTAGTAGACCTCATAGCTCCGTGTGAATAGTCGTAGTCCACCCAATCTCGCCGGCCATAGCTGTAAATATTTGATGCTAAAGGTATGAAAGCTCCAACTTCGTTAAGTGATAAGTTCTTTTGACTAAGTTCATATATTTTCCCACTTTCAGGAGTGGCGAAAGCTCTCTTTCGAAGTGTGTCTATCTGAAACATCCCGTCGTCTGTCCACTCATAGCAGTTAAGTAAGTTCTCGTCTTTGGTTGAACCATAGATTGCAATCTTTCCGTGTTTGTTGATAGTTTTCATAAATGAAAACGAAGTTCCACTATTTTTAAAGTAGAACAATCTGTCGGTGGGTTTGTAGTATAGCAGGATGCTATAACTTCCTGAAAGAACTTCTGCGACTTCTTTGATAGTTTCTACTATATCCTTATGTTTAACTAGGTAAAGTTCTAACAGTCGGGGAACAATAGCGCTGTCTGTTTCCTCCTCATATTTAAGTTTGTATTGTCCTTTCAGTAAGTCGTGGTTCCCGATAATTCCGTTGTGGACAAGCATAAAGTTGCGAGTTTCGAAAGGATGATTGTTCTTATTTAATTTTTCACTTCCGGTTGTCGCAAGTCTGTTGTGTCCGACCAAAAACTTTGTGCAGTTAGCACTTATATCGTCGGGCAAGTTTAAAGATTTCTTTTCTTTAATGTTATAGAGTGCTGCCCTGAACTTCCACTTTGTGCCGTTGTCGGTGAATAGTCCTGTCGCATCCTGATTAACATAACTTCCACTTTCTAACATTTCTAGAAAGTTAGTTATCTCTGTGTCGTTTATATTGTGGCTCATTACGAATTGTATTTCGCACATTTTTTTTCTGTTTTTTTATCTCCTTTTTTTTTGTTTAATATATGTATTCAGGGTGATAGATGTAATCCGGCGAAAAGTCGTCCGAAGGCATACTACTTGCAGTTTCCCTGCTCTTTAACCAATTCCTTATCCGTGGAGAGAACTGCTGACTAAAGTTATCTAAAGACATTATGCGGCCGTTGTCGTCCTTAAAGTTTATCCTCTTTACTGCTGCCTTTCGCAACATCTCATCCCAAAACTTAATAAAGTTTTTGTAATCGTCCCGAAGTGCATAGTATCTATCTCTCCAATTTGTTATGTTTGTTCCAAACTTGTCGTTTAAGAAAGCCGTCGGATAATACATTCTTATTTCTATCCTTCTTTGTGGCTCTCCCAAATCGTTGTCGGTGAACCGTGCTATTCTGTTGAAGTTTACAAAGTTGTATCTAGGAATTGAAGGCCGATATTCTCTGTAATACTGTGAAAACTCCTTCTTTCCGTCATAGTTTTTCAAACCTTGTCTTTGTGTTAAAGCCGCCGGCTGTGCATAATCTCTCGCCATATTTCTAAAGTAGTTATAACCTTGTCCGACGATAACTAACTCGCTAAAGTCGGCAACTGCCGAACTTATATTTTTGATATAACCTTTCTTTCTGTCGGCCAAGTCGTAGTGAAAGTGAAGTCCACAGCGACCACTATCCATAGAATAACCTTTGTCTATAAGTTTCTCAAAGAAGTCGTCGATAATATCATATACTTCGGAACCTTTGTATATATGAGTTTTGTATTCCATACCACTACTGTCCAAACTTCCATCTCCGTCAGCACAGGCTATGTAAGGTACATCCTCTGCTCGAAGTCCATCTGCAACTTCCTCAACTTCAAACTCTATTCCTACATAGTTTTGCACTTCTGTAAGTTTTGGTTTGTTCTTTGTTGGTATCTTTTTGAAGCTTTCGTTCCAGAAGTTTGCCCTTCGTGGTGGTTCACACTCATCACAATAGTCTACTTCCTCATACTCGTCCCAACTAAAATTGTCGTTATGTCCTTGAGTAGCACAACTATAACACTCTGAAATCATACCGTCATCAAAGTAATCCCGGCGGATAGTTTCGGAGCGATAAGTATGTTGATTTAAAGTATAACTTTCGCTGCGAAGTATTTTATCTCCTGACCAATCACAAATTACGAATAAGTATTCATAGCCTTCGTGAGAATACATAACTCCGTCGTGCATAAGTCCTTCCTCTGCAAGTAGAGCTTTTTCTATATATGGACAAACAAAGAAAACTTCATTTTCCTCACAAGTTTCACAATAGTTTATCTCATCCCCACTATTGAATAGTGTGTCGCTGGCTACTTCCCCGCAAAAGTCGCAGGAAACTTCGTCTATTTCTGTTTCGTCTTTCATTTCTTTACCACCCAACCTTTGTCGTCAAGTGCATTAAGTATAAGTTCTATTCTGCTCGGCTCCTTTAAGTCGAAATCTCTCGGATTAAACTTAAAGTTGTTCTGTTGATTAGTATGTCCACGCCAAAGTGTGTCCGCCGCTTTGCCGGTAGGACTACTGTAAACTTCTGAAAGTTCTTTTTCTGTTAAACGAAGTGGATTTGCCGGATTGAAACTGTCCCACTTCCAAGTTTCATAGTTAAGTGGAAACTCTGCTCCGCCCCGGTAAAAGCCTTCATATATTTTAGTAGGTATATCCTTTTTCTTTGGAAGTGCTGCTCGCCGCTCCCAAAGATTAACTTTCTCATCGTTGCTGCCCAGAAACTTCTCATAAGACGATTGTTTGTGCTTGGGAAGTGCATCCCCAAAGTTATCAAATACAAGTTGTCCATCATCATCAGTTACGAAATGTTCATAAATGTAATCACAGTCTGCTGGGACAAAGTCTAGGTAATAGTTTCTAACTGTTGCCCACTCTGCCCGAAGTTCGTCCAAATCTTTCTTTAAGTCCCAAAGTTCCTCAGGAGTTTCCGCCGACTTGTAGAACCTTTCAACTTCATAACTCCAGCCGGTCGGCGAAGGGTTCCAGCGATACTCGGCAAACCAACCTTTCTTTTTCCCTGTCCACTTTGTAAACTTGTGTGGCTTAGGGCAGTTGCAGGGCAAGTCAAAGTGAAAGTTCATCGGATTAAGTTTCGGCTTGTCCGACATATTGTTCCCTGTCTTTTCGTCAGGGAAAGGCTGGTTTGGAAGTTCGGCTATCTCTGCGATTTGGCTCATAGTTGTACTGTCGGGGGGGTTCGTCGAAGGGGTGCTGCTGCGGCTCAACCACCCCCTATTCCTTACCCCCCACCTACGGTGGGGGGGAATAGGGGGTGTGATTTTGGCTCCGGCTGCCCCTTTAAACTCTACTTCTTCATTAGAAGCATTAATTAGGTCTATTGTTTGTTTGTCGTTAGCTGACGCTAGGTCGGCCGGCTCGGAAGTAATATCCACAAGTTTCCACTTTTCGGCGGTACTCATCCTATGGCCATCGTCGAGCCCCATTTAAAGCCACCGCCGATACAATAAAAGGTTGTATATTGTCGCCCACTTCTCGCGGCGCCTTCGCAGCATTTTGTCTATTCTTTTCTATAAGAACATATACAAACTTCTATAACATATACAAATGTTCTTTCAGTAAACGTTTATAGACAACCTTATTTTCTGTAAACGTTTGTATAAAGAACGTATATGTTTATGTTCATAACTTCTACATATGTTCACAAATATATACAAATGTTCTTAAACTTCTACAAATGTTCTTAAACTTCTACAAATGTTCTTAAACTTCTACAAATGTTCTTAAACTTCTACAAATGTTCTTAAAAGTCTTTACTTGTCGGCACATTTCCACACCTATTAAGTAGTTCTGCGCTGGTAGAACTTACCAAACTTCTACACAAAGACCTGCTTTACAAACGTTTAAGACAAACTTCTACGTAAATGTTCGAACAATACAAACATTTGAGATAAGTAAACATATAAGTTACGTTCACAACGTATATGTTCTTAAACACAAACGTTTACCAAAGGCAAGTTGTTCTACAAACGTATAGCTTATCAAACATATGTAAAGGTTCTTCTACAATTCTACCACAACTTCCGCGCGCACGAACAACTTTGTTGGCTCGGGGCGTAAGTGCGCCTGCAAGCATAAGTATAACCTTTTCCGCGTAAACTTTGTCGCGGGTAGAGCGGGTTGGGCTGCTACGGATCAAAGATAGCAGAGGAAGCAGCCGGAGGTGAGCAGTTTTTCGACATACTCAGGTCGGTGCAGGACAGCCAAACTGTCCATCACAGTAAGGGCAGGGTTTTCGCAGCAGGATGACCCCAAACCTGTGGCGTATGCTTTGTGGTGTGGACGAGCTTAGGCGATAGTTCTTCCCGGAAATATGGCGCAAATGCGGCAGGTTGTCTTTCCGCAAACGCCGCCGAAGCATTGTGGAGGGTCCGAACACATCCAGTCCCGGCACTCGAAGCACCAGTTACCGGAGGCGTCGATTTCACAATCACCCCGCTCGTTGCCACACCCTGTGCAGGTGTGCACCATCAAATAAGAACTCACTTCGGGGGGAGCCCTGCCGGAGCAGGGTTGGGCGTCCCACTTTAACTCCCCCCTGTTTACGAGTTCAGGCATAATCACTTCGGGGGGAGCCCTGCCGGAGCAGGGTTGGGCGTCCCACTTTAACTCCCCCCTGTTTACAATTTCGTGCATCGTAAGTGGACCTAGCCCCCCGCTTGTTGGGGGAAGCTGCTCATACGCCCGCAGGGCCCCCGAGCAGCTTGACCCCCGGTTTGCGGTTGTGGGGGCTAGGGAAAGCACAACTTTAAGCTGTGACGGCGGCTCGCATTGCCCGCTTCATCAGACCCACGTGGGTCTTAAGCGAACCCGGCGAAACCAGCCAAACACCGCAGAAGTTGCAGCTTAGGGGAGATTTCGCTCCCTTCGCTACAACTGACTGTCGGGTCGGCCCGCCAAACTTGTCGGGGACTTTGGGGCAGTAAGCCCCACCGGTGGGGTCTAAGTCCCCCTTGACGGCGACATTGTTGTCTGCGTCCAGTTCACGCTCTAGGGCTCGCAGTTCGTCCTTCATCAGCTCCATCCGAGCTTTTATACTCGAATTGATGCTTTTGCTGGTAGGGCAGGCCCGTCGGTTGTGACCGACTGTGTTGCACTTTCCACACTTCTGGTTTTTAGCCATAGGTGTTTCCAGATGGTCCGGCCACTCGCTCGGAGCGACGGCCGGCACACAATCCTAATCGCTTTTTCTTTGGTCAGCCCGTGCACCACGGTCCCAGACCACACTCTCGCTGGGGGCTAGCCGTCATCGCTTCCCGGCCTATTGTCGATAACCGGTCGCTCGGCGGATGCAAACACTCCACCGGGGCCAAAAGCCACCCCGGGGGGATAATCTGTGATTAAGCACAAAACATATAAAGCCTTCGCCAAAAACTTATATAGTAGTTCGACGCCGGCCGGCGGCTCGCCCCGTCGCCGCCGGTCGCCAGCGGAGGCGATTAACGCGCTTTTGATTATAAAAACGGATTACCGTTAATTTGCGCCGATTAACGCGTCATTGGATATATAATCACTTAACCTTTACATCGCCCTTCTTCTCTAATGGAGATGCCCGCGTACGTAGCTACGCGCGAGGCAGTTCGTCATTTGACGAATAGGGACTACGGCAATCAGCGAATATTCAAGCTAGCGGCTCGCCCACCACCCACAGCGCGGGATGAGCGGTTTCACGCGCTATGGATAAAAGTTAAAGAGGGTGGAGTTGCGAGTCTCCGCTACGCAAGCGCAGCGAAATGAGCAAAAAAGTGTTGGTTCCACCTTGTCGAAATCGAAAAAAAAAGGTGGGACACACCTCATATTTGAGTATAAAAAGTCTTTTCCGAAGCAATCAGCGCGGGTAGGGGCGCGAGATGCTTTATGGATAAAAGTTAGAAGGGGGAAAGATCAGAGCTCAATCATCCCAGGGCTCATCGTCCTCCTCTTCTTCTTCTCCGCACTCTAGGCAGCACAAATC
>Ga0114906_1001373_pt1 | contig 12794 bp, 8 predicted proteins | sample MalvirDeepMed_M9_FD_89687 | JGI IMG/M metagenome (GOLD analysis project Ga0114906, IMG submission 89687) | Marine viral communities from the Global Malaspina Expedition - Malaspina viral metaG DeepMed_M9 | ecosystem: Environmental > Aquatic > Marine > Oceanic | place: Mediterranean Sea...
CGCGGGTACCTGCTTCTACGATGTCTTAGAGGATTGAAATTTTTGAATGGGGTGTGGACCTCTAGGTAAGCCTATACCTCCACCACCACCACCAAGACCACCAAAGCCAGTGGCTTCAACAGGTTGGGTTGCTGTACGTTTTACTAAGCCCTCACCACCACCAATGCGTTTTGGGTCCATAGCAGCTACCTGCACACCTCCAAGATATTTTTCTATAATGGGATGCATAGTGGGGACATCAGCTGTACTAAATTCATCAAGATTACGCTCTACTAGGCCACCTTCTGCCATCCCCTGCTGCTCCCTTGAAAACCTATTCCTTTGAATATAATATACTTTCATAAACTGGCGGGATATTACTTGTTTCATCTGCGTCAGGGCATCACGGGCAGCTAAATCTCCAGGGTCAAGCGTAGCTAAGTTTTTTATCTGTTTGTTTATATCAGCTAAATTAGATAAAGCCTCTTCAAGCATTGGATATTGAATAAGGAAGAACATAGTCTCTGGGTCTTTAATCATCTCTTGAAAGTGCTTTTGTGTAAATCCATCAAGATTATTTTTCACAGAGTCGAAGTCAATCTTAAAGCTTTTAGCCTTATTAAATGCATCATACAATTCATTCACAGAACGAGTAGTGGATAAAGCATCGGACCTAATTTGTACGGGTAATACCTTACCCACCTTACCTAGTCCTAGTGCACCTTCTTCCCAAGGCCAACGCCTACCCTCTGGCTCAATAGGCTTATCTGGAAGCTCTAGCATTCCTCTGAAAACAGGATCAGTAATATAGTCCATTACAAATCCTCCCACCGTACCAAAGTAAGAGTTCAATATATGTTCTACAGCTAAGGGGGATTTAGTCCACTCTGGCTTGAAATTCAAACTACCAGCTACATCTGCAAAGAATGTAGCAGTAGGACTAGTCCAGAACCTACGTTGTGCAATAGTACCGCCCTGTAAATTACGGGGTACAATAGGTGCACCAGTAAACTTCTTATTAATTTTTAGTTCTATTAAAGGACGAATAAACTGTGGGGCTAACGAAGCGTCACCTAAGCGGGTAGAATTAAGAAAGGCTGTACGCAAGTATTCCCTGACAACCATTGCATCAGACTCAATGAATTCCTCATCAAGAAACTTCTCAGCAATAGTGGGGATGATACCAAAGTCGAAAGGCTTGGGCAGTAATATAATCTGGTTTACCCCATCAATTTTTGGGGTAACCCATACAAAGTTTGTATCCTTTAAGTACTTAGGAATTTCGTCGTATGTAGTACGGATGCTTTCATCTGAACTTGTATAATGTGCCATAGGTAGTAGAACGCCACCTACTGTCGTTACGGCCATCATGTTTGTCCATGCACGTCCTACTTCCTCTACTTCTTCGGCAGTTAACTTTTTACCAGTAAGTTTCTTACCTCCAAGCGCACGTAGGGTACGACTTAAACCTTGAATACTTGCATTCAAAAATGGAACGGTAGAAGTAGCAAGTCTAAAGTTTGCGCTACTACCACTCTGTGCAAAGTCCACAGCAATCTCTCTAGCCTTGAACGCAGCTACGTTATCTGAGTATCCCTGCTTGGTGAACAAGCGAAACGCTTCTGTACGAGAAGCCATTTCAAATTTAGATGTCCATTTATCAATGAACCCAACAACTTTCGTAAGACCTTTAGGCCCATCAATGGTGTGGATACGAGAAGCATTTCTACCTTGAAACTCTTTACTAGTACCGAAATCAGTATATGCTCTGTTGCCAAATGTTCCGCCAGAAACCTCTAACCGTTTAGCAATATCAGTATTGCGTAACTGGTGGTATAGACCCCTGTAGGAACTAATAAAAGGTATAAATCCTTTCATAAGTATGCCAACGGATAGGGTATCCCGTGCAAAGTTTGAACCAAAAAAGAATGTGGGAGAAGACGTGACCATACGTGTCAGAAAATTCTTAAACTTACCACCCCACCGCATATAAAAACGGGTAAAATCCTTAGTAAGCTGTGGCCCCATGGCCTGAAGAGAATCCATAAGAAGTGGGTCTTTAATATCCCACACTTCTGCCTTACCATCTCGGTAAATAATATCAGTTTTATTTGTGATATCGTACTTAGAGCTAAACATCTTAAAGATATCACTGTCATTAAGAGTATCTTTAAGTGCGCCACCTTGCTTACCTAATAACTCCTTTATACCTCTACCAGAAATATCCTTCCTGGTAACGACTTTAGTAGATTTCACAGCCCATTTTGTTCCCTGTTCTCCAAGCTCAATAATAGTGTCGTACATAGCTCTCTTAGCACGGTTCTCAGCAACTGACTTAATAATGTGATCATAGCCCAACTCAAGGTTATTGTACGCCTGATTTAATGGGTTCTCTATGTTATATTCTCTTAACTCTGCTTGAGATAATTTAGATAGATCAGCCCTACTGATGGACACCTTACTACCTTTGGGAATCGTGGGTGCCCAAGAAGCCAGAGCTAATTCAATAGCTCTATCATCACCTTGTCTAAGCATAGGAATCCACAGTCTATCTTCTAGTTTCCTACCAACCTTAACTTTACCAATATTATCAAAGGTAGCCTTATCAATAATACCCTCATCAAGAAGCAGTCTTAATGCGGCATTATTATAATCTTTAAGATCCTTAACACTTGTTTCAAAAGCAGTTTTAATATTAGATGGTAATGCCTCTACACGGGCAAGAGTATTTTTAATTTTTTCATCATCAAGACCAGACAACTTCTTAGTTGCTTTGTGTTGTTTTGCTTGGACAGCATACAAATAGTCTTGATGAAGATCTATAGTCTCTTGTCTGGTAGTAGGAGAAAGCTCAGCCACCTTAACAATATTTTGCTCAATTTCCTTCATACTTTTATGGTTACTATACCTAACAGGTACGCCGTCAATACCAGTTCTATAGAATCCGTCATTATATGCTCTTATCTGTTGCTCCTCTATAGAAACAAGCATACGCCGTTCTTTCCATGCATTAAGGCCATTCCTTAATGCATGAGGTTTGTTAGGGTTAAACTTCTCATACGCTTCATCAATAAGACGCACAGCGTGGCTTTTATCAACAAAGTTCTGTATAGTTTTATCCAGAGCACCTACTAGTTTATCTCTACGATACTCAATTATGTTAATTTGACGTTTCTCATACTGAGGCGGCTTCTGTTTAAAGCGTAAGTCTGGGGTGCCATCCTTCTTCTTTCTAGGTTCCGTTTTGACAAGAACATCTTGCTTATACACAGGTCTGCCACGAGCATCTTTAGCATACGGTGTAACCTTGTCAATAGCTTGTCCAGACAAAGACAGGCCCTTGCCCAATCCTTTAAAGACCATAGGAACAGCAGCACCTAGTCCAAGACCTTCCATCACATGACGGAAACGGTTAAGGGCATCTGAGTCGTCCTCATCTGTGGCCAGAAGATCACTGATTGCATTGATAACAGGGATCTTATCACCACCTAACCCCTGTATGAAATTACCAAGAGTTGGGTCATTAGGAGAGAAAGCAATAAAATCTGCGGCAGCACCGGCACCAGCATACTTAACTAGTTTTTGTCTCTTAGTTAAAGGTATAGGTACTACTGCATCATCAAGTAACGTAGCCTTACGAGCTACTTCCGCAGCTTGTCCAACCTTTGGGGCTGTAGTAATAGCTTCTGCAGTACGAGCGGAACTCGCAACCTGAGCAGCACGGGCAGCTTCAGCAGCAGTACGAGCAGCACGACCTGCTCCAAATAGTCTAGAACCTAGTGATATACCTTTAAGAACCACACCATATGGCACGGCAAACTGCACCATTGCAGCTGCAATGTCTCCACCAACGGTCTGAGGACGCTCAGTAAACTCAGGAACGGTTACTTCATAGTCTATACCAGGAATAATTTTAGGTAGTTCCGCAATACTTTGGGCAGTAGCCCGCGCTCCTGTACCAACGGCACGAACAAATTCACCAGGCAAGCTCCAGGGCTTGTCCTCTTCGTCTTGTCTACGCCTAAATCCAAGAGTATTATTCTCTGGGAGTAAATGCGCCATAGACTTAAACTCCATTTATCGTGTCTCCATGCTTCTACGCCATTGCTCTTCTAATTGAGCAATAGCATTAGTTCTCTTCTCATTAGCTTTTGCTCTTTGGCGATAATTACCCACATAAGTTTTTCTAAGTCCAAATTCCTTTGCAATAAACCACTGTAAGTTCCGTTGAGATCCTATAGCCTGCCTAATAGTTTTACCTTTTTGTTCTTCTATATGTGCTGTAAATGCCTCAACTGCAGCATTCATTTTCTTTTGTCCTTCTTCATTATCATAGGAATAAAGGACTTTTCCGTCTGTGTTTATAGTGGTGCTAATTCCATTAGTAATACTATATAGCTTATCGGGGTCAACAAAAGCAGCAGCAGGTTCAGCAGGGCCAGGCCCACCAGCAACAGGAGGAGCAGGAGCAGGAACAACAGGAGTAATAGTAGAAGTAAGTTCCGCAAGTGCTGCTCTCTGCTCATCACTACCATATTCAGTAATAAACCCAGGATTAGCCTCTATGTTACGCAGAATATCATTTAATACAAAAGTGCCGCGTTGCTCAGTAAGATCCACATTCGGAACATTAAGTGTCACCTTGTTCCTGACACGTATGTTTTCATATATTTTTAGTAACTCAGCTGCAGGTAAATTAGACAAAGATGTGGGGTCAGCAACATAGGCCGCTATAGCATTAGCACCAATTGCTAAATGCGCGTCATCAAGTTGTCGTAGATCCTCATGTTTCTTTCCAAACATAGCTTTAAATGTAGTGTCAAATGAAAGGCTTGGATTAGTTCCTGCAATACGCTGGGTTTGTGCATTACTGTACGCTGCAGCAGCTAGTCCGGTTACTCCCTCTACAACAGATGTATATACTCCTGGTGTGAGGGGCACGTTATTTTCGTCTAGAGTAAGTTTCATAATGCTATTGAAACTATTATACGCTTGTCTCTTTAGCGTGATAAAGTCCTCATTATCAGCAGCAGTTAGTCTATACTGTTCTGGACCCTCTGCAGCTGGACGTACAATACGTGCACCAGTCCTGACACCATCCTCACCGATAGTATCTTCAAAACGCATCCGAGCATCATTAAAGGCAACACGCCCAGACCTACCACCTTCTTTCCTTACCATTTCCCCAAACTCTTTAGCTGCTTCTGTCAACATCCACGCATCCTCATTACCTCTCCAAGATATTGGAGCATTGGCTCTAACAAATGCTTCTGTGTCTCTGTCGAGGATGTCCTCGCTTGAAATCAAATAACCATCTGGGTCATATCTAGACCCTCTATGGGTAAACATGGCGAGTCCATCTTCACCATATGTAAGTGCCCTAGCAAGAGCCTCTGGATTGTCAGCATATGTTGGATTTAGTGCTAGAAGTGTCTCAGTTAATTGTTCTGTAGCTTGTTCGTCAGCTATTCTTTGATCTTCTTGTGCATGCGTCCTAGCCAGTGCAGTAGCATCAGTCTGTGTCTCAGCTAGCGTAGCAGCAGTTCTTTCTCTAAACTCCCGTTCAGTTCTTTGATCTTCTAGAGCCCTAGCTCTCGCTTCCTCATCACGTTCTTTCCACGTAAAATCCGCACGGTCTTGGATAGACTGTTCATGTTCAGCCATACGCTTTTCATAACGACTCTGATTAGCCGCATCAACAAACCCAGTTAGAAACGCTGTTCCTGCACCCATTACATTGTTCTCCTAGCTACTAGATTATTTTTGGTTTCAGGTAATTTAGGTGGAGTTGTATCCTCACGCTTTTTCTTAAATGCCTTTTCAAAGGGACGGGCATCTAAGCCTATTTCTTGTTTATCTTCCTGAAACACTACATTAATTCCTGCAGCATCTCCCATGCCATAAATCATTGTCGCTAATGGTTGAAGCGACATAACAGCAAGATCCATACTAATTTTACCTTCACTTACAGCTTGCATAATAATTGGCTCAATAAGTATTTTCACAGGTACACCAGCATCTAGCATACGCAATAAATCCCTACGAACATTTTTTCTATTCATGGATTTAAACATATAATCCATGAAATCAGTTAACTCAGTGTACTGTGGGGGCTGCTCATATTTAGCATTCCCAGGTGTCTCAGTTAAGGACTGACCAGGGATGGGAGTATCAAACTGTTTAAAGTTAGTATTCTGATCCATTTCAGTAGGAGGTATAGCAGGTTCTTGCATAGGTGGCATTGCTGCTTCCATATCTCCTAGAATATCAAAAGGATTTTCAGCCATTATCCAATCTCCGATTTTCGTTTGGCATCAGCAAATATTGCTGACCAGTACCGTGTTTCTCTTTCAGATGGACTTATGCTGCGTAAAGCAGCAACGGCACCAGCAATCGGAGCATCTTTACGGTCCCCTGCAAAGGATCTAGGACTAAAGTCCTTTATCTCACGGCTTTTAAATGCCTTGGGAGGTTCAGGTTTTGCCACTAATCTGGGCTTGCCATCACTGCTTTTTTTATCTTCCCCATCAAGACCAAATATACCACCAACTACATTTGTAACAAGTGGGCCAGCAAGAGCGCCTATAATATTTGTAAATATTCCCATTATTTACTCTCCAAATTCTCTGTAAATGTATATAATATTATTCTCCAAACCAATTCGTATCTTCTAAGACATCTTCAAAGAGACTATATGCAAAATTTCCAACACCTGACCAAAGATTATTTTTATCTTGGGTAGACATATCCGCCATATAGTCTGCTCTCTGCATAGAATACATAGCCATTTGGAAAGCCCTATCTTTTGAATTGTCTGCTGATTGATTAGCCCAGTTGAATACGTCCCTAGAACGCTGCCACAGATCAGCCATAGCTTGCTGCGACATATTAAATGCATTCTGAGCATTGACCATATTAGATGTATTGACGGCAGCAGTATTTGCTGTATTAATAGTTCTGCGCCACTCAGCATTACTCTTAGAAATTGCAAGCGTATTGGTTGCATTAAATTTCTCAGCAGCATCATCCATTTGGGCGTAAAATTGATTAGCAACATTATTCGCGGCAGCGTTAAATTTAGAAACTTCAGTGCCTTGAACAGCATTAAATTTAGACATTGCATCATGCTGTGTAGAATTAAACTTGAGTACGCCATCTCTCATAGTATTCATAAACATCTGAACTTCATTAGCAGTCTTAGCATTCATATTTTTAGCTACATTAGAAGCAGCAGTATTGCTAAGCATGGTTTCCTGACGATTACGAAGGTTCTGGATATTCATATTTCCATAGACACTTGCATCGTACTGAGCAATAGGCATAGCAGCTTCTAGGACTGACTGAGTAATTGCTGCAGCTGCTATAGAGGAATTACCCATACCACGAGCCGACATTGCCTGATTAGCACGCCTCACAGCCTCGTCAGCCCACGGAGCGTCATCAGACTCTACATCACCCATCAACTGCTCTAGTTGTCCTCTGACGGTGCTTAGAGGCGTTACATTACCCTCTTGAGCAACTCCCTGATCTGCCTGTACACGCTCTATTTCAATATTTTCTTGCTGAGCTACTGCTTGAGTTGCCCCAGTTGTAGGAGTTGCTGCAGCTACAGGAGCACGTTCCGCCTCTGGTGTTATTGGTATTTGCCCAGTAGTCTGCTGTAGTAATTCTTTCTCCTCATCTATGGTTTGTTGGACAGGTGCCTGTACTGCCATACCCGGCATAACAGGACTAACAACCTGTTGAGCTAACCATTCATCAGACGGAACATTAGCAGGAATCTGAATACCCGTAGTAGGATCAGCATTAGGATTAATTACAGGTGTTGTTTCTTGCTCAGGCATATATAATTACTTTCTTTTTTTGTCGGCATCTATCTTCTGATGCAGAGATATAACATCCATACGACGAGTCTGTACTTCTGATTTTACATCATCACTGATAGACTTTATATCACTCTTAAGTTCACGGCAGGTGACATCTAGGTCATCTCTCAAACTCTCACTAATTTGCCTACCTTCTTTTGCATTTTCATCAATAACAGTGCGTAAGTGTTTGTCGCCGGTACTGATTGCTTGCATTATAGAATTTGTCTTATCAGCAGAGACACTACTTTTATCATTTGTCTTTGGCTGTTGGAGTAGCCGCTTCCAAATCACATATCCCATGCCCGCTACCATCGCTAATAAAAGGGTAGTCGCCATCCCGTATTCGGCAACGGCTGTCTGAAAGAATGATTCGTCGATCATGGAATCTCATCACGTTTTTGAAATATCATCAATATTCATGGGATTAGCCCTTACACTTCACGCTTACAATCAGTCCTTACCCCCCCTCTTTGGCTATGTTTGCAGCTTCAACCTCTTTGCTTTTAGCAATGACTTCTGGCGTCCACACCGCTGCGGTGATTGCTTTTATATTGTCCGATTGCGTGTCCGTGGCGGCACCAGGGTTTAATGAAACGGCATGGGGTGGTGATTTTCCAATGGGCACTCCATCCTTAAATGTGATTGTGAATGTGTCCACAGTCACATTTCCGTTAGGCGCGATGGCAATGTGTTCTTCGATTTCTTCTGTATAAACTGGCATGTATTGCTCCTATGTATTTACTGCTGTCATGTAAACTAGAACACCCGAGAGGCGAGTGTCGTTGGCCGCATCTGCATCGGTGATTGAGGCGGTGGCCCCAATGCCGTTTTCATAAAGTCGGAATTGGGAATCAGACGGCCCTGCGACCATCACAAGATGATCTTTGTTAGTGTTAGCTGTGATGTTGTCGTAGTAACCCAAAAAACCGGACCAACCCATATCCGTATGAGCCAACACAGCCCTGGGAATATCACTGATTCCCATGATGCCAGAGCATGTGTCCAGGTTGGTTAAGACAACCTGGAAAGACGCGACGACTAACTGGCCGATTTGCACGAAATAGCCAGATTGTGCGCCGTAAGTGTGACTGCCCGCTGTCGTGTGAAAGTGGAGCGTCGGTGTCCATGAACCTTCTGTGTAATTATCTAGGACTGACCCAGAGGTAATTTCGACTCCGCCAGACATTCGAGATTTCGCCGCTGCAAAAATTGCGTAGGGACCGTTCGTGAACGCGACGTTTGTGCTGGCGACAGGAGCGTGGACCTGCAATCCCGCTGGGTTTGTTATTGTCAGCGTAGCATTGTCGTTAGTCCAAGTCTGAACGCCAATGCGCATACCATAACCACCGCCGATTGTTGAACTTCCAGTATCAAAATTCGTTGTCTGGTTTGGCATGTGGGCTTGGAACCCCACGTTCGTTATCGCTGTACGTTTAGTGAGGTTGTTGAACGTGAGCGCGGTACCGTCGACGTTGGCACCGCCGAAGGAGATAGCGTCCTGGCTACCGTCCACAAAAATGGCGTTGGCAGCGTCGCTCTTAACGATAAAATCAACGGAGGCACCGGAATTGTTGATCGTGACCGCGCCATCAGGATCAAATGCTGACCCTTCAGCGGTGGCCGTCACCCAATTGGTCGAACCGTCTGCCACATAAGTCCGTATGCCCCCCGCAGCTAACGTATTCGCATCCACTGCATTAGCAGAGCCGCCATCAATCGTGTCCGAGAAGCCGTTCCCAGGCCAAACTTGGAGCCGCTGGGCAGCGTCAGAGTTTATGATCGTGACTTCTTTGCCCGCCACAGCAGTCGGCAAAGCAACCCCGTCGTCGTCGCTGCCAACTACCGTCACGATATTAATATCTTTGGTTAAGGCCAGAGCCCCAGCCATGGTCTGTGTAGTTCCAGCAGTAAGACTCGTAGCCAGGGACCGCTGTGTATGGCCGGTGGTCGTCAGGCCGGTGAATGTTGGACTGCCGCTACTAGTAACCCCCAGCGCATCGACATACGCTTTAATGGACTGCTGGGAGGCGACCTTCACGTCGGAATTAGAGCCCATGGCATCTTCGTCCAGCAGCCAAGCAGCACCAGACAGGCTGGTCATGTCATGCAGCCCATCGGGAGTTACGGCACGGGCAGCGTCAGTGCCAGTAGTAGTCTCAGCAGTAGTGGCTAGCTCCACAATTCCCGCTACCGTAGCACTAGCTGCGGGTTCGTCACTCGACTTGGTGTACCAGTTGGTCGCGTCAACACTAAAGTATGTACGGTCGCCACCAGGAGCCAAGGTGTTTGCATCAACCGCGTTAGCACTACCACCGTCGATAGCGTCACCAGTAGCAGGCCAAATCTGGATTGTCTGAGCCGCGTCATCATTGATGATTTCAACCTTCGCTCCGGCAACTGCTGTAGGCAGCTTCACGCCGTCGCCGTCCGTGCCTGACACGGTGACACGGTTGATGTCTGTCGTTAACGCAGTTGCCCCAGCCTGTGATTGTGTAGAACCAGCCGTGATGGAATTGGTTACAGACTTTATTAGCGCACCACTCATCGTGAGGCCGGTGAATTGAGGGCTGTCCCCCGTACCGACACCAACAGATGTTCTCAGTGTCGCACCGGATTCAGCAACAGGGTCAGTAGAACCGTCCCCGACAATCATCTGACCGTCTGAAAGCACGCCCATCGCCGTGATGTCAGCCGTGCCGGAACCGAGTAGCACGCCGCCATCTGTCAATGTCTGAACGCCTGTGCCGCCTTCAGTCACCGGCAAGGGGTTCGCTACAGGACTCCCTAACAGTTGATACTGCGTGCCGTCGTACACAATGAGGAAAATACCGCCCGAGGTTATCTCCCCGCCAACCAAGGCAGCGCCGTTCCTCTGAATCGCAACAGTGCCCCTGGCAGAACCACCCGCAGGAGTGATGTTAATTGTCGCCGCACCCGTGTTAGTAGCCCCGGCTTGGCATAGAAACATCTCACCTTCATAGGCCGTAGCAGTGGTTCTGACCGCTGCAATGGTCTGAGCGTTTCCCGACCCGCCCGTCGTAACGACACCCTGGATGTCATCACGCTCCTTGGCGATCTGAGCCATGATCTCTCGGATGGTGTTGTTCACCCCCGAGGGGGCCATGCCTTCCGGCGCACCGTCAGGAGAAGCACTGCTGTTCGATGCTGGGGTAGTGCTAAAGTTTTGAAGTTCTGTGGTCATTTATCTCTCCATGCCCAAAAGTCCTGCCGACACACCCAAGCCTTGCAACTCTCGAATGGCCTGCAATATCTCTGCTTGTGCATAAGCCCCGGGTACTGCTTGTGCTGAAGCGACCATTCGGTTTGATCTAATCACCGTGTCGTACTGTAGTCTTGAAGTTCAGCCATTTATTCTTCCTCTTGTGTGACAACGCCAGTGGCACCACCAAGTAACCAAGCCCTGAGCCATTTAGCCGACTCCTCTGCCTTCTTGGGGTCGTTGACCGCAGCGGCAAGCCTCCTTGCAGCCTCAGGGTCATATAGAATGCCCGCCAAGACACTATCGAAGTCTCGCTGTAACTGAGCGTTCACAACATTGCCTGCTAGGGCAATCAGTTCGTATTGCGGGTTTGTGCGCCCTCTGCTGGTAGCCCTGATAGTGTTGCTTATAGACGCGATGCTTTGGCCGAACACCCGCTTGAAGAAATGCGCCTGCGCCTGCATGGGGTTCTTGCCAATGGCCTCAGGAACTCTTGAAGCGGCTATCCGCGAGTCAGCAATTCGCTGAAGGTTGGACAAGTGCCGAAAATTGAACAGTTGGATGAGAGATTCGTTATTCTTAGAGATAAATTCAGCAACCGCCGCAGGGTCGGAGGTATTCACATTGTCCCAAATCTGAACCCGCAATGAGTCAATGGCGTCCCAATTCTGAATACCACGGTCATCCCGAAGGGCGGCAAGCAGCCCCCTCATCTCATCGGGGTTCTTAACAGCAGCAGCAATGCGTTGTTCCGCAGTGCCCTTCGCCATATTCCTTACGAACGGGTCTTGGCCTATCAATTTCAAATCGCCCTGAAGGTTCTCTACTTCAGCCCCAACCCTTGTCTCTTGCCCCAAGGCACGATTGAGGGATGCTCTCTGAATTTGCTTCTCACGCTCACGTAGCTGCTCTGCTCTTGTCGCAAGGCCCATACTCGCTGAGTCAATGTTGCGGACTGTCGCAGTCAGGCCGGGGAACACACCTAGGACTGCCTTGTGGTCACGTATCCACGTTGTCAGGCGAGCAGGGTTAATCACCCCGTCCCTGACAGCATAGTCGCGCAGACTGTCCAAGGCCGTCGTTATGATGGCATCTGTCATCTCCGGGTTGTTACCAAAGACGCGCCGATATTCTTGGGCAGATTGAACAGCACCCTTGCCCTTGCCAAAGAACAGCCCTGCAAGATTCTCGTCAGCAGTCGTGTAGAAGTCACGCCCGTTGGCTTGAGTTACCTTGAAGACAGAGGTGTTCTCAAACGGCTCAATGACGTTCTTGAAATACTCTAATCGAAACTGCTTGTAGTCAGCGCCTTGCGCTGCGAATCCAGGTGCAGCACCCTCGCCCAACAAATGTTCGTCGAGCATTCTTCGAAGCTTACGGGCAAGGCCCGCCTTCATTGGATTGGCCGCTTGCCCTGAAGAGAGCATCCGAATCTCGTTGCCCAAATCCCGGCGTAGGTCCATTAAGTCGCCAAACGTTATGCCCCCCTTGGATGTCAGGATGCGGCTAACGGCATCAGGGATATTGGACTTGTCAGACAGTTTTCCCGGCTTGAATGCCGCATGGACTGCTTGGCGGAAACGAGCATAAGGGGCAAACATTTGGACGTTCGTGAGGTTCAACTCATCCATCCGAGCCTTCATGCCCTCCCGAGCGGCACGCTCTTCTGCAATGAAAGCCTCGCGCATCCCTGCGCCCAAGACATCACGACTAGGCTCAGGCAGGGC
>Ga0114906_1001374_pt1 | contig 12789 bp, 14 predicted proteins | sample MalvirDeepMed_M9_FD_89687 | JGI IMG/M metagenome (GOLD analysis project Ga0114906, IMG submission 89687) | Marine viral communities from the Global Malaspina Expedition - Malaspina viral metaG DeepMed_M9 | ecosystem: Environmental > Aquatic > Marine > Oceanic | place: Mediterranean Sea...
CGATTTTGCACAGACGGATATATTCACCTACCAAATAGGGCCGGATAATAGAGTTGAATTGCGACCTACTTATCCTCTCTATGGTAAGACCTTCGATAGAACGACATTGAAGGTGTCTAACCTATCGTCTAATCTCTCGGGCCAAATCAACATTGTTAGAGTGTATTTCAGCAACTCAACTTCATTTGTAGACCATCCTACGCCAACAGCAGATACCAGCCAACGATTCAAGGTTCTGCATTATCCAAGTGTAAAGAATCGCGACGAGGCACTTAATATCGCGAAAGAAGAGTTCGCGAAAATCTCTAACGCGCAGACCAGCGTAAGTGCTGAGTTGATTCGCGACAGCACAGCAGATGACTTCAACGCGAATAGCCTCATGCACAGAACCGCTCGGAATGGCTACATATCCGACCCCTGTATTCATACAATGCACGAAGACTCGGGAGCGACGGGCTACGGTAAGCAGGGTGCTTCGTGGTGGACAGCACGCTTCGGTGGCTGTCTGCACCCGGGTATGATTAATGCAATTGACAGCCATGATGACGCGCTTCAACCTACTGCAACTGTTCGACCTGTCTTAAAGGCAGAAGACAGCACTACTACTATTGGCGGTGTGTACCCGGGCAGCGTAGGGAATATAACTCTCGGCACTCAAGACGGCCTACTTTCATTGGTGGTATCGGGTGCAGCGCGTAATCTAACATGGTCGCCCGACCTAAGCGTTGATGCTTCAAACCAAACCATAGATGTAGCCGCAGGTGGTTGGTTTGACTTCAGCGTGGTTCAAAGCGCCGTGACTAAAACAATGAGCGTATTTGTTGTAGCAGCAGACCTACCATCATCCGGCACTACAAACATGAGTATTTGGTATGCTGATATGCAAGCAAATGATGATTGGTATAATTGGTGGGGGTCTAACAGTATCTCGCACGCTTTACAGGTTGTGTCAATCGAAGACTCTATGCCCGTTCTAAGCGAAACAAGTACCAATGAATTACGGGTAGCAATTACTCTTGAAACTGATAACTCCGGCGATACCGGATATACTACTCCGAGCGATATTGAAGACGCAGTATGGCGTATATGGTTACTTGATTATTCCTTTAGTACAGCAGTAGGCCCCCTACCAAGCGCAACAGGTCAAGCCTCCCCCCAATATACAGCAACATTAAGTGGTAATAGTAGCATTCTTGCCCGAGGCAACGGCTTCTATACCATTGATGTTCCTTCGTCTTATTCATCCACGACGCGTAAAATAGTTATATCATTCAATGCCGAATACTGTAAGGCTATCCTTCGCAATAGGCATACGGGAACCTTCGCAAATGCTAACAACATTCAAGGTATAACGAGCGGTACGGGCTTCTATACTACTACCAATACCTCATCTCTATTCCCTCTCGGACAGCGAGATAGGGTGGAGATGCAGGCACTAAGTCATCGTCGTGCGTGGTATGCTCCGAGAATCAACATTGAGAAAGACGACCTATCCTTTAGGCCATCAACTACAATGACCCTTACTGATAGTCACCTTGACCTCTCAAGCGAGCCTATGGTAATACGGGGTATTAATTGGAGGCAGCAGGGCAGGGAACATGAAACCGTGACCTTCGACCTTGAGAGGTTCGCTAACCAATATCGTTATTCGCTCGCCAACTTCTTGAAGCAGGTAGCGCCCCCGGGTAATGCGCCCCCCGGCCCAAGACCACCCTCCGGCCCTACTCCGCAGAACCCACCCGGAGGCGGCGGTTGGGGTAATTGGAACCATCCCGCATTTCCTCAAGTGAACCAGCCGGTAGGTTCTTCTCCTAAGTCTGTAAAAATGCCGAGAAGCCCCATAGGTGGTGGAGATGGAACATCGAGCATAGGGGGAATAGGAGTCAATGATTTGAGCGTGACTAATTCACGCGTAGTTCGTGGTCGTATGGATTCACCCGGAGATACGACAGCCTCCGGCGGAACATGGGGAGTTCTCGGACAGAAGAAGGTCGGGCCTGCGAGTAGCGCCAACCGTTCTATTGATGGCGTCGATAGCATACCCACCCCATCCGACGGCGAGGCGCTATTGACAGCAGAAGGATTCGTACTCCCGGGAGTCAATGACCCCGAGGTTGGGGTCAATGGGGAGAAGCATATTGTCACTTATGATATGAGAATACCCAATGATATATCCGACTCCCTGTTGAATATCACGGCTCTAATATCCTACGACACAATAACGGGTGGAGGCGACGCAGAATTAACCGTGAAAGCAGAAGTCCTTGAAACGACTAACAGTATATCGCAGACAATCACAATTACTCAAGGGTCATCGCGAAAAACCCACACGCTACTTCAGCCATCAACTCTTCAAGGCATCGGAACAGACGGCAATACCCTTCGCGTCACAATAACGAGAACCCCGGGGCAGGGTAATGATGCAGGCCCATATCAGTCAGTTCGCGTACACAATCTATCAGTAAAGCCCCGTCGCTATACCCAACCTACTGCGGGGGCAACAGATGTTTTCAAACCATACTAAGAAAAAAACAATTGCTCTTTGTCTGTTTATTATTTTACTAATGACAACAGTTGGTTTTTTTATTCCGCCTATTTGGAAGTTTGATATTGAAGATTTAACTTGTGAACCCGTCAAAGGAAAAATAATTGCGAAGGGTGAGAACGAAGCCTGTTTAGGAAAAGTATGCGGTAAAGAGTATTGGTTTCTTATTGAGCGAGAAGACGATACATTCAAGACCGTCTATATTTCCCCATATCAATATACTAAATATAATATAAATGACATTTATTTAGCAATAATATGCTAAAACTTTTATATTGATTCGCGTTTTTTATTTTTATTATAGCAATACGCGCAAGGCATTTCAAGGCAGAAGCCGGAGCCACCGCAGACCTTACACTTCTTCTTCATCCACAGACCACTTCTCACTAAGCGCCTTGAGCCTACGCGCTGTAATTCTCCCGACTCCCTTAATCTCCATGAGTTCCTTCTGCTTGACTTTTCTTCTAAGCAAGAGCGGTATGCTACCAAACTTGATGAGTAAATCCTCGGCTATATCCTCCGTAACTCCCGCTATCGCGGATAAGGCTACAATTCGTGGGTCGCTTTCCTCTTTTCGCGCCTTCTTGATGTCATCCCCTACCCCAATACGCGCTTCTTGCAGAAGCCGATTGTGATTAACTATAAGCCACTCGATAAAGTCGTCGCGAGTCGCGAATTGCATGAAGTGTATTTCGGGATGGCGTAGGTATAGCGTCATTTTGAATGATTTGATGACGCGATTCATTTTCATTACTTCTTGCGATACGCGAGTGCTTTTTACTCGGCCCTTGAAGTAAGGTTTGAGTTTCGTACCATAGACTACGAGGAAAGCCTTTCTGCTTGTTTCAGTTAATTCTGCTAACTGATGATTTATGGTTCGACCATTACGCCCAATGCCCATGATACTGCGGTACAGGTCGTTAATCTCCTTAGCCTCAATGGCCCACTCCCCGAGTATGTAGTCACCGTAGGGCAGACGCCTAACCATCACACCGCCCTTATTACTGAATGCTTTATCACCGAGGCGAGCAATTAATTCATGCTTGAGTTTCTCATTCTCTCGGTCATCAACATAGATTACCATTAGTCGTTTATATTACTAAGCGACTTATCAAGTATCGCGCTTACGAGAGGGGGTCGCGAACATTTGGGTTCTTAACCATCCATTGAAGAGCCTTTACTACACCCCGAAGCGCGTTGTAATTGCGTATCGCGTTCACAAACTCCCCTTTGCTGATACTCGGCGTCTTAGAAAACTCCCCCCACTCATCTCGCAGACGGGTGGCTTCATTGAGCATCCGTTGAACCTCGTCATATTCTCTCATACCATGCACCCCGTATCTCCGCAGCATGAAATTATTTTCTGTCTGCAATTTAGACATTGACGAGAGCCATGCACTTCAACGAAGCCACGCGTGGAGAAGCATACAGGGCATTTCATCTAAACTACCCCACAGAACCAACATTTACCGTCGCATAGGCCATGCTGTCTATACCACGCCGGACTCGGCACACGGTCGTAGCGCATCAAAGAACGAACATGACGACGGGTAACTGCTGCATTGTAATCAAGCCACCCGAGAGTCGAGATGAACCCGCAGATAGAATCCACTATCTCTTCCCCCTTCTCCATCGGAACATCGTCTGCCTTAGAGAACATACGAAGGTTGCTTGCGAGAACCTGTGCAAGAGCCACTCGGACATGATGGGGTGGGTTAGTGACTCGGATTGCCCGGTCGAGGCAGGTAGGTATGGGGATAGACTCAAGGTCGCCTACGAGGCCGTCAAACGCCGTGTCTTTTACCTCCGAATCCACCTGTGGGTCGGGATTATCATTGACCCAATGTATGAGGGAGAACGACGCCTCAAACTCCCCGAGACCTGTAAAGGGTCGAAGGTGTAAGAATGCAGGGTCGGGCCTCTCGGGCGGCGTGAAGCCCTGTGGGTCGCTGACAAACGCCGTAGGTGATACCGTAACGCACCATCTCCCTCTCTTCGTATTGTAGGTATCGGGTATGCGAGTTAGGCGCTCGGGATAGCCTACACCGTCAAGAGTGTTTAGACCATCGGCCATACTTCTTTCGTAGCGGTCAAGTCTATGCGCCCACTCACGGCCACGCACAGACTCGATGAATGGTTGGTAAACATGAAATCCCCTGCCCGTAAAAACGAGTCTTACATCACCGGAGAGTCGCGATATTAAAGTGGCTACATCATCGCGAACGGACTCCATAGTATGTTCTTCATTGGAGTCAAAATCCCACCATGCACAATCCATTATCGCGCTATCGTAATTGGGTCTGCCGGACTTCTCTCGCGTTAAATCATCAAAGGAATACAGACTCGTATAGAGGGATGAGCGACCATTGAGTCTTTTAATGTAAGAGAGCCAAACGCTGTAATCGGTGCAAGTCGTTCTCTTTAGACCTATTTGCCTCGGCAATTTCAATCGAGATGAACCGACCTTCATATCCCTCTCACTCTCCCGTCTTACGACGCCTGTATAGGGGTCGCTTTACCGCATACTTCGCAGAAACATACCATGCCTAACTCTTCAAGGATTCCATCAACTTGACCTGTCACCATGATAAACTCGGTTGGCTTACCGAGCCTCTCACTACCACAATGCTCACACGCGAGAACCTTCAAATCAATTCCTCCCTGTGGTCGCATTTGCGACATACGAGATATGAACGCTCCCCTGCGGAGCCTTCAACCATCCAACCGCCGCACAACCTACATACTCTCATATCTCTATCCCTCCCAATTCATCTTCACAACTTAAGTGATAATCACACCATGCGGGGCAATAATAGTCGTTCCAATTCATCGGCCATTCGTGTAGTTTGATAGAGGAAACTGCGTTTGATAAATGCTTCGCGAAGGTATTACCCGACCTCTTAGTGACCTTTTCAATTATGAGAACACCCTGCAATTCACCTAAATAGACCTGCTTTCCGCGTCTATTCATAACCTTCGTCACGAAATCGGGATTCTCACAATCGGGAGAGAGGTACGCGAAATGGGTAATCTCGCGCTCTTCACCGAGCAATTTCAGTATATGCGAATAATAGGATAACTCAAGGCGGGTTCGCGACAACTTACCGTCGTTCATCGAGCCGGTCTTTAATTCAAGGAGGCACAAACCACCGTCGGGATGCTGAAGTATGCCGTCAATAACACCTACGAGCATGACCTCATGTTCTTCATCCCATACCTCAAGGCGCTGCTCATTGGCTATTGGCACGAAACAATCCCCCCATGCTTCGCGACGCGCTTCTTCAATCTCCGCTATTGTGTCATACGCTAAGTCGTGTGGCGTACCCGAGGGTAGGCCATCGCGAACTGCGTCAAACTCACTCATCCATAATTCATCATAGGCTTCGTGAACCTCCGAGCCACGAATCATCTCCGGCGTAGCAGGTGTGCGAATATCCTTCATAATGACATATCTCCAATGATACTGACGGGGGCATAGGCGGTAGCAGACGAAGGATGATTTCGACATACGCAGAACCTTACCCTCTTCGGTAGGGTCATAACTACTCTCCATCACGAATAATCCCTCAATAACCACTCACGGTCTAAATCATCTCGGCATATATCGCAGCCTTCGGAGCGAGAATTAGTCTGCGTACTCCAAAACTTGAAGGGTATATGGGTGCTACATTTCCAACAGTAGCGGGTTCCCTTTGGCTTCGGGCCATGTTGTCGATAAATACTCACTCTTCTTCACCCGTCAAAACACCGCAGAAGGAACAGCCTTCGGGTGGCGTTATACCGCTAAGAATTGGAGTGTGGGTTATGCGCTCACACTTCGGACACTCCGACTTATGCACCTTGCCGCTCTCTTCAAGCCATGTAAATAGAATTGTATTTATCCTGTCTAACTCACCAACTATTGCATTAATCAAAGGATTGAAAGAGTCGAGGCGCGCCTCTAAATCATCTATTCTCTTCTCAATCTCTCGATTTGTCAATTTTCGCTTCTGCCTACTTCTCGCCATGTATGCTGATGCCCGAAGCCTCTCTATAAACCCTTCTTTTTATCTAATTCACGCCTAAGTTTCCGATTCTCGGCTACGATAATCGTTAGCCACCCTTCGGTCTTTCGCAGACGAGAGGACATAGCACTTAGTCTGTTCTCAAAACGCCCTCGCCACTTTTGAAAAATCATCTCATCAATCGCGAGGCGAACCGTAAGAGCGAGAGGTAAAAGAACGATAGAGCAGAAAGACATAAACTCATATTTGAGGTTCGGGTCATCAATGAGGCAAGTCACCATGCCTATTTCACACGCGCCCATTATTCTCACCCTCCTTCACGCCCTCTCTATGGGCCATTCTAATGATGATAAAATGCTTTGCTGCTATGATGGTAATAATTACCATGAGGTAGCCAATGGTTATGACTTTATTACTCTCGGCCCATCCGATGATTTCATCCGTGTCTAATATCATCAAGGGAACATAGAGGGTCGCGTTTTATTATCATATCCATTCAACGCCTTCATCAGCAGACGCCATTTTTTCATCGGTGTCTTGATATTGCCGCCATGCAGCGATTCGTGCTTCGGCTATCGTCATATACTCTTCACTCAACTCAATTCCAATGAAGGAGAGGCCCTCAAGGCACGCTGCTATGCCCGTTGTGCCGCTGCCCATGAAGGGGTCAAGCACGACTCCACCCCCGGGTGTGACAAGGCGACATAGATAGCGCATGAGGACAACGGGCTTTACCGTAGTGTGGCTATTTTTCGCTAAAACTGCTTCTTCATTGGTTCGTTTGTTAGTGGCTTTCCCACCCTCTATCCTTTCCTCCAATCCAAAATCCCTATATTTGGGCGCGGCTTCTAAATCATCGCACCCTTCGTTACGCTCGGCTTTACTCGGCTTCGCGCAATAGAAGAAACGAGAAGCCCCGCTTTGCTCATCGAGAATACGCACCGGACATTCAGCATGACATTGGTAATCGTCTATCGTTTCAGCACCGAAGTTATCAATGGCGGGTGTAGCGCCCATGCTGCCCTCAAGACCTTCTAATTCACGCCATGCTGCGCCTCTATCACGACTAACCAACTTCGATTCACCGGAGCCAACCTGCTTCACTCCTAACTTAATACATTCGGGATGATGGCTAAAAATTACATTGGCGGGCCAACGACCCTTAATTTCATTATCCAAAATAACTGTGTTAGGTTTCCAACCTCCCTCATAAGGTCGCGAATCATCATCTAACATTCTTTCGTGAAAACCTCGGCGGTTATCATCATATTCTTTTGTGTCACTAACCTTGACTCGGCAACCATCAATGTTGATGGCTCCTGTGCCGTGTTCAAGGACATTCTCGGCCACAGTACCCTTGAAGGGCTTACGAGCCACTACGATAGGCTCATGGGCAGGTTTGAGGGCGGTTCCCCATCCCTCCAATTCTGCGGCTTCGGGTGTCACTAACGCTCTCATTTTCGTGCCTTTCCCTAATCCGGCTGAACCAACAGGGATTGCATTTTTGCTGTGAGAATTAGGTCGGTCATTGGGGAAGTCGCCAATAACTTCTCCTTCAACACCTGCGGCCTTATCTATCGCTTTGCTGACATTGTGTGACTTCGGAAAACCCGAGCCATACAACCACTCTATCATATCGCGAATCTCAAATCCAGCGTCTTCTATCGCGACAGTCATTCGGTGATAGGTTCGCGAACCACCAAAGGACAATAGATGCCCACCCGGTTTTAGAACACGCAGACATTCACGCCACAAATCAACATCGTAGGCAATTCCGCTACTATCCCACGCCTTGCCCATTATACCTAACTCATACGGTGGGTCTGTCACGATACTATCCACGCTCTCATCCGGCAAGTCTTTCAAACGCTCTTTACAATCTCCTATCATCAATTTCATATCCATTCCACCACCGCCTTTCCATGTAGGGCATTTAATATCGGTTGAAAATCCCAACCTGCGAGCGCGTAATACTGCTCAATTTTATTCACGATGAATCGCTGTGCGATATGTCTAAAACCCACCGTCGCGATTCCTTCAATGTCGCTCGGCTCATCGAAAGCGATATACTCTCCGTTGTCATCAAGCGTCACTTGAAAAAAGGAACCACTACGGTAGCCCTTACCGAGTCGGTCATTAGCCCATACAGCCCCCGCTCGGGCCTCGCTGATGGTTGAGTATTTAGCGAGGTCGCGCTTCAACTCTCCTTTCAGCACCAAATCTCCGAGTGGTATTTCACCTGCTACAATATCAGCAACGAGGTTCGCAATATCTCCTGTAATGTCTTCTTCTTTTTCTCCATTGAGAATACCCTCAATGACCTTCTGCATTGTGTTTTTCATAGCCTTCGGCATTCGCGACTGTTTCAGTTCTATTCCCTTGAAGTAAATATCCTTATCGCGATATTTACCATCAGCCCACACTACGGAGGCCGCATATCGGTTCTTTGTCGTGATTAGGAATCTCTCACACCATCTCTCAAACTCAACCTCAATCGGAGCCAACTCTTCATTAAGTATCTCATTGAGAGCGAGGGTTTCATCCGGTGAAGGAATCTGCACCATCACACTATCCGTGTGGCCGTACTTAACAGGATAGCCGCGCGCCTCACACTTCTCACGCAGACGACGGAGGGTCTGTCGCGAAGTATAGGTGACAGCAGCAGCAATCTGCGGGTGATACATACCATACCTCGCGTCGCCGGCTACGCCATACATAGAAGCGACCATTGACTTAGTAGCATATTGCAGGGAATCCCACCGCCTATACTCGGCTTCAGTAGCGGAACCCTTCATAGCCCTCTTATACTCATTTCGTAGGCCGGTGAGTAGGCCCATCTGCCGACCGAGAAGCCCCTCACTCTCTTTAATAAAATGGGTTCCATTACCGCAATCCACGCCGTCTTCGCATATATTTTCCCATGATATATTGTGCATATCTATATTGGCGTGATACATGGCCTTAATATCGAGAATGGCTATTCTATCATAGACGCTCGCCTCAACAGACATAATGTCAGCACCTTCGTAATCCACCTTATCAAACTGCGGCTTAGTAGGTATGCGTAGTGTAAAGTCTTCATCGCGAAGTGCAAGAACCGAAAATAAATTAGTAATAAAAGGCGTGCTTCGTATGTCGCAGCCAACCACTCTTTGAATAGCAAGGTGATGCTCGATAGCATTATTGAGTGCATTTAGACGAGGCAGCAGGGTGACATCTCGGATATTGTAATCGAGGTATGTTCCAAAGTCAGTATAGTAAGTATCGTGACCGTCGGCCAATTTTACCTTACCTTCTCCGAGGCATTCTTTGGCTACATCATCAAGTGACTTAGAAGGTAATTGTCCGTTCTTGAGAATCCATAGACGCGTAAATGCTAACATCAAATCTATGCACAGACGACCCGGAATAGGCTGCGCCCAATCTCTAAACTCATAGCGTATGCGTCTAAAGGGGGATAGTGCGCCGGGGTTCAAGTCATTCTCTTTCATGCGTCTGCATATCTGCTGTATGTCAGCATTGACAACATTCCATCCGGTGATAATGTCGGGGTCATGTTTCGCGAGATGCTTCGCGAAAGAATCCAGCATATCGCGCTCGTTCGCGAAAGCGATGGCTGGTATGTCAAGCGTGACATTTTCAAGCCCTTCGGGGTGTGCTTTACAGGGAATCTCGGTATATCTCCCGGGTGGATAATCACTATGCGTGAACCATACATACAGATTCCCCGTATAGGAATCCTTAGCAGTCAGTATTGTGATTTCACCCGAACCTACTTTCCATTCCCCATCGAGGAACCAAATGCGACTATCGTATTCCTGTGGTTTGAATCCGCTATCAACGAGTACGCGATTCACAAAGGGGATATTGGCCTCCCATGTCTGTAAATCGGGGTATCTATGCTTCAATTTACTAATCTGCGACGGGTCGGAAAAGACCAACTTAGTTAGTGATTCACCATATAGACCCGTAAAACCTCTTTCGCGATGCAAGGCTTCTGTGACTAAAGACGAGTCTTCGTCTTTCACGAAGCAGTAAGGGTATATGTCCTTGATGCGCTGCTCAAGGCGAATCCCTTCGCTGTTCCTCGTTCTCACTATGACCTCTCGGCCACGCCCCCTGTCCACTATCACGCTTCTTAGTGCGACCTGTCACCTTATGAACCAATCGCCACCACACCTGCGAAAAGACAGCGAAGAGAAAGAAGAGTAGCACAATTTCAAGACAGGCCGAGGCTACGAATATCTCGGGAGTATTACAGGTTTGATAGGAATAGTTAGCATACTCGTAAGTCGTGCAAATCTCACTCACAGGCTCTCCGCCCTCGGGTTCGCGTGGGTATATCGTAGCGTCGCAGCCAATGATGGATTGTCATTGGGCTAACGCCAAATTGACCGGCAATATCAGCAAGGGTTCTATCCATGTCGATATAATTTTCTTGTAGCCAATCACTTTCGCGATAGAAGGGAGCATCGGGAATCTGTCGGGTGCTAACCAATACCTCATACAGAACAGAACACTTGCCGCACTCGCAGACATTTTCTAAATTGACCTCTATATCATAATCATTCGTAAATCCGCAAGTCGGACAGCGTATCTCAAGACGACTCATTACAACCACTCTCGTTCATCACTTAGGCCAAGTGTTTTATCAAGTTTCGCGAGCCTCTCACGCGCTAAAATCGCATATTCGGGGTTCAATTCGATGCCTATTGCGCGACGCCCATTCTTGAGCGCGACTTCGATAGTGGTTCCGCTACCTAAGAAGGGGTCGAGAACCACGCAGGGTGCCGTGTCTGCGTCGCATTCGCAGGTAGGCCGCCAACCAATAGTAGTAGTGACCTTTTTCATAGACTCAAGGGTTCGCTGTTTAACCGAGGCCGGAGTCTGTTCAGTCATCCACGCTTCTTTGTAGTCTTTCAAATCCTTACCTTCGTAGGTTCCGGTTGCGTTAGCACCGGCTACTTTCATACTCTCCGTTATCTCACCATCTATTTTTTTAGTTATACGCTGATGGGGCGCGCCGCATTTAGAACAGCAGCCCATAGCACTCGTTCCGGCGAGTATGCAGGGTTCAATCAGTTCCGGTGGATATACGGCGAAGTGTGCGCCTTTGTAGGGCTTCGGATTCACACGCCATACGCTGCGTTTGTTGCGCCCCCCATTACGCCCCCCTAAAGTGCCGAGGTTCTTACCTGCGGTGAAATTATCAACAGAACGGTTGTTAGAAGACTGCCCCTTCTCTTTTCGGACAGACCATGTTTGCCCTTCAGCATCCGGTCTTGCGTCTGCGTATGCCTCCCGTATAGCGTCTGCATCATATCTATACTTAGACTGCTTCGCGAAGAGATAGATATATTCATGCGCTTTCGTGCAGCGGTCTTTCACGCTCTCGGGCATACAGGAATCCTTCGCCCAAATAATGTCCTGTCGGAGATACCAACCATCGGCTTGAAGCGCGAGCGCGGTTCGCGCCGGTATCATGCACAGGTCTTTTTGTTTGAGGCTCGCGAGTCGCGTAGGGCCATACTTAGGCTGACCGTCTTTGAGGCCACCCTTAGAGTAATCGCCGCCGGCTCCGCCGGAGCCATTGTAAGAGTCACCTATGTTCCACCATAGCGTACCGTCATCACGCAGAACGCGATGCAACTCATGGGCAACCTTGCGAACCCAACAGATATAGCAGCCGTCGCAGGGTTCTTCGCTGCGCGCCCATGCGAGGCAATCATTGTTATTTTCAAGCCCACCCTGTCCTTCGTGGCCGTAGTCACGCAGACCAAAATACGGGGGAGAAGTCACGATACAATGAACGCTTTTGTCGGGCATGGCCTTGAGAGCATCGAGGCAATCACCTACGATGATTTCATAGGCTTCTTTCTCGCCCGAACCATTGGGTGATTGTTCTTGCACACTCACTACATACACCCCTTATTTTGATGGGTTTATTTTTTTCTATCTCTTCTCTCGTCGGGAACATTTCAAAACATACAACGCATTTACGCCAACGCGTCATAGAAGCCCCGCCTGTAAAACAAAGTCGCCTCCTTCAAAACGGATGAGAAGACGAATCCCCTGCTCAAAATCGCGAAAATCATAGAATTGAAGAACGACCTTGCCCTTGATACCACGAATGGCGTTATCAAGACCACCTTCAACCGTGACCTCAAATGCTTCTTCGGCATTCTTTTCATCGGAGAGCAAAGTCACCGTCTGTCCTTTCAACTCGCCGCCAACAGACAG
>Ga0114906_1001377_pt1 | contig 12771 bp, 4 predicted proteins | sample MalvirDeepMed_M9_FD_89687 | JGI IMG/M metagenome (GOLD analysis project Ga0114906, IMG submission 89687) | Marine viral communities from the Global Malaspina Expedition - Malaspina viral metaG DeepMed_M9 | ecosystem: Environmental > Aquatic > Marine > Oceanic | place: Mediterranean Sea...
AGTAATACTTCTATAATACCATTTATCTTGTTCTGGTATTGTGTATTCTGCAACATATGATCTAGTAAAAGTTTTATTTCTAAAACTCACACAATAAGTTCCTGCAAGATTTGAAGCAGTCCAAAAACTTAAAGTCATATATTTTGCAGCCCATAGTTTACCAAAATCATATCCTTCTACATGATAGTTAAAATGAGAATAGTCTGTGTCTGCTAGGGTTGGCTGTATTGTTTGACAATCATATATGAGTGAGTTCTCGCCTGGCACGCGAGACAAACCGAGATTAAATGGGTGATTTGGCGAGTTGCCCGATCCTTTGTGTATATCTCCAGCCGCAGACATATTAGAACTTTGTGAATAAGTAAAACGGTCTGCGAGGTATGTATGAGCCCCATTGCTAAATGTTGGGTGTGAAGTTCCTCTTTGCCATACCTCAAAGTTTCCATTGATAATAACATTTCTATCAGTCAACAGGGGAGTTACAATAAATTTGTCATCACCCTCTTCAGCATCATCGAATGTTACGCCATCATTACTAGAATTCCACACCATTACACCGCCACTGGGTCGGTATAGTCCCTTGTCATCATCTACATCTGCCATTCCACGAACTGTTACCGTTAGTATCTTTGCTGGCATTCTGCTGTCTGCACGAATCAACCAGTTTGTTACGAGATAGGGCGACATATTATTGTGTGGTGCGCCACCACCTTCGATATTAACTAGGCTGGGGACCTGGCGAAGGCCATAATCATAATCGTCAGTATTGGTCCACGAACACCAATCGTTTGAAAGAATGGGACCTCTGCCGTCGATGTGTATTGACGACGCATTGTAGTTGGGGTTGACATCAGTATTATAGGTGTCTGGGTCCCCCGAGGGCTGGCCAGCACAAGGACCGTAAAATGGGCCACAACCGTCAACTGTGTTCTCGCAATACTGGTATCCCGAATATTCATCTGCAAATCCTAGATAACTAGCAGTGTGGGCGTGACTTGGCATTTCATTGGTTGATAATTGGACTTCTTCTAGTCCAGCCGAAGCACCAAGAACTCTTGTAGAGAGTGCGGTGTTTGCTTCGCTTGCCTGACTGTCTTGGTTTACGCCCAGAGGAGTTCTGCCTCTAAGGTCAGGTAATCGGTAAAGATTTCCTGATGTATCTCCATAAGAATTTCCAAGTAGAAGTGCAAGTTCAGGATATTCTGTGCTACTGAATTGAGTACCATCACACAATAACCATCCATCGGGGACGTTATCTAGATTATTAATTGGTCCAGCAAATGGTATGATTTGTCCTACTGGAGAAACGCCAGCAAGACTTACAGTATCTCCGCCCTCTTCCAATCCATTTATGAGTCCGAGATAGTTAACAATAATTGCTCTGTTGTTTCCTGTCCCAATATAAATTGCTTTTTGAATTGTTCCTGTGTTTGATGGTGCAGTACTAACAACACCACCTGCTAAAGTTGCAGAAAGGAACCATGTTGTTCCGTCACCAGTATCAATACTTCCGAGATTTATTTCACCTGCAAAAACTACAGTAAAGGAGTTTGAATTACACGCTTCAATAACACCAACGGCTTCAGCATTAGCAGACGAATCTGCAATTGCCTTTACATAAACTGTACCATCTAGGCGAACGACATTACCGACCTCGAAAGAGTTTGCTTGTCTTACGGTCTTTTTGATTCCGGCGTTGCCAGAGTTTAGTCCTGAAAATGCACTATACATTTAAATCGTTCTCCTAAGTGTCGTAAATGCTAAAGTCAAAGTGATAGGTTGATAATGTTTTTGCCTGTGCTGCGGCGGCGCCAGCCAACGGGGCGACTGTTCTTTCCCAATCAAATCCTATTCCAGCAGTAGCACCCTTAATGTCTGTCGTTACGGCTGCCGAAGCACTTACTGGTGTTATTATATCTGTTGCAATTGTACAATTTCCTGCAAGATTAATATTACCCGGTCTATTATCATAATATGGATATGGTGTTATATTAAATTGTCCAAGTCCACCAGCAGCCGCAGCACTAAGACCATAAGATTGAAGTCCTACTGAATGCTTCTGATAGTATCTATTCGTTAAAAGTTCTTCGACTTGAATAGGTCTTTCATCCCAATCAGTTACTTCATTGCCACCTTCAATTTGTACTCTTGCTAGGTCTACTCCACCAGAGCATCCAAATTCAGAGGGAAGTTCAAATCTAAGTTCTAACCAACTCCAATCAGCAGATATTCCTGCACCTGCAACTCCGCCAGTCATTGATGCAGAATCATTAAGAATATATGTGTGTGATGTTCTTGTCCAACTACTACCAAGAGCATTTGACCCACCAGTAGCACTGACAGTACCTGCTACATCATCAGTTACAACCACACCAAGACACATTGTTGCACCACCACCATAGTCGCCAGTAGAATCCATAGGACCACTGTTTCCATTAAATACCTGCCACAATGAAACTCTTAGTGGCCAACTACTCACCGCGGCCGCTGATACACCCCTTGCATAATAACTTACTGTTGCATATCCACTACCAGAAACGGGTTGAAGCGTAGTACAATTTTCAATTCTGTGTGTAAACTTAGTATACTTGCTGTCGGTTAGTGGAGTAATATTTAATATTCTTGCAAAAGAACCATTTGCTTCTGATGTGAACCAATTATTACCTATTGGGTCAACACCAGAAGTGTGTCCTATTTTTTGAACTTGTGCCTGCATCCCGCCATATCTAGTATCAAGTGCCCACATATCTGCGGTATATTGTATAGTACCACCATCATTAATAAACCTAGCACCCGTAGTCCCATCCCAATCTTGACCATCAGTACTACCACCAACCACAGCATCAAGTTTGTCTAGTTCTGCTCTTTGCCAAAATTCAAAATTACCATTAATAATTTTATTTTTAAATTCTTGGTTTGGAATTGTAGCAGTTCTTGTTAAATATCCACCATTGTCAGTATCATAAAATGCATAATCTCCAGTAACCGCCGAGGCAACACTTCCTGTTGATACTTCGTGCCCGAGATAGTTAACAAACAATGCTTCTCTTTGGTCAACTGCTAGTAAAACTGGCTTCTTTATCAATCCAGTAACATCAGGCGGAGAAGCCGTAATTCCACCAGAAGCACCCGAAAGGAAGTAAACCTGACCTTTTTCCATAGTTGTTCCATCACCAGAACTCCATCCAGCCGGTATCCAACTACTTAAATCTACAAGTCCACCATAAACAGCAGTAAATTGGTCATGACTTCCGCCGGGGGCGTGGTCTTCTACAACAGAGATGACCTCTGCATTTTCTTTTGACTCCCAATTAGCATGGGCATAGGTTGTTCCCAATGGGTATATGCGTAAACATTGACCAGAAGAAAATCCGTGTGCTATTTGTGTTACAGTTTTTCGGTTTGCCCATTTGTAGTGAAGATTACTATCTCCACTGTTTCCTGTTGTCGGAACAGAATATGCGGCAGGTAGATAAGAGAAAGATGATTCGTGTAAAGTACCATCAATGGTAATACCACCGTCTAGTTCTCCGATTTTAACTGTTCCTGCTTTAGAGAGAGTTAGTGCAGTGTTTGATGCAGCAGTACTAGTATCTTCGTGGAAGAAAATTAATCTTCCCTGAGAATCAGATTGTTTGCTTTTTCTGATTTTCCAATATATTTTTTCAGCATTTAATTGACTGAGAGTAATATCTAAATCATCATCTACCAAAGAGAAGAAATCTAAATTCTTATCTTCAGATATAAGTTTTGAAACAGAACTAAGTTCTAAATCTACATTTGTTTTGAATGAACTAAATGTTCTGCCACCGACTGCTGTAGTATAGTTATATGTAAATTCTTTATCACCAGAAGCACCACGAATAATAAAACCAGCACCATCCAGATTTGTATCATTGAGATAACCACCAGTGCTATCACCAGTGTTACTTGTTGCCATATAAATCTGTTTGTCATCAATATAGAGGTCTGTTGAATTGATTACAGTTCGTGTTCCATCAAAGTAAATATCTCCATAAAATCTATGGTCGCCACTAATTCCGTATGGAAGCATATCTTGTGCGGCAATCCTACGAACGGGTGCAGTGCCGCCAGAAGATGCAAAGGCATACCAGTCGTTCTCTAGTACAGAAGCACCCGAAATACCACCACTTGGTCCTGGTAAGTTTTCAAAATCAAGTGTTAGAATTTTTCTGGATGTTGATACATCAGGGTTTGCTGCTCCAGTTGTACCTGCGTCATCGATAAATCTAAGACCATATCTCCAGTCCGATGAAACACCACCACTCGCATCATATTCATTTTCTTGTTGACCAATATTAATACGAAGAACGGTAGTACCATCGATACTACGATATCTGGCTAAACCCCAACCGTTTTCGACATTATACACATTAATCTTATTGACAACATCAATAAGATCGTTGCTTCTCAGAAACCATTCGTTGAATGTATCTGAAAGTTGCAGTGGTGTTACATAATGGAGACTACTTGCCATTTATCAGTCCTTCTTGTTTACCAATTCTTTAAGAAAAGATTTAATTTCTGCTATCTCTTCTCTCAGAGTATTTATCTCATTTTTATCTCGGGCTTTTGATTTAAACTCTTCATATTCTTTACTATTTGTATTTACAATGGCATTAGAAACATTGTCTCTGTATAAATGTTGTTCACCTTCTATCCTAGTATACCTCATCCTTCACCGCCTGTTTCTTCGTCTGTATAGTTACCTTCAGCAGCATACTCTTCACCAACTCCATCAATAGTAGTATCTTTGGTTGGGTCATACAATGCAAAGGATTTTAGTTTAGAGATTTGTGACCATTTTGACACAAGTGGGTCTCCAGTCAAGACAATCTTAACTTGGAAATCTGTAAAACCTACACCTTTAACATAATAGAATCTTTGCTGATAGTATTCGTCAGTATCAGAAGGCATTGCCGCGTTTGTAATTTCTTCGTCCATTTCTACCCAAGGTTTATCGAAAATTGATGTGTCATCAACAGTAGAACATCTTGTATAACATTTAAATGATGTCCCTTCTTTTCTTGCTGCGTCGAAAGAAAGTCTTACGATATTTGCTTCGTGTCCACAGTTAATAACCTTTGCGATATATCTTGCAACTGGAGTTTCGTATATAATTGGTGATTTTGCTATAAGTTCATTCTCGGTACTATTTGAGAATTCTAGTCGAGTAAGAACTGTGCTTAATCTGTCCATATCAACAATAGGAGTTAAGTTTTCATCTGATGTAGTAAGAGTTGCTTCGTGCAATGCTCTTTGTTCTGGATCAACAAATTGATTAGGTAAATCGAATGTATTTCTTGTTGGAAGTTCCATATCCAAAAATGGTTGAAGTTCTTTCTGTTCACCACTATCAGTGTTGAGGTAGTACTTAATTTCAGTATTTGGTATTACCATATCTTGAGACAAAATTGTAACTTCGTGGAAGTCGGGAGTACCTACAGTAAAGCCGTGTTGATTTATAGCATCTGCTGTAGCACCTTCAAGATATAGAACTGGTGTGGTTCCTGTTGGGAATTTTGCTCTATTCAATCTGAACATAATAGATTGTTGTGTGTTCTTCCACCTTGAACCATTATTTTGTGGTAGATAGAGATTTCCGACATATGGTTGTTTTTCAACATCACTTTGAGTTGATGTTCCGTCGTGGCTTATTCCAGCAGAACCATATTGGGTTCCCCATAGGGCATAGTTCGTACTGTTTGTCTTGCATATTAGAGCATATCTACCAGCGGTAAGATAAACAGGAGAAGCGAAAGTAAACCTACTATGTTTAGAAATATTTGGTCCTTGTTTGTTAGAAAGCATACCAGTAGACATAGTAGTAAATGAAAGAGGAACTGCGGTAGTTGGGTGTGGTTGGTCGTTTAACAATGGGCGAAGTTCAACACTGAATGGTAACGGGTCACCAGTATTATTATCGTCTAGTTGGTCGCCGTCAATTTCTCGGAAGAACAAATCAATGCTTGTTGCAAAAATACCTGATCCATATGCTTCTTCGTCAATTTCAAATATCTGTGCAAGCGGATCAAAGTAATCTGCAACATCAGTTAGAAGTTGACCTTTACTAAAGGTACTTGCATCTTGTACAATTCTTTCTTTGGTTACTGTATCTCTCTTTGCTCTAATGGGTCGAGTACTCTTAATATTAGCATAAGATTGTTTACCAACACCACCAATAACAAAGAATGCTTCTGCACAAGTTGTGGTAAGAGATGCAACATTTAATTTATTATCACATAAACGAATTAATAGGTCGCCTTCGTGGTGTGGGTTGTCCTTGGGAATTTGAATCTTAACAGAAGCATTACCTTGTGCGTCAGTACGCATTGTACTTGAACCCGATACAATATATCCCCAAGATTTTTGTGTATTTTCTCCAAGTCTCTTTCCATCAATGAATACCCAAAATCTTGTATTGGGTTTCATGTGTGTAGCAGTAAGAGTGATTTCCTTTGGTCGGACTCTTTCTTTTATACTCTTGCTAATAGTTTTCCAAATAGTTTTGGTTTTTTTGATCCTCTTTTTCTTATTCTTGTATGTTCGTTTGGCATTCCACTTGTGGATGCAACCATATGCGGTGTGGCACATCTTATATCCCTTTGTCTGTTTCTGCCAACCACTAAAGGGCCATTTTGAAGCCGAATACTGACGAACCCAAGCATCTCGCTTTGACTGATAGACGGCCCACGAACCGAACCCGCTCGGTATCGTAGAGGCTGCACCTGCGACGTTCCCGCGTGGGAAGAATTTATGTAAATACTTTCCTTTACCGTGATAATTGGCCAGAGCGTGGCCTGGGTATCCCACTGCCTTGCCTGGCACAGTTTTAGTTACATAATATGTTTTCTTGCGTTTTACTCTTTTACTAGTTTTGTGCATTGCAAACCAGTCATCACCAGAAGGTGACATTTTTAAATCGCCCATCCAGTTTGTCTTTGAGAATGGGTTTGGATAAATTGCAGTATTTCCAGTAAGGTTACTTACGGTTGAAACTGGATTTGCACTTGGAGTTAGATACCACAGATTATCAGAGGATGAAGTAATTCCGTCAGATGATGTCCGAAGACTATGTTTGAACAAATTCACATTCATATCTGAGTGTGCAGGGCGGATATATCCTTCTGCGGGATTAATGGAAACACTATACTCCTTTGCCATAATATCAGAAGAAATAATATTTTCAAAATTATCAGTTTGTATTACATTTGTAAACTGAGTTCCATATTGTGTCGCTTCTTGTTTACCTTCATTCTCAAGTTCTGATTCCTCTGATGTTTCTTCGAGTTCTGTAATTCGTTCGTCGAGTTTTCCAATATCTGACATAGTATATCTTTGGTTGTCAATTACCTCTGCACTTATATCATCACAACTATAAGTAAATGCAGGCCAGGAAAGATTAAAAATTGCCATTTCATTTTCTGGGTCATGTGTAGGTACTTGAGGTTCTGCCGCAGGAATTCCCGTAAGTAGTTTAAATTCTCTATTTCTTGTAAGAACAAGTGTATCAATTCTTCCAATATAATGGACAAAATCTGCATAAGATAAGCGTCCATCTAACGGAGTCCATACTCCTCTAATCTTACCATATTCACTATGATTTTCGTCCCACTTTCCAACTTTAATTGGGCGGAAGTCGAGGGCATCGTTCAGATTAATACCACCCTTGCCTGTTTTATCGATGAATGGAGGAATCATTCCAAATGTGGCTAGTGAGGCTGGTGTATGATAACCGTGTGAACCCGCATCAGAAGTTCCGCCGAAGTTTGCAGTTATACCGTCACCGTTTTCAAACTCTGTAATTTCGTGATCGCCGTGTACATATGAGTTTGCAACTAATGGATATTTCAAAGTAGAGTAGTCTGTATGGTCATCACCATCTCCCCAAGTTTGATGGTCAAAGTAAAGGAAGGTACATTTAAATCCTGCGCCTGGGTCTGTCCATGCTCCTTGTATACCAGCAGTGCCTCCAACAAATCCTGTCTCAAGATGCATATAAGCGTGGTCATAAAGATTCAGATTTTGACCATTGTAAAAATCGAAGTCATTTGTGTAATCTTTACCATCTCCAATTCCTTCTACTTTTTCCAAACGAAGAACATCGGGATAACCAAGATTAATTCCCCATCCATTCTCAATTCTTGAATTCCACATTGTGGGGGAACCATCGGCATTAGAAGTGTTGGTAATGGTTATAGTTTTTCTCTTAAGCACTTTCTTTCTGATAGTTTGCTCTTTATTTCCAATCACTTCATCATCTGCATTAATTCTTAAGGTAGTAACAAGATAACCTTTTTTGGTTCCTGTCCAAGATGTGCCGGCCGGAGGGGTAAGACGCAGTTCAACTGACTGGTTTCCTCCTTGCATTGCTACTGAGTTTCCACCATAAGTACCAGTAGAGTTTGGACTCATATCGAAAAGATAGCCATCAATGGATACAATATATTCTTGGGTATTAGCAAGGTCGTCGAGAACACCATCATTGTTATTTGAACCTAAGAATTCTGTATTTGGTGGTGATGATGCGGTTGCTGTCCAAACTCCATCTGAGTCTCCATCGGTGAAATTTAATTCAAAGTCTCTTTGAATGTGGTAATCAAGACCGGTTACTTCTTTAATTGCACCTCCGCCTGGCAGTTTAAAGATTAATTGTTGCTGTCTTTTATCTTCAATACCATCATTTTGTTCTTGACCATCGGGAATATAAAGGTTAAATAGTTTCTTTCCTGATATTGGGTCAGAGATAAAGATTACATCTTTCATAGTCAGTAGGTCTGAACTAGCATCAAACCCTGCGGCCGTGCCAAAGACAACATCACTCAAGTAAATTCTATAAAGACTACCGACATTGGTTGGTCCTTCATCAATTGAGTGCAGTGCAATTTGAACAATTCTAGCACAACCAACTGGAATCATTTCACCATTGGCACCCACAAAAGAAAGATTTATTTTCTTATATTCAGGTTCTGGTGAACCACCAACAAGATTCATTGTGTTTTCTACCATAGCACCGTCACTACGGAAAAGTGGTTCTACACCATCAAAGTTGTGTTCAACTAAAACATAGTTTCCAACATCAATATCAACTACAGCATCATTTACCGTTTTTGTTGTTCTTGCTTTTTTACCAAGTAAGTGTTCGGTGTTTTGTAATTCAAATTCATAACCACGAACATATGCTTTTCCTGTTTCTATACCACACGCACAATAATTGTAATGGTCTGGTCTTGGATTTCCTGCATCTCCAGTTAGTGGGTCCCACACTTCATCATATTTTTCTGGTTTAAAATCAAATGGAACTACAGTATAGTGACCAGATTCATCGTATGTTCTTCTTGCAAGTGTTTCTTCTAGTTGGGCATATTCAGGATACTTTAATTTCTTAAAAGTTTGACCCTTGATAATTCTTGCCCATTCAAAATAGTTTTCAGTATCAAAGACTGTTCTGTATCCTAGTTCATCAAAAATATAGGGAATTTGTTTAATCTTTAGATTAATTAAGAATCTGTCTCCGCCAGGAGCGTTGTAATTATATGAACCTTGTGAGGGGTCTCTTAAAGAAGTATCTGTGTTGGCAGTTTCGATATCTCTCTCGATACTAAAACCAACAGAAACTGTCCTGTCTGCTGGTGTAAATACTCTTATATCTGAAACTGTTTCAAAAATTGGAATAGTTTGAGCATCATTCATTACAAAATAACCATCAACATAAAACAGTCCTTGTTCTATGGATACTAATATTGCCGTACCTCTAGCACCAGCCGCATCAAGAGTATCACTAGTACCTGTTGTATCTGCTCCATTTAAAACTGAAAGGTTAACATTTATATTTGGGTTTGAGCAAGAAATTTCAGTTTGGTTTATGGGGAATGGAACAGATTCGTCTTTGGTGTCTTTTGTTACTTCGACAAAAACAATTCTATATGGGTCGCCAGCCGTTGCTTCTAATGTATGAAGAACTTTCCCTACAATTCTAGTAGATGTTCCTGCCTCACCATCTTCGCCGCCAGAATTGGTATTTAGAACAGTATGGTCATAATAAAGGTCATAACCAATAAGGTCATCAATAGCCATTGTCATATTATCACTGGTAGGAGTATTATCTAATCTAAACCAAACAACACTTCTCTCTGTAATACCAGCACCTTGAATTACATCTCCATTTTCAAAGATATGGTCTGCCATTCTCCCAATTTGATTACTAAGAATCGTTTGTAGTTGTGTTAATTCTCTTGCTTGTACTGAATAGCCAGGCTTAAATAGAACCTGAAGAAACTTTTTTGCTTCATCAAAGTCATCATAATAGGGATTAAGATTAAATTTGCTTTTATCTAATGTCATTTAATGTAAGCCTTTAGAATTTCAGAATTACCTGATATTGTTCTCGTTGTTCGTCGTCTTTCAAAACTGGTTTCATGTTTTGTGCGTACAATATTTCGCCACTCTGTGAGTATATTTCTGGCGGAGTTACAGTATTTATATAAGAATTGGGCGAAGCAGTTGAAAAACTTCCAATAGAATCACCAGTATTAAATGTTCCAATTGCATCTGTTACTACCAAAGTTCCTCCTGTTCCTGCATCATTTACTACCCAATCTAAACAAAGTCCAGTTGTACACGCTGTACAGCCAACCAAGGATGCTGCACTTCCGCCAGTAACTCCAACATCAACGGGGAAAGTACTTGAATCTAATCCTGAACCAGCAGATACTCCTAATGACCAAGTACAATTGTAGGAGGGGGGAGTATTTTTATATACTTTATCAAAACCAGCAACAGCCGCCTTTCCTGCGCCTAGACTAAATTCCCAAACATTTGCTTCTTGACTAAATTCTAAAACACCTTCTCCTGTTCCACCAGCATCTACTGGTGGTTCAAAATTACCCTGTAAGTTACTTATTATTAATTGCCCGTGATTACCATTTAAAGAAGGACTCCATTCTTCAATTTTACCTGTCGCTTTTGATTTTTTACCAATAATATATTTACCAACAGTGTACATAGTTTCTGGAAGAAATGCTCCTGTAGTAGCAGTAGTTATTTCTAATATGGTGCTTAATGTTGTCTCTGCTCCGGCAATTCTATATGGTTTTCCATCTGCATTTAAATATTGAGAATCTGCATCATTAAGAATAGGATTTTTAATAATTCCATATTGTCTTACTTCATTTGCTAAGAAGAAATTATTATCTTCATCTTGGTCTATATTTACCACTACTAATAATGCTGTAGCATTTAATTCTCGTACTGCATCAAATCCATGACCACCTTCTGGAGATATTCGTGGTGTAGCATCAGCATATACACTACCAGTAGTATTTGTAGTAATTGCAATCGGCGAAAATTCAAGAGTTGCTGTAGAATAATCTTTACCAGAATTAGTAATAATAATATTTTTAACTTGTTTTCTTGATGCGTCCCCGTCACTATAATCATAAAGGTCAACAAATGCTTCGGCAGAAACTCCATCTCCATATATGGTTACCGCAGGAGCAATTTCATATGTACTATTTTTTGGAACGGCTTTTGTGAGGGGAGTAGCAAAATTTACATTATTTGTATCGCCAGTATATCCTGCAATGAGCCTTCTTTGCCCTGCACCATCTCCACTAGTAATATTAATAACTAAACCAGTGTAATCGCCAGTAGTTTGTACATGTTTGGCTGAGAGATCAATAGCAGTTGCACCAGCAGCCGAAGAATTTCTTACTATATTTACACTTGGATTGTGTGGCAAAACTACAGCACTTAGATAATTTCCATTTACTGTATTTAATTTAATATAATCAATACTACCATTCACAGCATTTTTTTGTGCAGACCACTGATTCTGAGATTGTGGAGAAGTTCCTCTTGCAGTTAATTTAGCAACAGGAATATACTCATCATCAATATAATATCGATGGGGTTCAGGAATAGTAAACATATACTTCCAAATATATCCATCAGAAGTGTACATTATCCCTTGTGTTTTTATTCCTGTTGGCTCAACAGCAGAAGTGGTGTTTTCATTATTGCTTATGCATTTATATACATTATATTCACTATTCATTACATAATAGTCTGTATCCGCCATGTCTATTGTATGGTCGTATTCCGTGTAAATGGTGCCGGAAGTCCAAACATACTTTTTTGCCATATGATATACACTGTTGAAATCAATTTGTTTTATTCCAACAATATTTCGCCAAAATTCAATATCGGCGGCCCGAGTATCATTAATGGAACCAAAGGTTTGTCCGCCGGTCCATCCACTTATTCCTCCAACACTGAGAAAATATTTGTCAGTAGACTGATAATCAAAACTGCCTAGAAAAGAACCAACTACATTTCTTCTTAGACTTGTTTTAAATATTGAATTGTCGCCTGTTGCTGCCATTTATTTCCTCTCTTTGGACATTATATCTATAACACCTATGCTGACGGCCTTGTGGTAAATTCAGTAATAACACCTGCGGTATTTCCACCAATATCAATATAGAAAAAGGGATGCATTTTTACTGAGGAAAAAGAAATTCCTGCCGCTATATCACTTATTTCTCTGCTGTTGGGGTGTGGATAAATTACCCAATAAGAACCTTGGTTATTCCAGTCTGCTGCATCAGCAGTACCCAATATTTGATAAGCCGCCGATGCTCCAGATAAACCTAAATCATTATATCCTGTCAACCCATATGGGGACAAGAATATACCCTTGCTTAGAGAATAAAGTGGTCCTGTTCCACCAGAAGCAGCATCCCAAGTTCC
>Ga0114906_1001383_pt1 | contig 12746 bp, 11 predicted proteins | sample MalvirDeepMed_M9_FD_89687 | JGI IMG/M metagenome (GOLD analysis project Ga0114906, IMG submission 89687) | Marine viral communities from the Global Malaspina Expedition - Malaspina viral metaG DeepMed_M9 | ecosystem: Environmental > Aquatic > Marine > Oceanic | place: Mediterranean Sea...
ATGGCAGTAGTGTTCTTCTGGTTGTTTTTTTGCTCTGCTAAACAGCTAGCAATTCACTCCTCGTTACGTTTTTTTGTTGTAGGTGGTGTATTTACTGTAACTTGACATGTTATTATTATTTTATATATTGGCATTGTTTACAGGTGTTTAGTTATCTATAGGTTAAGGTTATGGGTGGTTCGGTCATGCGTGGGGAGTTGGACCCGGTATTACCATCCAGGGAGTTATGGCCGTCTATTATACGGTTGATGGTTATGGACCCTGGTGCTTGTTCGACGCGTAAGAAGCGGGACCAGCGGGTGCGTTCGACGTTTGGCTTAAAGCAGGGGGATGTGGCGTTATTATTTACGAACCGGTCGTTTCTGTCGGCGTGGAAGGAGGAGGCGGATGTTCGCAGCGGTTCAGTTGCTCACGTTCCGATTGCGGCCAAGGTGTCTCGTCTGGAGCAGATGCAGGAGTTATTGGAGCGGGTGCCGGACGAGCGGGTGGACTTGAAGTTAAAGATTCTGCGTTTGGCTCGCGAGGAGACGGAGGACCAGCAGCCTGCTCAACATGTCCACATGCATGGTCACATCAACAGTCCTCCTCCGGCGGCGGATTACGAGGAGTGGCAGCGTCAGAACCGGCAAATGGAGGGTTAGATGACGGTTGAGGCCTGGAAGCCCCAGCGGGGTCCGCAAGAGGAGGCGATGCGGGCGGTATTTGTTGAGGAGGTATTTTTCGGCGGGGCGGCTGGAGGTGGCAAGAGCGACTTTTTGTTGGGCGACTACGCACGTGACATTGGCCAGGGGTCTTGCTGGCAGGGCATATTATTTCGTCGGTCGTATCCCGAGTTGGACGAGTTGGTACATCGCAGCCATGAGATTTACCCGCAGCTGGGTGGTGAGTTTAAGGTCGGCAAATATGAGTGGCATTTTGCCACGGGGGCTATTTTGCGGTTGCGTCATATGGAGACGGAGTTGGATTTTGTCAGGTATCAGGGGTTTTCGGTTTCCTGGCTGGGTTACGACGAGTTACCCAACTGGCCCAACCTGCTGCATTATCACCGGATGAAGTCGCGTCTGCGCGGTCCGGCGCAGAATAAGCGGATACGCAGCACGGGCAACCCTGGCGGGCCGGGGCATTTGGCCGTGAAGGAGTATTTCGGCATTGGCGAACATCCGAAGGGTCGGATATTGATGGAAGGGGAGGGGGGTTCTACGCGAATGTTTATCCCGTCGCGGGTTACCGACAATAGGATCCTGTTGGATGCGGACCCTAACTACATTGAGCGCCTCAAGGAGGTTGGCGACGAGCAGCTGGTGAGCGCCTGGCTGGAGGGTTCATGGGATGCTCTTGTTGGACAGTATTTTACCAACTGGCGGGAGAGCCGCGTCGTGGTGCCGTCGTTCGAGGTTCCCGACAGCTGGCCTCTTTTCGGGGCGTTAGATTACGGTGAGTCGGCTCCGTCGTCGTTTGGTTTATACGCGCAGGATTACGACAAAAAGGTGTATCGTATTGGGGGCTATTACGCAAGTGGTTTAGCCGCGTCTCAACATGCGACGAACGTGGAGTCGATGATTGCGGCCTGTCCGTTTATACACGGGCGCCGTCCGTCCCGCATTGTGGCGGACCCATCCATGTTTGTAAAGCGTCGCCTCAAGGAGTCGGTGACGATTTCGCCGGTGGATGTATTTGTGGAGCACGGCCTCTACCTGACACCTGCCAATAACGACCGCATCACCGGCTGGCGGGTTATCAATGATGCTTTGGTGCGGGAGCGTTTCTTTGTTTTTGACGGCTGGAACAACGATCTATGCCGCACGGTTCCGGCTCTACCACGGGCTCGCAGTAACCCCGAGGATGTGGATACGGACGCGGAGGACCATGCTGCCGATGAATTACGTTATATGCTCATGCATTGCTACGGGCCGTCCCGTAAGCACAGTAAGTCTCCCCGTCCCGGCAGTGGGCAGCATGTATTGAACGAACTGGCGCGGGGTCCTGCCCACAGCGGTCGTTACGGCACGGCCCGTCACCCCATAGCGGCGTAGGATGACTGAAGCTACGCGGATCATCACGGAATTGCCACCCTCCGAGCTGGCTTTTTGGAACAAGGAGCAAGAGGCGTGTAGAAAGTGGATGAAGCCGAAGCAAAAGCTCTGGCGCAGCCTGTTGGACCAGTATGGCCTCAAGTACGACATGGCGGGTTACGATGAGGACGAGGTTATTGCTATTTCGTCGTTTTATCCGAAGTCCAGGCAGTTGATTGCATCTATTGCGTTTAACCACCCGCAGTTATTTTTCGCGGTGGAAGACCAGGCCGACACTCTGGCGGCGGATCTTCTGGAGCGGGCGGGTAATGCCGCATTGGATCTAATGCAAGCAAAAGAGCGGGTGCAGCAGGCTATATTTTATGCGTTATTCTGCAATGTTGGATGGCTGGATCTGGGCTACAACCCGCCGGGGGATCAGGACACCGAACTCCCGTACACGGTGAACGATTCTCTGGAGCAGGATTTTACCTACCTCCGTGCTCCCAGTCCTTTCGATGTCTACGTCGATCCGTTGACGCCTCCTGACAATATCGGTATGGCCCGCTATATATTTGAGGACATGTGGGTTCCTCTGTCGTTCATCAAGCGGGACCCCAGGTTTGTGAACCGCAACAAGATAGAGCCATCTGTTGTGGGCGTGGATGAGGAGGATATAGGCTCCGACTTTGATGGCGATACCAACAGCGACCGGGAGGGCTACAACGAGTGGCGCGAGTCGCTGGAAAACGGACAGATGGTGCGCCTGACCCGCATACACGACCGTATAGGGAAGAAAAGAATATGCTTTGCCAAAGGGGTGGAGCAGCCAATAGAGGTAATGGATGCTCCCTTCGCCCGGCAAGTTCCCATCATGCTCCCGAACCCGCTTACCGGTCAGATGGAAGCCACCGGGCAGTTCAAGCTGGGCGACGGTTTTCTGGTTGGTAACGGCTTTTCTATTTATCCTTTGCGCTTCGATATTCACGACACCGAGTTTTACGGTTTGCCGGTCATGGCGTATGCGGAGGACACCCAAAAACTGCAGGTAGAGTCGATCACCCGCCGTGCCGACCTACTCCAGCGCACCCCCCGTATCACCAAGGTGGCCAAGTCTGCGGTCGAGGACGACCCCGGCCTGCGAGACAAACTGCGTAACCCCAAAGACGGCGACACCCTGGAGTTGAACGACATCCATAACGATTTAGCGCCGATGGACTGGTCCCAGGTGCCGGTGGATCAACTGGGCATCGAGTCGGATGCTCGGCGATATGAAGACCTGATTTTGCAAACATCGGCGGTATCTGCCACCGGGGGCACCCGTAAGACCGCGACACTGGCGGCGCTGGAGGCAACGGTAGGACAACTGAACCGCGAGTGGATGCAGGGCAAAATCGCCGACCTGTACCGGTGGATCATCAGCAGCTGCTTTAAGATTTTCGCGGATGCCCGCTATACGCCCGACCAGTTTATTATTAATGTTTCCGGTCCCAACCAGAGCCCCGTCTTTCAAGCGGTCAAAGCCGACCTGTTCGCCAATTCGTTCCGGGTTAAGGTCATCGCCACGTCGATGCAGCCGATGATCGAGCAGATAGAGCAGGAGCGGTCCCTGGCTATGTTCAATTATCTGATACAACTGCCCGAGATCGACCGCACCGAGGCGATCCGCAGCCTGCTGCAGGCATTTGGCAAGGGCCATGAGATAGACCGCTTCCTGCGGGACAGTGTCCATGCCGACGCGTCCAAGTTGTCTCATATGGAAAATACGCTCCTGCAGCAGGGACAGAGCGTGCCAGTGCAGCTAGAGGAGGATCACCAGACCCATATCCCCATACATCAAGAGTTCTTGCAGCAGTTACAGCAGAATATCGGTCAGATACAGGCTATGGGCGGCATGGATGTCAATGCGCTTACCCAGCTGGTCACCGCCGCCCAGCAGGGGCAGGCGCACGTCAATGGCCACCGGCAGGCGCAGCAGCAGCTGGCTTCTCCCACAGTGCCCGGTGGGGCGGGTGGGAGTGGCAGTGGCAGTGGCAATGTCGTGCCGTCGATGGTGGATCAGGCAGGTATCGGAGGTATTCCAGGACAGGCCAGCGACCTGATCTCACAGACTCGCTCGGCGGCACAGCAGATGAGCCAGGAACTCACCGACGCCCCCGGTCAGAACTGATGAGTATCCGTACGTGGGATTATCATTGCACGCATTGCGACACCCTGTTGTCCGACGTGGTTATCACCTCAGCCCGTATGCCCGCCACGGTGTCGTGCTCCAGATGTGGCAGGGATGCCGGGTGGGCCAGCCAGCGGGGCAACCATTTGCATACCACCCACTCGGGGATGTATGGCAGGTGGGACCATGGCCTGGACTGCGTGGTGGAGTCGTATGACCACAAAAGGAGATTGATGAAGCAGATGGGAGTGCAGGAGGCCAGCGACGCCTCCGGCGGCAACCGCAAACGGAGCGAAGAAATAAAGCACCGAGCGCAGCAGCCCCGTCCAAAACAAAAAATACAATGGACAGACACTTTACCAGAATAGGAGAATAACATGGCCGAAACCGAGGCCCTCACCGAAAAAGATGCATCACCGACGGCGCCAGATGCTACGGAAAACGTCCTGGGAGCCGACTTTGGCGGCGCACCCGACGTAACTCCTGCATCCAACGCCGATGCTGGCGCTGCAACGTCCGGTGAAACAGCCGCCGCGAACGGCGAATTTGACCCGGCGAGCTTTGACTGGGTTAGGGGTGATGTTAGCAATGTCCCCGAGCAGTACCGGCACCTCCAGGGAACCGCCCGCAAATTACAGGGGGCGACGACCAGAGCCCAGCAAGAACGGGCCGAGGCCACGAAGCAGGTGCAGGATCTGCAGCGGGAGTATGCAGCCCGGCTGGAGCAAATGAACAAGAGCCAGCCCGCAGCGGCTACTACCGCCCAAAAAACGGCCTTAGCGGCCATGCGCGAGGGTATGAGTTCTGAGCAGTTCGCAGACTTCGACCAGGCGGTGAATCTGGTACGCGCCGTCAATGCACAGGATGCCAAAAACACCGGAGGGGTGCAGCAAAAAGCCCTGCTGGCTCTGGCGCAACGCATGAAAACCATGTCGGATGAACTGAGCCTGCTCAAGGCACAGCCCACACTAGAAAACGCAGCGGCATTAAAGGATGATTACGGCGAAGAGCCGGATCAGTTTGCCGGGGTGATCGCGGCGATGGTGGGGCAGGTCAATCCCGCTACCGGACGCAATTATACGCCCCGTCAGGCGTTCGAGACGGTGTCGGGCAGGGCGTTTGGTAATGCCCAGGCCCAGCGACAGGCAAGCAATGCCGCAAAACTACAAACCGCCCCCATGCCTGCAGCCCGCACCGGTGCCGAGGACGGGGGGCCGATGTCTAGAGACGAGGCCCTCAATATCCTCACCACCCAGTTCGGGCTGGCAGCAGGGGAATAATTTTATGAGGTAGAAAATGCCTGCAGTAACCACCAGCGAGACGTGGGATGCCGCCTGGACGTTGACAGACCGGGTGCGCGAGAAACGGCTCACTGATAATATCACCGATGCGTACCCGACGCTCGATCGGCTCAAGCGTTCCGATGCTCTGGAGATACGCAATGGCGGGTCCGAGATTCAGGAGGACCTACTATACGGCCTCAACAGTTTGCAATGGTTCGGAGGTTATGACACCCTAAATACCGACGCAGTCGATGGCATAACGGCCTGTTTTTATTCCTGGGCCTATGGACAGGTGCCGGTAACGATATCAATGCAGGAAGAAATGGAAGGGCGCACGTCCAGTGCGGCCATGCGGATCACCGAAGCCAAGCGAAAGCAGTCCATGTTGACGATGCTGGATGGCGTTAACGCGGCGCTTTTGGGAGCGGCATCGGGGAAAGCCCCTCTGGGTTTGCAGGATATCTGCTCCGAATCTAATGCTACCGTTGGTGGGATCGACGATTCCTCCAATACATGGTGGCAGAACCGGCGTTATGATTATGATACTGAGGGTACTGCCGCCACTCGGGCTGCCGGTACGGACCACTTTGTGCATGATGCGTATTCCGCGAATATGGTTACCGCCACGGTAACTAGTTTGTATAATGCGTTCGTGGCTATGGGCGACTTATACCGGGGAGTCGCAGAGGGCAATGACAAGCCCGATGTTGTCATCACTACTCAGCATGTGCAGGCAGCGATTGAGTCCATCTTTGAGTCCACCGGCTATGGACGCTATCAGATAGCGGACGGGTCGGCACCGGGACTCGACGGGCGCAACGCCACCTGGCGTGGTTTGGAGATCATCGGTGACAATGACTGCCCCGGAACGGGCGGCGAGGATGACACGCTGTTCATGCTCAATACCAAATATCTCAAATTTAAAATCCAGAAGGGACTCAATATGAAAAAGACTCCCTTCCGGGAGCCTACTAACCAGTTCGCCCAGGTGGCTTACATAGTCCTGGGATGTCAGTTGACGACCAACAACCGCAGGCGTCAGGGGGTCATGTACGACATAGATCCTGATTGATAACGGCTAGTTCCTAACTGGAACGGGGGGGGGGTAACTAATACCTCCTCCCCTCTATCACCTTGCCCCCAAGCCAATGGGGGTTCAGACCCTGACCACAGGGGAGAGGAAAAATACGATGTCGACAAGCTGGAATTTTGGTGCAGGAGACACCGCCAACGGAAGCGTAGGATTCGGTGGTTCCATTGGCGGGATTGCTCAGGGCATTTACGAGGAGTCGTCTATCCAGAAAGGCCCTTTAGGTTCATCGCTGGAATTTGATGATGGGCGCAGATTCCGATACAGCCTGAGCGCGGCAGGCATTACCATTGGCAATGTCTGCTCCAGCCAGTATAGCGACGGCCTCCTGACCGAGCAGGATTCGACCACTACCGTAAGCGCAACTGCAGGAAACGATTATTTTTCACTGACCGGAAGTGGATCGCAGTTTTCCACGACGGCGAATTTCTATGCGGGTGGTTACATCGTTTTCACCGATGGCACAGGTGCGGGTCAGTGTTACCGCATCAAGAGTCATACCACGGCCAGTTCCGACAAAATCACTTTCAATCTGTACGACGCCCTGGTTACAGCCCCCGTGGCGGCGACCGGTGTTATGATCGTCGGCAATCCGTACGGAGCCGTCCTGACGAATGATAGCACCAGTCCAGGCGCAACGACGGATTCCTGGGTTGTGGGCGTTAATCCTATCGCGATTACCAGCGGCTACTATTTCTGGCTGCAGACGCGAGGCGTGGCGGCGGTCCACTGGGACGGAAATACCACCGGTACTCCGAAATACGGACAGGAGCTGGTGATGAGCGATGAACACGACGGTCTTGTTGAGATCAAGTTGACCGCACATGATGGTTTCCGAACAATTGGATATTACGTGGGTTCGACTGCCGATGATAATGATTACGTCGCGGCATCCTTGTCGCTCGAATAAGCAGGTAATGCGGGAGGGAGGCTATGGCCTCCCCCCGTTCATCTCTTAACCAGGAGCAACTTTTGCCTTCAGCCAAAAAAAGCGAACCAGCCCCTGCCGTAACCAGCAATGACGAGGTGGCTCAGGCGGTGGCGGTGGTACTCAAGGATAACCCCGGTATCCTCGTCCAGGCGGTGCAGGCCGCAGATGAAAAAACCCAGCGGGACCTGGTCCATGCCATGGGCGCGTCCCCGGCCACCCGCAAACGCAAGCAACAGGCTACCAACGAGCAGTTGCTCAATTTGGTACGGGCGCACGGCAGCGTGGTGCATCAAGACCCCCACTGGCGTCCCAAACCATCCAGCCGCGTGGCGTCGAAAGGTCCAGAGGCTATAGCCGAGTTTTATCGCCGCTACGAGGAGGGCGAGTCCACCAGCATCGGCGGCGGCGATTTGGACAACCTGTTTAGTCAGTCTGGAGCGGCAAATGACGTGGAGCAAATGGTAGCCAGCGAAACGGCCAATGGTGGATGAGGTTGTCCATGGACAGCTAAATGCTGCCACGTTCTATGGGGAGGTCGGGCTGTTCGGGACGCTCGATGCGGATAGTGTGGCCGTCGGCTCGTCATTGACGGTGCCCTCACTGACGACTACAGCACGGGATGCGATGACTGCTGTTAACGGTATGCTGATATATAACAGCAGCCTCAACAGGTTCCAGGGCCGCGAAAACGGGTCCTGGGTAAATATGCGCGAAGCGATACTGGCATGACGTTAGACGGAGTGGTCAAACAGGTCCTGCGCCGCACTGGACTGTCGGAGACGTCTGGGACGTTTAGAGATAACGCCCGCGATTACGTCAACCAGACCGTCGATGACATGGTGGGCCGCGCCGAGTGGTTCTGGTTGCGTAAGACAGCGTCTCTCACTACCAGTGCGACAATTGCGGGATATGCGCTGGCCAGTGATGTCCTGTCGCTGCGCTCGATGCGCCATCACGACGATGATATCCCGATGACTATTGTGGCGGGTGATTTCATCAACCTGCGTGATCCTAACCGGTCCGAGGCGGGTTCTCCGCGTTACGTGGCTATTACCGGCTATTCTAGCGCCGACAGGGCGTATACGGTGGAGCTGGCGCCCGTACCCGACGCCACAGAGGTGATAAAGTACGACTATATTAAACATATTGCCGATTTTGAAAGCGACGATATGGCAGGCGGAGAAACGCAGTCATTGGATCTGGATACCATACTGCCCAACCAGGTGCAGTCGGCGCTTATTTACGGCGCGGCGGCACTGTACGAGGAGGAAAAGGGCGACGATGAGGCGGCGGTGATGTCACGGGCCAGGCAGGAGGGTATCCTGCGTACGGCCGAGCGTATCAACGGGCAGATGCTGGGCAACAGCGTCACCCGCACCCACCGCCGGGACCAGCCGATACGCATAGACCCGTTCCAGCCCGCCGAGGGCTCCTTAGCCTGACGCTATGGCTATCCGTGCGAATAGTCTGGTGCTCGGTCCGTTTTTGGGAGGGGTGCGCTACGACAAGCCCGCCGAGGATTGCGGTCCCGAGGAACTGGCTGTGATGACCAACACCCGCCTGGGAGAGCATGGCGAGGTAAAGGTCCGTAATGGCTGGGACCGGTACGAAGCTACTGCTCTGTCCGGCCCTCCGTCCCTGACGCTGGTGCATGAGCAGTCGTGGTACACTGCGGCGTCCCCCACCGTTAGCGACTGGATCGTGGCGGGCGACAAAATATTTGAACATGCGTCCGGCGACTGGGCAGATCGCAGCGGCTCTATCACTATCACGGCTGGCAATGATTATATCTGCGAGGCGATTAATGCCATGGGCAAGATGTACATTACCAATGGCAAGGACGCGCCATTCAAGGTCACCGCCGCTGGCGGCACGGCCTCGGCGTGGGATCTCGACTCCAAGTTTACGCTCCCCCAGCATATCGCCGTTTTCGACAACCGTGCCTGGGCGGGCAATACCAACGCCTCCGTACAGGATCTCTGGAAGAGCGACATCGGCGATCCTGAGACGTGGAGCGCCAGCAGCGCCGATTATAGGTTTAGCGAGGAAATCACGGCACTGGTACCGTTCGGTAATGCGCTGTCGGTGCATACCGAGCATGGCATATATACCCTCACACCCACCGGCAATTCGACGATACCCTACCAGCAACAACAGCAGACCAACCAGGGATCGGTGTCGGGACGGGCGGTGGTGACCCTGCCGGGAGAGCGGCAGTTATTCGTTCGGCGCGACGGGATATATATGTGGCGGGGTGGCGATACGGTCGAGAAGCAGTTTGCACTGGGGAACCGATACTGGCTGGATGGCAGCGTCAACGCCGCCCGCACGCCGTATGCTCATGCCGTCTTTTACGAGCGGGCCAATGAGGTGTGGTTCTACCTCCCCACGAACTCCACCTCTCAGGCCGATAATATCGTCATTTACCAGACCGGGATGGATGTCTGGTTCGGCCCCTACACGGGCAAGACCTTTAACTGTTCGGGCATTATCGACGGCAAGCCGCACGGTGGTGATTTAGTGGGTCTGCTGCACGACCTCGACACCGGCACCAACGACAACGGCGTTGCCATCGCGGCCAATTACACCACCGGCTCTCCCGCTCCGGCGGGCGACAGCGTCATGGTGCGCTGGTTGTATGCGAAGCATTATTTTGCCGAAAAGGGAGACTGGCCGGTGTATGTGGCGCAGCAGTCCTCGGGACTGGTGGGTGCGTCGCAGGTGGTCCACATGGGTGGCTCGGCAGGAGTGCTGGGCACGGACGAGCTGGGGTCGCTTGAACTGGGCACCGCCTCGACGCTGCTCCATGCCGACAGCGATCTGGCGGGTTATGATCCACACACGTACCTGCAGATACACAGCAACACCCTGGATCAACCATTCGAATTTCACCGCCATCTACTGCAGTACAGAATTATCGGGAACAAACGTAAGCGGAAATCCGGGATAGCATAACATGCCATCGTTCGGTGAAAACGTAACGAAAAATGCGGCCGACATGATGGCCAGGCTGCGCGCAGACGCAGCGAAGGGCGGGTTGAATGCCCGGTCGGCTTATACGGATTTGTCCTGGTTGCAGGGAGCTATACCAGAGCCCGACTTCCAGCGTTTCAAAACTGAGATTGACAAGACCGCCGCTAATTTCAATATAGCAGAACAGCGGCGGAGGGAGGGGGCTGTACCGGATATTCCTCCGGTAGGGTTACCACCAACAACACCTCCGGCAACAGGCCCCGGAACACCGCCGGTTGCCGATGTCAATGTATCTCCTATTATCGAGGATGATCCCGCCAGTGCTGCTGCTGCGACAATGTCGCCGGAGCCTGGGCCGAGGTTTAAGGTGGTAGCCCCTCCCACGTCATCAGATCAACCGGGCAGTTCGGTGACTGGCACAGCGGGTGGCTATACAGGAGACGATCCCCTAAGGGCAGCGTTACTGGCGAACGTAATAGTTGGCGACCCGGCAGGTGGTGAGCCGGACTATGCCCTCGATGGAGTTGGCGAACCGGCCGAACGAACCTATCTCGACGAACCGGATCCAGAACTGACCGATCTCGACGAACCGGATCCAGAACTGACCGATCACGATTTCGATTTGAGGGATGAGTGGAAGCCGATACCGCCGATATTGCATGATGGCACCGTGTTTCCGCTGGAGGATCTGGCGGACAATGAGCTGTTACAGGAGTTATACCGGCAGGCGACGGAACCTGACATACAGTGGGAGACGCAGTTTGGGTATGACTCGGCACGCCACAACGAGCAAATACAGGACCATGCGGGGCTGTATGAGCAGGGTATACTGTTATTTGGCGGACTGGCAGATAACGATATACGCAAGGCGGTAATTGACGCGTTCGTAAATATTGGCGGTTTGCCGAGAGGGGTATTATATACGCCAGAGGTGTTGGGCAAATATATAGATAGCATATTGCTGCCGGAGGCTCGAAAGCGATATGGTATGCAAAGCATTGTGTTCCCAGTTATAGATTATGACGAAACCGGAGAGGGGGTTGTAGGCGCTGAAAAAGCTGCCAGCAGGCGTTTTCCGGGGTTAGAAAATACCGAGATATTTACAGAGATACACAATCAGCTGGAATCCTATGGCTTTGATACACAATTAGATACAAACGACCCGGCCGACCAACAGGTATTAGCGAATTTAGGCGAACAATTTGCGGCTTTTGTGGAAGGCACCCGGCTGTTGCCGGAGTTGGTCAGCGAGGGGCTGGGGACAGCAGCCTATCTGGGCGACTGGGACAGGGGGCTGGCAGCATTATCGGACGCCGAGTGGCAGGAGTCAGGGGATCTGGACGGGGACCCACCACCGCTGGTATATGACATAGAGGATGTAGATCTCGATGCTATTACACAAGAGGGGCTGCACAATGCGCTGCTGGCGGGCGATCTGGTGCCATACCTCGAGTCAGCGAATGTAAACCTGGACCGGATAACGGGCAGCGACCTGTCGAATATTTTGCGGGACAAACTGGGACGGGAGGGGGATCTGCCCGCTCTGTTGTCGGGCGACGTGGACCTGAGTGGTGTCAGCGGCGCGGATCTGGTAGCGCAGATGCGGGCGGAGCCGGAGAGATATTTACCGGGCCTCACCTCGGCGGATGTGTTGCTTGGGGATATCGATCCCGAGGAATTACGGCTGCACCTGCTGGCCGGGAATCTGGTGCCCTATCTGGAATCGCAGGATGTAGATATGTCCCTGATCTCCGGCAGCGACCTGTCGAATATGCTGCGGGACAAACTGGGACGGGAGGGGGATCTGCCTGGCCTGGTGTCGGGCGATGTAGACCTGAGTGGTATCAGCGGCGCGGACCTGTTGGAGTTCATGCGGGCGGAGCCTGATTTATTCCTGCCGTCCCTTACTCCCGAGGACGTGCAATACGCTCCCGGATTCGGTCCCGATCTGGTCCAAAACGTACTGGATCAGATGGACCCGATTACCGTTGAGGACGCCAGGCAACAACTGTTTGCAGCAGGATTTCAAGGCAGCCTGAATGATGTTATCCAGGACTATATCGAGCAGATCGGACCCGAGAATGTGCTGGCGGGAGTCAATACGATGCTGCCCTCTGGCGAAAATGTGTTCCAGGCGGGCCTGAACGAATTGATCGCCGGCTATATCGACAAGGTGGGTTTGGAGGATATTCTGGAGCCCGGCCTGGTGGATGACCTGCCAGCTCTTATCAAGGAGTTGACGCGTGGCATAGTCACGACGGACAGCATCCTGCAGGGTGGCACAGGG
>Ga0114906_1001384_pt1 | contig 12742 bp, 15 predicted proteins | sample MalvirDeepMed_M9_FD_89687 | JGI IMG/M metagenome (GOLD analysis project Ga0114906, IMG submission 89687) | Marine viral communities from the Global Malaspina Expedition - Malaspina viral metaG DeepMed_M9 | ecosystem: Environmental > Aquatic > Marine > Oceanic | place: Mediterranean Sea...
GCTCAAGTATCACAGCAAACTCAAGAGTTACAAGCTCAAGAGTTTAATAAATACTTAGGTGAACAACAAAAACTTCTTAGTCAAAAAGTTCCTGAATTAATGGATGAACAAAAAGGCCCTCGTTTTAAACAACAAATGAGAGATTATTTGGGCAACATAGGATTTAATGACAATGAAATTAATAGCGTATACGATCACAGATATGTGATGCTTGTTAAAGATGCGATGAACTATCGTAATCTACAGAAAGCAAAGCCAGGAATAAAGAAAAAAGTGGCTAATGCTCCTAAAGTTGTCAAAGGTGGAGTGGCGAAAAGTAAAGGTCAGGTTAATGCAGAGGCAAGACGTCAACAACTCTCAAAACTACGTAAGACTGGGCAAGTCAGAGATGCTGCCAAGTTCTTTCGTAATTTAATCTAACTAATAACAAGGAGGCCTTATGGCACAACCAACAAACTTATTCGATACGTTTGAGACGGTAGGTATTAGAGAGGATTTAGTGGATGTAATTTATAACATTTCTCCCGAAGATACTCCTATACTTTCTGCAATTCCTAGAACTGCAGCTAAGTCTACAAAACACGAATGGCAATTAGATAGTCTCGCTACACCTGCAACTAACGCAGTTATTGAAGGTGATGACGCAACTATCGATGCACTAAGTGCAACAACTAGAGCTTTCAACTTTTGTCAAATTGCTGACAAAGTGATAGCACTTTCAGGAACTCAATCTGCTGTTGACGCTGCAGGTAGAGCTGATGAAATGGCTTATCAGATTGCTAAAAAATCAAAAGAACTTAAGAAAGATATGGAGTTCGATCTTATCGAGCCGAATGTACAAGTATCAGGTTCTGCAACTGCTGCTAGAGAGCTAGGATCTATTCCTACTTGGTTAAAAACTAACGGTGATGCAGGAACTTCTGGTTCACTTTCTACTGGTTCAGGTACTGACTTACCAGGTTCAGGAACAGACAGGGATTTAACTGAAACAATCCTTAAAACTGTTATCAAAGAGGTGTATGAGTCAGGTGGAGAAATGGACATGTTAGTATGCCCACCATCTGTGAAACAAGTAATTTCAGGTTTCAACGCTAATACAACTCGTTTTGGCCCTGCTGAAGCTAAGACAGAATTTGCGGCTATTGACGTATATTCTTCAGACTTCGGAGACCTAAGAGTGGTACCAAACAGAGTAATGGCTGTTACAGACGCTAAAGATGTATTCATCATTCAGCGTGATATGATGGCAACTGCTTACCTAAGAGATTTCCAAGTTCAGGATCTTGCCAAAACTGGTGACTCTGAGAAGAAACAACTTTTAGTTGAGTATACTCTTGAAGTTAGAAATGAAGCTGCACACGGCATCATTCTTGACATCAACCAATAAAACTAATTAGGTGAGGGGCTTCGGCCCCTCCCTTTTATTTAAGGAAAAAAAATGAATAAAGCTCCAACAACATTTAAACCAGGTGCTACTCAGACTGTAGCCGTAGCTGACTCATCTGCTGCTTCTAGTGCTGTTAATGCACAGACAAGAGATATTAGAGTAGTTTCAACTGTAGATGCCTATGTAGAAATTTCTTCTGCACCAACTGCAAGTTCATCATCATTTATATTACCAGCTTTTACTGTAGAGTATTTAAGAGTTGCTGGTGCTGATAAAGTTGCATTTTTAAGAATTGGTTCTACTACAGGAACTGCAAGAGTAACTGAACTAAGTCAATAATGCGACCAGGTTTTATATCAATTCGTAGTCAGGACAGGTATCGTAACCGTAGAACTGACGTACCGAATGATGCAATATTAGTAGAAGATTTCACCTACCTTTTAAAAGAGGGTGGCGATAACATCATACTTGAACAAGGTGTCGGTGTATCGTATGAGACTGATACGCCAATTCAAAACTAATGAAATTTAGTGAATTAGTTGAGGTATTGAAGTCAAAAGAAAAAGATACAAAACAACAAACTAAGAACAAACAAAGATTAAAAGTATTAAGAAAGAGGATAAAACATGGCTGATAGTAAGATTAGTGAATTAACAGCATTAACATCTAGTGCATCAGATGATGTATTACCTATAGTAGACACTAGTGCAACTGCCACTAAGAAAATGACTATAGCAAATATATTTAAAGATATACCTGTAAGTGTAGGAATTAATTTTGATAGTCCTGCATTAAAACTTCATGTAGTAAATGATTTAGCATCAAGTCCACTATATGCAAGTAACCAATGTGCTGTATTTGAAGATGATAACAGACCAGGTATACAAATGGCTGGTAGTGCTAATAACATAGGATTGATAGACTTTGGAGATAACGCTGCATTTAACTCAGGTGGTATTCATTATAAACACGCATCAGATTCATTTGCTTTTGTTGCTGCTGGTGATGAACAAGTAACTATATCTAATGGTGTTCTTGGGCCAGTTACAGATTCAGATGTAGACTTAGGTACTTCCTCTTTGTACTTTAAGGATGCGTTTATCGATACTATTACTACTACTGGTGCTATTAATGGCTTTGCTAAAAGATGGGTTGCTTACACTGCAAACTTTACCGCAGTAGCTGGAGATAGAATACTTGCAGACACTTCAGGTGGTGCATTTACCGTTACTTTACCTGCATCCCCTGCAGTTGGTGATGAAATACACATACTAGATAGTGCTGCATCTTTTGATAACAACAATTTAACCGTAGCTAGAAACGGTAAAAAAATACAAGGTGCAACAGCAGACCTTACTATAACCACTGAAAATACAGGTATTGGACTTGTGTTTATGTCAGACACTTATGGTTGGAGAGTATTGGTTGATGCTTACAATGTAGATACTACGGAGCTGTAACATGGATGACATTTACAACCCTAATCAGGATGTACACATTGACAGAGGCACACGTAAACTTGTTGTTAAAAGTTCGCAAGACACTACACCAATCTTAGAACAAAATAAGATGTTTCGTAATCATATACCTGAAGCACAAAAAGGTGAGTTTCAACGTATTGCACAGATACCCCTGATTGCGTTAAAAGTAAAAACTAAAGAACGGTTTGGTCATTCTAACTTTTACAAGCTAGATAACGAACAACAAAAAAGTTTGGTACGTGAAATGGTAAACAGTAATGAGTATATGTATTTTAGAACAGGAGATAAAAGATTATAATGGCTTTAGATACATACGCAAACTTACAAACAGCAATCGCTAACTTTTTAGCACGTGATGATCTTACTACAGAGATTGTAGATTTTATCAAACTAACAGAAGCAGATTTTAATCGTAGACTACGAGTACGTGCTATGGAGACAGTTAACACTTCATTTAGTATTGATGCAGAGACCGAAGCACTACCCACTGGTTTTTTGCAAACACGCAGTTTTATCTTAGCTACTAATCCTAAAACAGCTTTACAGTTTATGACACCGTTTCATCAAGCAGAAACACAAGGTGGTTCATCAAGTGGTAGACCACGTGCATACTCTATCGAGGGTACAAACTTTAGATTTAGTCCTTCACCTGATAGCACCTACACAGCTACTATAGTATTTTACAAAGCGTTTGATAGTTTAAGCTCATCAACTACAACCAATCATATTCTAACTAATCATCCTGATGTATATCTTTATGGTTCGTTATATTTTGCTAGTACATTTATTCGTGGTATGGATCCACAAACTGTTGCTCAGTTCAAAGGTCAATACGAAGCTGCACTACAACAAGTAGAACTTGCAGATGAAAAAGATAAATATAACGCTACACCATTAGTACAACAATCAGGTATAAGTATAAACAACATTGATAACGTAAGATAATGCAAGTACCTTTTGGAGAATGGCTACCTGACCTACCCGATCACGTGAATCCTGGTGCTACTGAGGCAAAGAATGTTTTTCCTGCAGTAAATAGTTATCGACCATTTAACAATATTTCAGTTACCTCAAGTAACGCACTAGATGCACGATGTCAGGGTGCCAAAGCCTTTAAATCTGACAGTGGTGTTGTATCTATCTTTGCAGGTGATGCTACCAAATTATATAAACTAACAGCAAATGCTTTTGTTGATGAAAGTGGTGGCACTACTTTTAGTTACTCTGATGAAGGGTATTGGGACTTTGTAAGGTTTGGTGAAGTTGTAGTAGCTTTTAATGGTGATGATGCACCACAAGCATGGACACTAGATAGTTCCAGTGATTTTGCTGCATTGTCAGGATCACCACCAGCATTTAGACATGCTGCCGTAATTGGTAATTTTTTAGTTACAGGTTTTCAGCCTTCTGCACAGAACAAAGTACAGTGGTCAAGTTTTAACGATCCAACATCATGGACTGCAGGTGTAAACCAAGCAGATTCTGAAGTATTGCCTGAAGGTGGAGTTATTACTGGTATTACTGGTGGTCAGTATGGTTTAATATTTCAAGAGTCACGTATTACTAGAGTAGACTATCGTGGTGGTAATGTAGTGTTTTCATTTAGACGTATAGAAGAAAACAAAGGTGCGGTGCAAGGTAAGAACGTAATTCAAGTTGGTAATCTTGTATACTATTTATCAGAAGATGGTTTTTATGTAACTAATGGTACACAATCAAAACCTATTGGTGCCAACAAAGTAGACCGTTTTTTCTACAATGATTTAAAAACTGCATTAAGAGAACGTGTTAGAGCTGCTTACGACCATGAAAATAAATTAGTTATGTGGTCATATCCATCTGCTACTGGAAACAACTCAGGTACACAAAACGATAAAATTATTATATACCACATAGCAAGTGATAGATGGTCATTGGTAGAATTAGATCACGAAGTCATCGTTGATAGCTTGTCACCTGGTTTTACATTAGAAGAACTAGATGATTATCCAGCATCAGGCACTAACGACATAGATGCAATTACTGTATCTTTAGATAGTCCAGCATTTATTGGTGGTCTACGTACTTTGGGTGTATTTAATACAGATCACAAATTAGGATCATTTGAAGGAGATGCACTAGAAGCTGCTATTGGAACTGGCGAGACAGAAATATTTGCTATGAACCGATCATTAGTTACACACGTTAGACCTATTGTAGATACAAGTTCTGCTACAGGTACGGTAAGTTTTCGTAATAGAGTTGCTGACTCTGCTACGACTACTAGTGCTGCAAGTATGCACTCAACAGGAACAATACCGTTTCATAAATCAGCAAGATATTTTAAATTTAACTTACAAATACCAGCAGGTACTACTTGGTCAGATGCACAAGGTATTGATGTAGAAGCAATCAAAGAAGGATATAGATAATGGCAAACGGAAATGTAATGGGATTACTTGGAAATTTTATTCAACAAAATCCTAACATGTTGAATCAACTGCAACCACCAATGACAACTGTAAGTGGTGGTGTAAATTCTTTTCCTAACGCTTTTGATCCAGGATCACAAAAAATCCCATTTGGAACAGGTATGAGAACTGCTGATTTTAGAGATTCAAACAATGACGGTATTGATGATAGAGATCAAGGATTTCAAAATTTACCAGGTTTTAATAGAGGAGTAAACTTACCAATAAATATTGGTAATAATCCTTCTTTAAATCCAATTCAAGATGGTATGTTTCGACCACCAATGCAACAACCTGTGCAAAATCAAATGCCTGTTGCTGGTTCTTTTTTAGATCAATTACAACAATCAACTCAAGTTTTAAACAACCAAATACGTAACGTAGTACCACAAAACAGTTTTGTTGGTAATCAGTTTCAAATGCCATTTAATTTTGGTGGTGGTTATGGTTATCAACCAAGTAATTTTACTTATACACCACAACCATTTAATCAATATGGTAATATGTTTGGTTTTAATTTACCTTTTATACCAGGTATGGAAAAAACTACGTTGCCAGTACAAGATCGTGAAGGTAGAAGCGGTGAACGTGGTGGATTTAGTGAAAACCAAGCACAGGATAGATTTACAAGAAATCCCGATGGTAGCATAACTAAATTTGACGCAAGTGAAAATCAATTTAGTAATTTTATGCCTTCTGATATAAATTTATCTTTTCCCGACATGTTGTTTGCTAGACTTTTAAATTTGCCAACAATACCTAATGTTGTAAGAGGTTTATTAGATGGTTCTCTTGGCATGGGTGATGCTGGTGATAGAACGACAGGATTCGAAGGTACTGGTACTGGACAAGTAGGTAGCACTGGGCCTACTGCATATTCACAAGCTAGAGCTTTAGCTATGGTTAAAGCTGCTGAAGAAGCTGCAACAAAAGAAGGTCAAAACCAACAAAGCCCAACAGGGCCTTTAGGCGGTCAAGTCGGTAGCGGATCACAACCGCAAGGGCCATTTGGCATTGGTGATAAAGGCAAAGACAAAGATAAAAGTGGGCCTCAAGGTGGTGGTGGTAGTGGTCAATCTGGCCCTGATGCTGCTGGTGCTAAAGGTAGTTCATTCTGTTTTGCACCTGATACATTAATACAAATGGCTGACGGCTCAGAAAAAGAAATACAAAATATTAAACTTGGTGATAATACTAAAGGTGGTAAAGTTGAATTAGTAGTGCAAACTTTAGGACACAATGTTTATAATTATAAAGGCGTTGAAGTTTCTGGTAGTCATTGGGTTGTAGAAGATGGTGAATACATTGAAGTAGAAACTAGTAAACATGCTCAACCAATAGATGATAAAGAAATGTTATATTGTTTAAATACTTCTGACCATGCTATATGGGTTAAAGAAATACAGTTTTCTGACTTTATTGGATTTGGATTAGATTACTCTGTACCTGGTGTACATAAATTTTGGGAGTCTATAAAAGATAGGCACACAGAAAGCATAAATTAATGGCTAGTAAAATAGACCTACAATACATCTATCAAAACATTGACTCAACTGAGGAGTTTCAATTAATTGTAGAAGAACTTACTAATCAACTAATACGGTATCATAACGATGAAAATCAGGAGGTAACATCATGGTTTCTAGCATAGATCAATGTAAGAATTGCGAACATAGTTGTCATTGTGGTAACAATGGTGTTTGTGTAAGTTGCAAGTGTGCAAATTGTGAACATTTTGCTTACGAGGATTATTATAAATCATTAATGGAATTAAGTAAGCATAGAGACTAATGGCACATACCTATAAAAACTCAAAGGTAGATTTAACTACAACTAATGATACAGTTTTATATACATCACCTGCAGCTACTGTAAGTATAGTTAAATCAATACTTGTTTCTAATGATGATGCCAGTAATGCTTGTGAAATCACAGTTACTTTACTTAACACAGGTAATGATGTATTTAGTTTATTTAAACAAAAAGATATAGCTGCTAAAACAACTACTGAATTATTAACTAATCCTCTAGTAATGAATACAGATGAAGAATTAAAAATACAAGCAGAAAATGCAAATGATTTGCATGTTATATGTAGTTATTTAGAAATTTCATGATTGGGATTGTACAGATACCACAAGAAAACATAGAAACAGTTTGGAACTTAGTAGATGAGTCAATTACTAAGGCATTAGCTTATTCAGGACACCATTTTAATACCTCAGATGTATATGAGGCGTGTTTGAGTGGTGATAACCAGCTATGGTTAGCATGGGATGAAGAAGCAAAACAAAAACTTAGAGGTGTTATGGTGACTCGTATCATTATAAGACCAAATACAAAGGTAGCCAATATATTTATCTGTACTGGTAGAAATAGAAAAGATTGGCAAGATAGATTGCACGAAGTTGAAAAATGGGCTAAAAGTAATAAGTGTACACACTTTGAAACTTATGCCAGACCAGGATGGTCAAAAATATTAAACAAACAAGGGTTTAAGACAACCCATTATTTATTAGAAAAGAAATTGGAGAATTAAGTATGTCAAGTGGCGGTGGAAACCAAACAACTACACAAAGAACGGAGCCTTACGCACCTGCAGAACCGTTTTTGCAGGATATATTAGGTGAAGCACAAAACATTTACCGAAGTGGTTTAGGCAGATCATTCTTTCCAGGTAGCACCGTAGTACCGTTTGCAAACCAAACTCAAGAAGCACTTAATTTACAACAAGCTCAAGCCTTAGAACAAGCTCAAACTTCTCCATTACAAGCACAAGCTGCTCAAACCTTTGGTCAGTTTGCAGCAAGTCCCCAATCATCTTATGGTCAATTAACTCCACAAGCTGACTATTTATCAGGTATTCGTGAAGGTATAACTTCAGACGTATTAGGTTCAGTACAATCACAGTTTGGTGGTATGGGTAGAACTGGTACCTCGCCTATGGCTCAACAAGCGGTAGCTAGAGGTGTTACTCAAGCCTATGCACCACTTGCCGCACAATTAGCCTCACAAGAAAGAGGTAGAGAGCAATCAGGTATGGAGTCTGCTTTTGGTCGACAATTACAAGCAGCAGGAGCATTACCAGGTATTCAACAAGGTTTAGATATGCGTAGACAACAAGCAATCGGTCAGTTAGGTGGTGTCGGTTCTGCGTATGAAGATTTGGCACGTAGACAATTACAAGATCAGATTGCAAGATTCCAATTTGGTCAAACTGCACCTATGCAACAATTACAACAATATGCTGGACTTATTAGTCCAATAGCCAGTGGTTTCCCTACAGGTATAAACACTGGGCCAGGTACTCAATCAGGTGGACTAGGCGGTGCCTTTGGTGGTGCTGTAGCTGGTAGTGCTTTAACATCTGTTTTAGGCCCTGCAGGGCCGATAGCAGGTGCTATATTAGGCGGAACAGGATTTCTATAGGAGATAATTATGGCAAACGGATTTACAAACCCATTTACAAACCCTAGAGGGTTTTTCTCATCACAACCAGGTGGTTTCTTTGCACCGCCTCAAGGCGGTAACACACTTACTGGATTGTTAGGTGATCCAAGAGTAAACATTGGTCTTGCTATTGCACAAGGACAACCTATTGGTAAAGCAATATTAGGTGGAGCTTTACAAGCACAAACACTACAAGAAACTTTTGCAAAACAAAATTTACAAAAGAAGATAGCTGACGGTACAGCAACTCAACAAGATTATATTGCTTTATATCCTGAGTTAGCAGCTAAATCATTATTTCAAGATCCAAAAGAAACTTTTAGACCACTTACTGATGCTGAAAAACAAACAAGAGGGTTAGATCCTGAAAAATCATATCAGATTGGAGATATTTCAAATAAAATAACACAAATAGGTGGCACTGGAACTACGATTGATCTTGGAGGCAAAAAAGAAATTGAATTTGCTAAGAGTCAAATAAGCCAAGTTGAAGCTGATTTAACTAGAACTGCTGGTTATGTAAATAAATCACAAGCAATTAACAGAATAGAAACAGGTTTAAATAATTTTCAAACTGGTGCTTTTGGTGACACAAGAACTTTTATTGGTAATGTTGCTGAAACTTTTGGTGTAGACATAAAAGATTCTAAATTTGTAAATCCTGACGGACAATTAATTACTTCAGGTGCTGCAGAATTTAAAAGAATATTAGCAAGTGGTTTACAAAATTTAAACAGAGAAGAACTTAAAATGTTGACTGATATAAATCCACAAACAGGCAACACTCCTTATGTAAACAAAGTTATTGTTGAAACTATGAAAATTAACAATAAAGTAGAACAACAAACAAATGAAGCAGGTCAAGAATTTCTAGCACAAGAAATTAGTTTTAAAGAATATAAAAATAAAATAAAACAATTTAAAAAAGACGCAACTAAAGAATCAAATGAAATATTTGACGCAGCTAAAACTTTAAGTCAAAAAGTACCAAGTATTGTTCAAGATAATGTTGGTGCTAATATAACTGCTTTTAATGTTAACGGTGAAAAAGTAACTATTAAAGTAGCTAAATCTGATAAATGGACAGGCCGTACTGATATTAATAACAATGCAATTATGCGTACCACAAATGGTGATTTATACGTAATAATGCTTGACGAGGATTAATATGGTTCAATTCGGTTTACCAGTATTAGACAATTTGCCACAAACAGATCCTGTATTAACACCAAAAATTACTTCGCAAGTAACAGTTGATGAAACGGTACCTGTCAACAGGCCTGGTCTTATGATAAGTCCTGATGATGCTATGCTAATGGGATCAGATGCAACAAACAAGCAACAAGAAGCATTAGAAAATCAAGAAATACTTAGTAAATTTGGTGGTGATTTTGATCCTAGTACAGAATTAAATGACAATTTATTAGAATTTGATTTATCAAAAAGTAAAAATTTACCTGCAAAACAACAAAAATTTAAAGACATATACCCTGACGGTACTTTAACCCCATTGGCATTAGAAAATGGTGATGTAAAATTATTCTACAAAAAAAAACCAGGCGATCCATTTCGTTTTGTAAATCGTGGTGTTAATGTCCCTGAAATAGCAGGTGCATTAGCTTCAGGAGAATTAGTTTTGGGTTCTCTTGCAGCAGGACTTACGTTACCTTTTAGTCCTGCGGTTCAGGTACCAGCCGTTGGAGCAGCTACTGCTGCTGGATCTTTGCTTGAAACGGGAATAGAAAAATTAAGAGGTTACGAAACTGCCTCTGCTCAAGATGAATTAGAAGAAGCACTTTTTGAAGGTTTAGTTGCAAGTGGAGTTGATGTTGCTACTAGAGGTGCCTTTAAAGTTTTTCGCAAAATTAAAAACAGAGGCAATGTTAAGGTTTTAGATATCAAAGATTACTCTAATGATTTAGCTAGATTTGCCGATAAAGAACTATTAGAGCCATTGCGTGTTGGCAACGTTGTAGAAAGCGAACTACTAAAAAGCACATTTGCACAGACTAAAATTACAAGCCCTTTACCAGTTAGAGTGCAAAGAACACAAGAACAAAGTTTACTTAGTAAATTTGGTGATATGGGTGCAACTTTCAATCCTGACTTATTTAGTAAAACAGAACTTGGTTTGATTCTCAAATCACAGTCAGATGATCTTGTAAAAACATTATTTCAATCAACAGATTTAGAAAAACCTTTATCGAGAGATTTTTTAGAAGTAGGTAAAGATTTTGTTGAAGGTATAAAAACATGGAAAATAGGTTCTAGAAACATAAGAGACGAATTGTATGCTGAAGCATTTGCACAAGCTGATGATGTTGTCTTTGACATAAGATCCCTACAAAAAATTAGTAAAGATATTAGAAAAGTTGTTACTGGTAGAGGTAAACCAAGTTTACCTGAAGTTGTACCAACAGGGTTAGTGGATGAATCAGGTCAAGCAATTACAAGAACTACAAAACCCACAGTGCCTTCCGTGCCTTTAGATAAATTACCGACAGAGGTATTAGATGTTATAAAAGATATAACAGCTTTGAACCCACAAATGACAAAATATCAGGGTTTCAATCCAATAGAGCAACTAAAAACTTTAAGAACACGAGTTTTTAATTTGCAACAATCTGAAGATGCGGCTACAAAATTATATGCCAACAAACTTTACAGTGGTATAGTAGATGTTATGCACGATCCAATATCAGGAAATGCAGCCTTTTTAAATTCGTATAAACGAGCAAGTAATTGGAACAAATATAGAGAAGATACTTTAAATTTAAGTGTTATAAAAAAATCTTTAAGATCAGATACTATTGAAGATATAATACAAAGTAAATTTAACATTACACAACCAAGTGAAGTAAAATATATTAAAGAAGTATTTAAGAATCAACCAAATACTTTTAAAATGTTAAAAAATTCTTATCTTACAGATATTGTTAATGATACTGCAACTTTAAATAAATTTATAAATAAGCAAAATTTATATGACGATGTTGTTAAAGAAATATTTAAACCTAACGAAGTAAAAGCAATTCAAGAGTTTGCTAAAGCAAAAAATTTGTTAAATAAATCAAAACTTAATAAGATTGTAGAGGCTGATGTTTCAAATTATGAACGTGCTTTAGTATTAATAGATGAAGGTTACGAATCATTTGCAAAAACTTTACAATCACAAGGTGGCAAAAACAGTAAATATGCACAATCTTTAAAATCAGGTGTTTTTAAAAAAATACTTGATGATGCAACAGAAACAAACGCAGATATTGGAATAAATCAGCTAAATATACAAAAATTAAAAGCTGGTCTAAATAACTTAAACAACAACAAAGCATTGTCTGAATTATTGTTTTCGCAAGAAGAACTTACAAGACTTGCAAATTTTAATCTTTACGCATCTGTTATTGATGTTGCAGAAGATGTTGGAGGTCAAATGGCTAAAGGTGCATTGGCTTCAAAGTTTAAGAATATAGGTGATGTTTCAGGTAAATATTCTGTTGCAAACGCATATCTAAGTAATGCTGTAGCAGCACGATTGTACACACAAAAATTTAAACCTGGAGTAAATATTAACGTCATAGGACAAGACGTAACACCTAGTTTATTAAGGTATTTTACTTTAGGACTTAATGCTTTAAACACAAACATTAAAGAAGAAAAACTAACGGATGATCCAAGATTGGATACATTAAACTAACTAAGAAAATTAATAGGAGAATAAAACAATGGCTGGAACAGGCGTAGGTAAATTTAGTTCAACTGCGGGTAACAATACTGCTAACATGACAGTAAACTTTGCAGAGAACATGGCACCGAGTAACGTAAATAATGCGGCTCGTGAGCTTATGGGACACATGCGAGACATGTACGAACAACTTGGAGACGGATACTTTGAGTTTGGTGACGGAGATGGTACATATACAGTAGCACGTAGTGATGCTGATACTATTACTATAACTTCATCATCTGACATCTCA
>Ga0114906_1001385_pt1 | contig 12741 bp, 18 predicted proteins | sample MalvirDeepMed_M9_FD_89687 | JGI IMG/M metagenome (GOLD analysis project Ga0114906, IMG submission 89687) | Marine viral communities from the Global Malaspina Expedition - Malaspina viral metaG DeepMed_M9 | ecosystem: Environmental > Aquatic > Marine > Oceanic | place: Mediterranean Sea...
AAATTTCATCTAGCCTATTACTTTCATACTTCAAAACTACTTTTAATTTATCTAAAACAAAATAAGGAGGATATCTTTCTACGTCACATACTCGGATATCATCCCATAATCTTCTAGGGTCTTTTTAGTATTTAACTCACTAGTATGTTTATATCTTCTTTTTGAAAAACACTCTTGTCCTGTTTGGGGTCTTACTACAAAAAATCCTTGAGATAATTCTTCTAAGAATAAATCAAAACACTGTTTAATACCATCTTGTCTTTTAGTCTCCAAAGTAGAATAATAATCTTCTTTATTTACAGGAATATTCACTTGGTAAACAATTCCCCCGTCATCCAATTTTTCGTTCAACTCATATAAACTAATAACTAAGTGCTTCTTATTATTTTCTATTGTCCATCGAATAGGTGCCCACCCCTTTCCTTCTGGAAGTGGAGTCTCATGAAAACCTAGACTAGCTAATTTAGGTTTTGTTAAACATTCCTTAGGAATTATATTATAAACACCCGTTTCTACAAAGAAATCAATCTCATCTAAAGAGCCATCATTAAGATCCTCTATCTTTATATAAGTAAGACCTCTTTTTTTAAGGCAGCCTTCTATAAGATTACTACGCATCCCATATAATCCAAACACTACTTCCTCTAATGGCTTATTTAGTTTTGTTATCATATTATTTTACAGTTCTTAAATACATTATTGCTAGTGAGATCTCTATAACCTTTATTTTCTCCCAGGTCAGACGAATGTTCTGGATAATTCTGCATTAGGGATAGCCCGTGCGCGGCTTGCTGTGGAGTCATATACATATTCCACCCTAACATATCAATATTATCTTCTTTGTAATTAACTTCAGATCTTCCCTCATAGCGAGCCTTCTTTAGCCACTCTACCATTTTAAAATCGTCCGTGAGGATCATTCCCCCCTTTCCAATAGCCAACGTCTTTTTAATATGAAAAGATAGGCACATAGCTGTACCTGGAATATACATCCCAGACGTTAATCTTTTAGCAGCATCATAGATTGGATAAGGCTTTAGTTGATAAGCTCCTGACCAATCCTTATCTTCAAATACTACTTCCCCTCCTGAATGGATAATAGACATTGGAACAGAGAGGTAAGTTCGTTTAGGAATTGTTACTTCTTTGACCTGATGATATTTACAACAAAGAAATAAAGCGTTAGTACAGCTATCTACAGCTACAGCAAAAGGAGCCCCTGTGTACTCAGAGACTTCCTCTTCAAACATTTTAACAATGTTATATGGATTATGTTTTATACTTTTAGTGGTCATATGATAGTATATGGAACTTTACATTTATCAAATAATTTTTGACTAGCAATATTGTCTTTTTTAATTTTACCCGCAGCATCAGGAAAAATACTAGAGATTTGATCTAGCATAAATTTTCCCACACCTTTTCCCTTATGATCAGGGTGAGTGCAAACCCTAATGTCATTATCAATAACTCCAATGTACCCTACAGGAGCAAGAGATGCTAAACAAATATAATAATTTTTTGAATACTTATTCATATACTCTAATTGTTGTTGTATTGTAATATCAGCTTGTAATATAAAACCATCACGATTATCAGAATGAGTTCTTAATCTTCTCACAAACTCATAATACTCAGGAGTAATAGGTATTAGTTCCATATATCTTCCTGTGTTCCGTACTTGTTAGGCATACCTAATACCCAATGCTGTAAATAACCTCTATTATATTTCCAACCCTCTAAGTTCATCCACGGATTTAAAGCACTTCCTATATCAATATAAGTATTTTTATTACATGCTTTAAAGCATTCATGAATAATGTAATTACTTAGAGTAGAGGCAGAAAACAAAAAGACCATATTTTCAATAGCGTTATCTAATATCCAATTTTTTATTTCTTCTACCTTGTCATAATCATTAATGATACAATTACTTCCCACCCTAAACACTCTAACAACATTCAAACCCAGAGTATCTACTTTAGCATCTTCATTAACTATAAAGACAATCTCCCTATCTTTTAATGATGGCATTACCTCTCTGATAAACCTAGGATAATTATTATTGATAAACACATTAGAGTAGGTTAAATGTTCATCGTCCCCTTCTCCATAAAGATCTAACTGAAACTTAAAAGCATCTTCTCCAGCAATATCCTCATCAACTACACCAGTCAATCCCTTATAGTAGTTATCTTTTCTATACTGTAACGCTTCAATCAGCTTATCCCTATAAAATTTATCCCTATCAGGATCAAAGTCTTTTAACTCCTCCTTAGTATAAACTCCATGTCCAGTTTTTTTCCCTGTAACAAAATGATCTTCTGCCAAAACTAAACGCTCTCCTTTAAGCATAAAGAGTTCTCCATCAGAGAACCTAGCAAAAGCAAAATTTTCCTTATCTCTTATTTTTTGAGCAAACTTATCAAACTCACCTGAGAAGGTCTTTGTATAACATTTCATTTTAAACCTAGTACCGTTTCCCATCCATTATTGATGCCGTGGGAAATACACATATCTCTTTGTTGGTAGAAATCTTGAATAGGCATTAAAGAGCCGTTAGAAGAAGCCTTAGAATCATTTCCATATTCTTCTGGTTTAAGAGAACTATGTAGTCTTGTATTTTCAGCAGGATGAGGAGGACAATAACAATTAATATCTCCATGCTTTTTAGCTAAGTAAGCTAATTGAATATCTTCCCCATTTTCTAAAGTATAAGGAGTTTCATACCACATATAATTAAGATGCTCTCTCTTTAAAAACCAAGCGTGTCCTACCAAGTCCACTCTCATAGTTACTGGGTTTTTTACAGGCCACCCCATTCTTTGGTGTTGCACATAATTCTTACTATGTAAAATACAGCCTGCACCTCCCAAAATACCAGGAGTCTCTTTCATGGTGTTTAAGCAGTTTTCAAACCACATATCTCCAGGCATAGTGTCATCATCAAAAAAAGCAACATAGTCTGTTTGAGCTAAAAGTCCAATAGTAAATCTAGCATGATACTTACAATTAGTATCAGATTTAAATACCTTATCTAAGCCTAAATTATAAGGATTGAATTTTTTATTCTCTTTACAGTTATTAACCCATAACCATATATTATCGAGTTTAATAGTTTGACTTTTTAGCGCCTCTATTTGCTCTTTTAGGTATTCTGGCCTTTTATAGCAATTTAAGATAGCAGTTATAGATCCAGACACTTCTTCCACCTATTAAAAATTTCATCTTTTTTCACAATATCTTGATTGTTACTCGGACCATTAAAAGGTATGCCTGCTAGTTTACACTCTGCCTCTACAAGCCCGTAAGTCTCACTTAAAGAAGAATGATATACAGCACTAATCTGCCCATACATCTTCTCTCTATCATCTTGATGACCCGCTAGCCTAATCCTGGAATTAGAATTCATAAGAGGAGAAACTTCTTTATCAAAGTAGGGCATATCTGTGACATCTCCAAACAGAAGTACCGTATCGTATCCATCTTTGAAGGCTCTAGTAATAGATAAGTGAACTTGTTTATTCTTATCCACACTCCCAATAACCCCAGCCACTTTATTATTAGGATCTTTCCAAGATAGCTTATCTACAACAGGAGGAATAATCACCGAAGGATGATTAACACTATGCCATTGCTTTTGAGAATTACTTACGAAAGCAATAGTATTATATTGTCGTAAATTTATCTTTTTAAGGGGAAACAAGTCTTTCTCATGGCAGTACAGGATATGCTTCTTGCATTGAATCCCTGGAGGAATTTGGATGAAATGGCTGATTAAAATATCATCAGGATCCAAAGCTGCTGCGTCAAGAAGCTCACCCCTACATTTATCCATATGCCAGTCATGAGGACCATAAAATGTACAATCTACACCATTCTCATTTAGCAAATTTGTTAGAGCTATATGAGCTATAGTTCCGCCCCCAGGACGGGACCAACTACTAATCAGCTTTACTTTGGACATTTCCTGACCCCATTAATTGTCTGTATAATTTTAATCTCTCACCCACTACTTTATTCATATCGAAATTAGCTTCTGTTAGCTGGTGGAGATTATTTCCCATACGTTCTCTTAATTTTTTATCTTTACCTACTTTAGTCAGAATTTTAATCCACTCTGATTTTCCCTTACTTGGATCAATTAGGAAGCCTGTCTCTCCATTAACAATCCACTCATCATAGCACCCTACATTAGAAGCTACGAGGGGAACTTTATAACGTCCACATTCTGCTATCTTAATTTCAGACTTGCTATCATTAAAATCATTAGGTTCCAAAGGTGCTAGAGCAATATCCATGTTCGTAAAAAACTGTCCGTACCTATCAGGAGGGAAAGCGTAATGAATATTCCAATTCCTATGCCCTTTAAATCCTCCTAATATAATGGCATGATATTTTTTCCAAACATCCAATTGCCAATCATCTTTGGGAGTTTCAGGAGGTGGATGTCCATAAAAATCCCATTGACAATTCTCTCTACCTACTCTCCCATTAACTAGATTTGGAACTCCCGCAAAATATTTAACATCCTGTTCATGATGAATACCTCCTGCCCATCCAAATCTACAGTAATTCTTTTTAGGAGGAGCCGTTCTTTGAAGATTCCAACAAGGAAGATTGTAATCAATACTGTTCTTTACAATAGCTAAAGTATGAGAACAAAAAGGCTCTACTCTCTCTGCAAACTTTCGTTGCGTTACAGTTACCAAATCAGAATGGGAATAGATAAACTTAGTTATCTCTGATAACCCCTTCTCTTTGTATACACCGTACAACCTATGACCTTCATATAAATCTGTAAGAAGATCATCAGTATCGTAGTGGACAAACTTTCCAAACTCTTTTCCCTTCCCCACAATCCTAGCTGTATAATTCCCCCCAAAGTTACTTAGATTTCCAAGGACAATAATATCTGCCCACTTCATGTTCTCAAACTTAAAATCAGAAATCCAGGTTCCATCCTTTTCTTCTACACCCAGAGGGTTTTTGTCAAATCTAACTTCAACCTCATCAGGGTATAACTCTTGAAGTTTTTTATATGGGGCAATGATTCTGTAATAGGCACATCCTCCCTCATTAGCTGGGCAAGCAAGTATTTTTAGTTTATCACTCATAGTTAAAAAAATAAGGAGGTCCCCGAAAGAACCCCCTTATTATAGTTGGGAAAAGCCAGATGCTGATCTAATTTTTAGGCTTCTTCTTCTTCTTCAGCGTCAAAAACATCCTCTGTTTCAGGAGAGGAGTGAGTCATACCTAGAGCAGCCGTAACACCAGCGACGACCCCACCAACATCTACGTTCTTATCCGTAGGAACAAGAGCTTTGAAAGCTTTAACATAGTGCTTGCGCTTACGCTTGAAACCCAGCGCAAGTAGAGCTTCCCATCCAGCAAGTGCAGGGATGAAAGTTTTACCAATATGCATTGCTGCATCAAAAGCAGTACCAATAGCAGTATCACTCATTTCACCCATAAGGGGGATATGCTGGGCATCTTCACTCACAAGAGCTTCTTTAGGAACTACAACCACATCCATACCTTCGGGAACTAGATCCCGAACAGATTCTGGGAGTTGATCCACAGGTACTGTAGCAAACTCTTCGCCATCCACTACATTATCTGCGGTAGTAACCACAAGACTCTCCCCACCCATAAACTCACTTACTGCTTGACATGAAACGATGCCAAAAAGTAACAAACCAGCAATCATAAATTTTCTCATAATATTTTAATTTTGTAATTGAGAGAGGTAGTCATTGTCAGAAACTTCAGTTTGTTCCTGCGGCGTAGAACTACCTTGTGCTGGTACACCTCTCAGCGTATCAGCAGACTTTTTAACATCTTCGTATTCTTCTAGCTTAACTAGATCATGAATATCATGAAGACTACCCATAACTTCAGCAATTTCCTTGTTACTTCCCAAAGGAGAAGCCTTAGGACGCGGCTGAGATTGGTCATACTTCGGCCATTGATCTTCCATAATCTTCACGATTTTAAAATCATGACCGTTCTCAGGATCAGTAATGTCACCAAAATCTTCATCAAGCATGGCAGCAATAATCTTCTTGAAAAGAATCACCCCAATGGAAAGAATCTTAACGTCGCCGCTTTCTCTATCCATAACGTTCATGTAATAACGAGAACGAGGTTTAATCTGACGAGCTAAAGCTTCGTCTTCCTTTCGACCATAGCCCCTCTCGGGCTTCCACAAATCGAAATACAGATCACACAGAGGACACTTCTCCCCTTGCATTCTACGACAATGCACATTTTTCACCGTGTTATTCGGTTGAGGAATACGGTGAATCTTAGTTTCCGCATAGAACTCCTTCTCATCATCTTTCCAGGGGAGAATGCGGACTGCATTAGAACCCTCAGGGATTTGATAGAACTTCTGAAGAAAGTCTGTGTTACTACCCGCAGTGGGGTTGGTCAGTTGCTCATGCTTAAGGCGCAGAGCGTCAAGGTCAATAGCCATTTTTTAGTCTCCTTAGTTAAATAGTTAGTGTATTATAGTAGATTTACTTATATAGTTTAGTTTCTTCTCGTTTATTTGCAGAAGCTTGGATAATCATATCCTTTTTATGCTCAAGAGCCCGTACCAGCCCTTTGAGAAGTTCGTATTTAAAAGATGCTTGATTCACCTCAGACTGTAGGAGTCCATATTGAGGATCAGAAAAAACCAAGTCATCCAAATCTTTAGCAGTCAATTTAGCTACAGATTTAGCTTTAGCTTCTTTGCGGAATTTAGATATAAACTGTGTTAGCTCAACACTTTTATTATTCATATCATTTTTAGCAGCACACATCAATCCATAGTAGTATGAATAGACAGATGCCTGTCTCATCATTTCATTATCAATTTGAAACTCACTAAATTCCGTCAGGGCATCGCTGATGTCTTTATAATTGTCCCAGGTAAAGTCTTCAAGAGATTCGATCAAATCGGTCATTTTAATAGTCTTGGGGGTACAAACGAGGGGTGAAGTTACAGCCTTATAATAGGGAAGACGGGGAAATTCTCAACACAAAAAATTAATAAGCTTCTGTTTCGGAGCCACTCTCCCCCTGTACAAGTTCTTCAGGACAATTTTCTTCCATGTAAGATATTCCCATATATTTACATGGTACTTTCTGAGTCTCATAATCTAGAACTAATTTCCCACTCACTGGAAGTTCGGAAGAGTTTGGAGAGAGATTCTCTTCTTCAACAGGGTATAAAGATTGTTTGTATGTAGGATATTGGAGATCAAATAATTTTTCAGTTAATGAATACAAAGAATTATCAGTATTTTTACAAATAACTCCTCCGTTAGAGACGTAGGCTCTGTTCATTTTATCAATATTTTCTGCATCGTTTTGAAGAAAATCACATAAGATAGCCCGTGACACCCCATTCCAAAGGATGTATGCAGGACCATCGTCTCCATCGGGTTTTCTCACTAACTCAGAATTAAATAAAGAAACTACACTTATAAATTCATAAAGACCATTAACTCTAGCTGCAATTTGCGTAAATGGAAGAATTATTTTAGTCGAAACATCATTTATGTTCATTCAATATCACCTCAAAAAGTTCTTTGTTCAAATTCATTAAAAGAAGAAGACCTCTAGTGGCCCGTGTAGTTAATTCTTCATTTGTCTGTTCTGCGACAAGACCTGTCATTTCTTCTCCTCCTAATCCAGTTAGTTCGAAGGCTATATGCATTAGTTCATGCAATAAGGTTTCTCGGGCTAATTGGTCATCCATCTCCTTTTCAATAGACAATTTACCCAGATCAAAGTCCGTTAAACCGTAGCACTTCTGCTCTCCCTCTTTCAGTCCCTTAACTACCTGTAAACTATAAGTTTTATAGCCAGCATCAATAGTATTTAGGTTACTTCCCAAAATCTTCTGAATAAAGGATACCGTTTTTTCAATTTGCGCCAAAAGTACTTTCTCCTTCCTGCATCCTAAGGATAGAATAATCTACCTCCATAGGAACAATAAATCTTGGCCTTCCATTTCTGGATTTAATCACATATCCGCGCATATTCCCTTCGTCAAATTCTTCCTCAGTTTGATTTAAAGACAAGGCAAAATCACAAGTTCTTATCTTTCCATAGGAATCTCCTAATTCTGCATCTGTAATAATCTTAACCATCCTACCTTGCCTGTTAGTTTGAGTAGCAGTCCACACTAGGAAATTATACTCCATAGCAATACCCCGCAATTCCTCCGAAATTCTTTGCTGGGCTTGATACTCTTGCTGAATGTCTCTGGTGGGACGCATGAGTTCCAAGTAGTCTACGATGAGAAGATCAGGCGTAAAATCATCATAATTGTCTAACTGAACCAGAAGATTCCTTAGCGTATTAATTGATGCTTGGCTAGTGGGGAACTCCTTAATAACAAGTTTACTCCCAGGAAACTCCTTTTGAAAAAGCTCTAATCTTTCCTTCACCGAAATTTGCGAGGAAACTTCTTTAAGTTTTCGTTGAGGGATAAGCGTAGTAATAGAATCAAACCGTTGAGCAATTTTATCTTCGCTCATCTCTAATGAAACATATAAAACCTTTTTTCCTTCCATCAAAGAATGCACACCTTGGTTTACCAAGAATAAACTTTTTCCCACGCCAGGAGGAGCTACAACCATAGCTAATTCTTTGGAACCTAATCCCCCCTCTAGAGACTTATTAATGGTAGGGAGAAATGTAGAATACTTATTCTCTTCCTTTTTGTTAAATACCCTATTCCACCGTTCAGACAAATCACTAAAATAGTTCTGTCCTACATCTACATCTCTATTGACAAGCAGAGCTTTTTTAACTAATCCCTCTACCTCTTCCATCCTCTCCTCTTTAATCAGAAGAATACTTTCAGAGATAGCAGATTTCATTGCCTCCTTCTTGGCAAAACCCTCCACCAAATCCATTAAGTAATCTGAGTTGGTAGTGGTAGAAGTATCCAGATTATTTATGAAATGAAGCTCGTCCTGATAGTCCGATAAATTTTCTCTAGGAGTTATCTTAGATTTAACATCCTGTAAAATAAATTCATCAGTAGGGAGAGAACTATACTTCTCATAATGCTCTTTAACAGTAGCAAAGATTTTAGAATGAGAGGGATACTCGAAATACTCTGGATTGACCAAATTAATGATCTGTAAGTAAAAATCTTTATTTGATTTTAGAAGATATAAAATACCCCGTTGGATATTTTCACTAAATTCATAAGCCATAATCAGCCCTGTTTTTGAGGTTTCGTGATGTCTAAGTGTGTCTTATTGATGTCCTTATAACCCATCTTATTAGCTCTATGATAGGCATCTTCTGTTAGTTTTCGAGCCCTTTCTCTTTTAGCTATGGCTTTTTTATCACTAAGTTTTTTTACGACTCCATCCTCTGCCATTTTATCCCACTTAAAATTTGCTGACTTGTACCTGAAAGACTCATCATCTTGAGTATTCTTACTAGCCTCAATTTGTCTCCTCAAGAACCTATTAGCAGAATCCTTATCATATCCTTTTTCAGTATGTTTTTGATATCTGCGTCTTACCGTATGGAAATCTTTATCATCATTAAAAGATACTCCAATATTCATCGCCTCATAATATCTATGAGATAATTTCTTACATTTAGGGCACCTAGTTCTTTCAGGAGCTTTTCCAATTGCACATTCTCTATCCCAGTAAATAGAACACTCTCTACAAATCCAGTTATAATTTGGCATAATTTATCTCTTTACACTAAAGAGAACCTTTAGTGTCATCCTTTTTCCTCCAACCTCCATATAAGAGAATGTAGTATGTACGCAAACGTACTACCTAGCAACGCATCACAAAACCAATTTCCTCCCATAAATGCTGTTGGAGAGTACCAAGCCACACTAAAGCCCAGCCCCACCCAGAACCCTGTACACATAGGGCACTTCAATAAATCCCCTATTTTCCAGCAAATCTTAACTGTCCTGAGAGATCTGGAGCCATCAAGCTCCCACTTACCTTTAGAAGGATCCTCTTCAGATGCAACCCATTTATATCCTTTATACCACCAATTTCTAAATGATTCAAATACCTTAGAAGTAGTGACAATAGAAGTAAAACTATAGACTACCAGACTCCACAATAAAAGCTCATACATAATTATATTAGAGAATATTTAAAATCCCTGTTCCTTCAATATCATTTAAAGTAAATGTTGATGCACGATAGTTAAGGTCACAGCTAAGACTGTTATTCCAAGGAAGTAAATTTCTTTCAGCTACCATCCCTAAAGCAGCAGCCGCAAAACCTCTTCCTCTATCAGTTACTTGCTTATCTTCAAGCATTCCTACCAAACTATCAATAGACCTAGCATCTCCAATAAACCCTAAAGCTTGAACTATGGAGGCTTGACTAGCTAAACTAGTCGAATTCTCCAAAGTAGCAGTTAAGTATGGAACTAGGTTATAATCCCCCATAAGTCCTAAACTAATAGCTGCCTGTTGTAACAACAATGGCCGATACTTCGACTTCTCCACTACTTCTTGAATATACTCAATTGCCTTGCGTTCTCCTAAAAGACCCAATCCAATGCAAAGATATCCTTTAGCTTCGTCATCTTGAGTAGTTTTTACTTTATCGAGAAGAACTTCTCCTGCATCTGGTCCTCCAGCCAAACCAATAGCTACAGCCAAAGCACCCAATCTTTCAGGCTGCTTTTCCATCCTCAAAGCATCTACTATAGATTTACGCCAAGAAGTAGGAACAGGAAAACCCTGATGCTCCAACCTATTAACCAAGATCCCCGCAGATAGTCCAGCCCAGGCTTTTTGGACACTCTTTCCTCTAGCTAATTGTCGCATAAAGTACTTATAAGTCTCTTGTACTCCAGCAAACGAATCTGGGCCTAATCCTACCGTACTATTAGAATAGGCTAAAGCGATCAAAGCAAAATTTCGCGTTTGTTGGTCATTTACATGTTCGGGGAGTTTCATGAGCATTTCCCGAATGTTGGAATTGACTTTTTGGTCATCAGAAGTGCCCAATAGCCCTAGTGCAAGAGTACAGCTTTGTTGCACTTCTTTACTTTCTTTACTATGTACCCCTAATAGGTTTACAAATTCGTTAGCTACTTCCAGCTTTTGGTCGTGGAAGTCGTGCACGCCTCGCAAGTTTAACACAACTGCTTCTGGGACATGAGCACGAACGAATTTATCAACTCCCTGATTTCTTAGGATATCCATGAGAAAAGCCACAACCGCAAGTTGGTCTGTATCATGTTTCAGATCTACCAAACTCAAGGAAACAATAGCTGCAACTTTGATATCTCTGTAACTAGAATCATCTAATAAATAGATATCTCTAAGAGCATGAGACACTCTCAATCTCATAACTTCATCTTGGCTCTTTTCTCCTATCAAACCAAGTGCATAGGTCGAAAACGCCCTTGTTCGGCCTGGAACCGAGATTTCACCCACTAATTTGCGGCCTTTTTCGCCGTCAGTTGCAAGATCAATGAGCATCTCGACCGATTCTACCTCCCCTAAAATGCCTAAAGCTAAGGCCGCAGTTTCTGCGATTTCTTGGTTGCTATCTTTGAGAAAGGGGATAAAATTGTACTGGAACTGAAATTCACCGTCCATGTTCCCAATCTTAGCCAAAGCCATCATAGAACCCGTAATGATATCATTATTACTCTCCGTAGTCAGGGCTTTGAGTAAGGCGGGTACTGCTTTGGTCTTAAGATCATGTAAAGTAGGCTTAAGAATATTTCTTGATTGTTCTTGCTCTCCATGACCAAGAAAGAAATCATCAGTACCTGTACTGGGTACAGAATTAAATATACTAGACTTGAGAGCAAGATAAGGATCTTTATTAAATTCCCACCAGAATGACCATTGAGTTAGGTCTGGTCCTGCGGTGCCCCCACCAGTAATAGGTCCAACAGGAACCCCAGGTGAGCCAGGAGCCCCAGGACTTCCTACTCCTCCTCCTGGGCTACCAGGGGAGCCAGGACTTGTAGGACCTCCAGGGGTTGGACTTGTAGGACCAGCACCTCCACCAGGGGAAGGACCACCCCCAGGAGGAACAGTATCACCAGGCCCATTATAAGTTCCTCCATGAACACTAGGCTTCGCTCGACCACCGTGCCCAGCCGAAGCTAAGGTCATTAAAAAACAAACACATAACAAAACTCTTATTAAATTCTTCATAATTATCCTCATGCTCTAAACGATTCACCACATCCACATGTGTTTTTTGCATTAGGGTTTACAAAAGTAAAACCCCTACCCATTAGAGACTCTTCAAAATCAATGATGGTATTACTTAGGTATAAAAAACTCTTAGGATCACAAATAATTTTCATGTCCTTAGGTTTCCACTCCTTCAAGAAGATCATATCCAATTCCGTCTTATCTTCATCGAAACCCAACGTATAAGAAAATCCTGAGCAGCCGCCCCCTTTTACCCCTACCCGAACAAAAACATCTTTTAAATTTTGTTCGCTAATGATTCTCTCAAATTCAACGGCTGCTCTATCACTTACCATTATCATTCTTCAAAATCCTCATCCGCTGTAGGGAGGGGCTCCAACTCTTTTGCGTAATACCAAATCCAAAAAGCATTGGCTTCTTCTGGGCTCATTTCAGAGGGATGAATCCCCCTAGGAAACTCAAGCTCCGCACGAACCTCCTGCAAGGCTACATGCTTCTCCTGATTCTGTTGCTTCTTCATGTTCTTCCCCCATCATATATTTAGTGATGTTGTCCTCTGTAAG
>Ga0114906_1001386_pt1 | contig 12737 bp, 13 predicted proteins | sample MalvirDeepMed_M9_FD_89687 | JGI IMG/M metagenome (GOLD analysis project Ga0114906, IMG submission 89687) | Marine viral communities from the Global Malaspina Expedition - Malaspina viral metaG DeepMed_M9 | ecosystem: Environmental > Aquatic > Marine > Oceanic | place: Mediterranean Sea...
TGCCTCCGAATAGAGGGGTCCTGTTTATTGAATCTCTTCATGTGGTGCGGGATTCTCAATCTAACAACCTCCGAGAAATAGCCTTCCCAGCAAGCCCTTTAGGATTGCGTGTAATCTTCGTTGAACCTCCCGTCCATTCACCTTTATTTGCGGTCTTCATCACAACGGGATAATCGGGGTGTTTGAGTGTGAATTGGTCAATGGCGTGAGCCAGCGCCATTACACAGTCGTTGTGTTTGCCTAAGTCCACGATAAGGCCCTCCTTCCAAGCGTGGGTTTCTAACTCTTCAAGTAGAGTATTGACCATAGAGCGCGTTTCGTGGTCGCCGTATGGCATCATTACCAAATCACGCTCAAACCACACACGAAGTCGATTGAGAAGACCTTGCTTGAGAGTGCGGTTACTAACTTTCGACTCTCGGTAATCTATCACACCTCCCTTCTGTTGAAGGAGGGTTTCATACATTTGCTGGAAGCCGACAGACTCAACAGCGAAGGCAGGAGTACCGTAGCGCGTATTCCACTCCAAAATCATGTCGGCCTGCTTATCCGGTGGGAAATCATTACGCCTCCACATATTGACGAAGTGGATGAAGCCATCTGAGTCTTGACGGAGGACAACCATAACGGAAAAATCTTGACCCACACCATGAGCGGGGTCAAATCCAATGGAATATTTCGATTCGTGAATCTTTTCCTTTTCCAATATGGAGTCCATATCCAAATTCTTCCGAGTTAGATTACGGGGATAAACGGCGGCGTCATCATCAATGACCCTGCATAGATACTCCTGCACGAAAGACAATTCGCCCATAGCCTCTTTCTGTTCTAAGAGGAAATCAAGAGGTCTAAATTCCGGCCATAATTCTTGGGGCAAAATTGTTGGGTCGCTTTTATATTCATCCCAATTCACAATTGCAGACCAAGTACCGGATTGCCAAGTCGAATTTTCCAACATCTCCGTGTGATAAAGGTCAATCATACTCAAAGGGGTCCCAATCACATAAATGGAGGTACCCGGACTCAACATAGGAGTTATTTTCTTGCGAAACCATTCAGAGATAGTTTTCATGTTCATATCCCCCAAATCATCGAGAACATCATCGAATGCGATACAGGCTGGGTGTTCACCACGAATTGCGGCCCCAACCGAGGTCGCCCGAATCCAAGCGCCGTTAGTAAATCGCAATTCCAATTTGTTGCCTCGCTTTGGGTCGAGATATCGGGATAATTGAGGGTGACGCTTCATGTCGTCCCTAATTTCCTCAAGACGGCGCGAGGCCAAATCCTTGCTTGCTGAGAACAACCAACAAGTGAAGGGTTTATCACGCCACTTGTCGAAAAGCGCATGGTGTAGTAATTTGATTCGTAGAGTAGTGGATTTGCTGTGGTCGCGTGGTGCAATCACACATACCCTATGAACCTGTACATCTCCCCTATTGCTGTAAAGGTCCATCCATTCGCCTATGTGGTCGCCCCATGTGTAGCCGAGCCATCGGTAAAAATAGGAAACATCAGTACGCGAACGCTCCATAGCAATATTTATGTCGAGGGACATTTCAGCCCTCCTTAATCACAGGAGCATACAAACTCCCAATTATGCCCTCTTCCGCATCCAATAGGAAGGCGAAGATACCGGGACGGTTCAAGTAGCCGTGTTTATGATGATATCGGTCGGTTCCCGATAGGGAAGGTAATTGAATAACGAAACAACCACCCTTCTCTATCATGTGCGTGTGGTGTTTATGACCGGTGAACCATACATGATTTGTAGAAGAGCCCCAATCATCACGCTTTTCATTAGCCATAACCAGCGGCAAATCAACACCCTTCACGAAATCGCCATGCGTAAATCCGAGAAGGTTGTTTTGCCATCTGAGATACTGCCTGTTGCGTGGGGAAACTATAACCTCCACATCATCACAGTTTTCATAGACCGCATGAAGATAGAGTGCTAATGCGAGTGCGGTATGCCTATCGTGATTGCCATTCATAAACACCACTTGGATAGGAGCAATACCTCGTAACATTTCAATATGCTTCCTCGCCAATTCACAACCACCCATCAATATTTCAGCGGGCGAACCCGCCAAGTCTTGTGAAGTACCTTTCGTCGTAGTACCTTGCTCGTTATCAACATGGAACCAATCAGAGCCCGTCGCAACCACTATCAATTCGGGTCGAGAAGGCAGACGGGAAATCAGAGCAGAGGTTTTCTCACTTAGTCGCTTTGTAGCCTCATCCAAGTCATAACTCTCGCCTGTTTCGATGCCCCACCCATATTTTCCATAATGAAGGTCCGTAGGGGAAATTACCACTGCATAGGGTTTGCCGTCCTCCATCTCTATATGAGGGACTCCGTGAGTTAGGTCCTTTTCTGCAATAATCTTCTTGAAATCAGCGAGGAAGGTTGCGTCGATTTCACGATACTTCTTCGCCTCCCTTTGTGTAGCCAACCAATCTCGCTTTTGGGCTTCGACGGCGATTTTGCGGCGCCTCTCAAATAGGAATAATTCTGTGAGGTCTTCAACATCAGTATTCAGAACCTCTTCATCGGTGAAGGGGTCCATAGCGTGACGCCACCCATGCGCCCGTATATACTCAATAATCCAAGATGAAGGCATATCAAACTTGAGAGCCATTTCGTCAGAAGTCATTCCACCCGATACGGAGGAATATGCTCGACGCATATCACGGTGTTTTTCACCTTCGACTTGAAGAAGGTCGTTCATAGACTCAATCCAAGTCAGATAAATGTCTGCTCCCTTGTCGTAGTAAATCCGAGCGTGAGTAACTCTCAAATTTTCTTTGGGCTCAACATACTCACCCACTCCTTTTCGATAGGTATTGCTTTCATCGAGTTTCGCCCATCGGATAACGGCCATTCTCCAAGCCTGCACAGAGCGAGAAGGCTCTATCGAGTGAAGGTATCGGGCAAAGTCCATAGCGGAAATGAATCCCTTTGAGGCATACTGCTCTATAATGTCGTTGCCCCCAACGAACCTTTGCGCCATTATCCCGAGGGGGAGTCCTATGATACTTAACCGTTCGTTCTTTTCGTTCATTTAGATGACCACCGAAGGAATTATCGGCTCGCAGTATCTCGGTTTTTTCAATTCTTGAATTCCTTCAAAGGTATGTTTGGATAAGGTTTCCTAAATCTCCATACCTTTGAAGGAATTGAAAATATTGAGAACAGGCTTTCAGTGCCTCGATTAAATTATTTTCTGAAACACCGAAAATATGGAATAAATTAACAAAAACGGGCGAATGTTTATGAATCATCGGAAAATTAGGAGTATCATGGCCGAGAGGCGTCGTTTCAACATATTTCCGTGGCGAAGCGTAAAAAAGGCGAAGAAAGAGCAGGTAATAGAGCGTGAACCCACGAATAGGCCATTTCGCGCTGTGGCTGGAATACCCGATATTGTGAGGGATACTGAGAGGCTTAGAAGCGACAGCAAATTCGATAACGAATTCGACTTGTACGACAGTATGCTGAAATTGGACCCCGAATTGAACGGTGCAGTCCGAGCAGTGTCCCTAACGGCAAATAATTACTCCATTAACTACTCTCGCGGGAAAAATGCTCGCATACGGGATGAAATACGAGAATTGGTTGAATCGAACCTCGACTTTGACGATTTTCTAATCAATGCCATGCGTGGCTTGATGGTGTACGGTAACGACATTAACAAAATCGTCGGAAAGGAAGGGGAGGGAGTAACCTCCCTAATTTCGCTCCCCGTAAAGCAGGTCACAATAATTGATAGGCGCGGAGTCTTAGATTCGATGTTTGGAGCAGGTGAAAATAATCCAATCGTGAAACCCACCAACTATGTTCTCCGAGAAGGCACAACTGAGGTTCAAGAGTTTCCAGCCGACGAGATGTTGCATATCAAGATTGATTACCGGTCTAATTGGTTCGTGGATAACAAGGGTCGCACTTCCTACGGAATTTGGGGCGCTTCTCGCTTCACCTCGCTCAAACAAGCAATTAGGATGAAATACAACACGATGAATAACAGATTGTCGCTTGAAGACGCTATGACTAAGCAGTACATCACAATTGACCAATCAGCCATCGAACATATCCAAGACCCGGCAGAACAACACGAAAGGCTCGTCTATATCATTGATGAGGTCATTACGCTGTTTGAAGGATTGAGAGGCGACCAAATTCCCGTCCTTCCGCATTATGTGTCCCTTCATCATGTTGACTTAGAGAATACGATGCCGGATAGTATGGGATTCCTTGATGCGGTCAATTCCGACATAGCCGCCGTCCTTCAAGTACCGAGGGTTGCCTCCGGGCAGGAGCGGGGCTCGACTTTCGCCGCTACCTTTAATGCGAACCTATGGGCCGTTCAAGCCATCAGTAGAATGCACCGAATACTGCATGATGCCTGCACGAATCTCTTTTCGCTACATTTAGACCTTTTAGGTATTCCACACCGCAAACAAGACCTTCCAACACTGATTTTCGATACGATGGATACAGAAAGCCCGCTCAATCTCATGCAACGGGTATCACTCGGATATACGAGCGGTATTATGACTCTCAATCAAGCATTGGAAGAATTGAACCTTCCACCGGCCAAAGAGGGCGGAGAAGACCGAGTTAGCGATAATGAAGAGATACCCGAAGGTGGAGAAGGGTACCCCGATAACGAATTGCCCCGCGAGAATAGTCAGCCGGGAAAAAGCGTGGGTAACTGATATGAAGCCCTGTTGCGACTTCAAAAAAGGCCCACCGAATTTGTGGTGTGTTCAATGCCAATGTATGTTCGGTAACAACGGTTGGGCGTCCCATTGGGGTTGATTTAATAAAAACAGTCGTGGAAAACCTTGACCAATCACTACTGCCCTCTATAATACGGCATGGGATATTCGTTAGAAAATGGGTTTGAGTGGCTGTTAAATGGTAACGATTTGTTGATTTGTTACACCGAGAGTCAAAACGGCGGAGAATTCAAGGAACCAATATGTTTCGACTTAACAGGAACCGATTATATCGCCCTGTTAGCCACACCCGAAGTCCTCATCCCATTACTGCTTGTCGGAGTAATGATTTATGCAACACTCAAGTTTTGGGTAGATTATAGGAGCGTAGCCAATGCCGAGTCCGAGAGAGGGAGAGAGTAAGGATGCCTTCGTTTCTCGCTGTATGGGCGACGGAGAGATGAATAGTGAGTTTCCCGATGAGAAGCAACGATATGCAGTATGCAATAAGTATTTCACAAACCCCCCAAAAGCAGAGGTTGATAAGTCGCTTGAATCCTCGGGGTTAACAATGTCGTGCGAATGCGGGGGCTCATGTTGTAGTGGGGAAGGAGATTTTGGGTCAACCGGCAGACTCGCTGGCGAGCCTCCCAAAAAGGAAGCAGAAGCAGACACCGATGCTGGCTACCCCCCAAACTGTAATGATGGGTTCAAAACTAACGATGCTGGAACCACTTGTGTACCCGTCGCTGTTACTATCGAGATGGATATTGCAGACTTCAAGGTTGTCGCCGGTGAGAAAAACTACCACATTGAAATTACAGGGGTAGCATTCCATGAGGGGATGAATAAAAACAATTGGTCCCTCACACGCGAGGGCGCATTAGCAGTTATACAGCAGATGATTGGGTCAGACATAACCCTCAATCATCCCGACGCCACGGAACAAGGGGTTGGATTTAGCAGAAATATGGATGGTGGTGTAGAACAGGCACCCGTTGGTTACATCACACAAGCAAACCTCTATGATGTTCTCGGTGGAGGCTGGGAAGTACGGTATGTGGCGAAAATAGTCAGAGATGAATTGTTTGAGTCCCTTGAATCGGGTCTATGGTCCCGTGAGGACTACGGCGTTTCCATCGGAGGCTCGGGCATTCCCGTTGAAACCTCCGACGATGGGATAACCTTTGGAGAGGATTTCTCATTCGACCACATGGCTATTGTGCATAAACCGGCCTACTCGCGGGCGAACATAGAAACAGTCCGCAAAGTCCTCTTAGCAGAAGAGCAACCGAAAGCGGCAAAACAAGACGCTACATTTATAGGTCATTCGATTCCTGCTGTGGCTAACGAACCGGAAGGGACTCCTATGAGCGAAGACAATATTACCGACACTGAGAGCCAAAATGAGGCTCACAGAGAGGAAATTGAGGCCATACAGGCAGAATTGATTCTATCTAAGGCACGGGTGCAGGAATATGAAGACACCGAGAATGCACGAGTCGAGGAAGACAGGCAGAATCTCGTTGATGAGGCTACCACACTCGGAATGTCCGGTCACGATGACCTTTCCACCGATACCCTCACTACTCTAATTGCATCATGGAGAGAGGCACACCCCGAACCGGAGCCTGTTGAATTGAAGCCCGTTGAAGAGTCAACCACTGTCGTTGAGGCTTCTGAGGATACTGAGGCACCACGCGCTGTTGTCGCCAATTTCCTAAATGGAAAACTTGTCGAGTCCGACGAGGAAATCTACGAAAGATGCTGGAACGCATGGGCTAAGGCATGGAATGGTACTCTCGCACACGAAGAGAAGTCCACGATGCGAGCCCCGATGTATGCAGAAACGAAGGAGTTGATTTGAGATGGCATACGGAGAAGGAGCAGACCCACGCAACGCAACCCTCAAGACGGGAACCGTCGTATATGGACCCGGGAAGATTATGACTATGGATTCCACAAATAACACGCTGGACCTTTCAGCCGTAACTGAGATTGGTCTTGGTATCAGCGCCGGAGATTCAAGCCGTACAGCCGCTAAGGTACTACAAACCGCCGCAGGCGCCACAGTTTCCTATTATCCACTCGGCGGAATGCTGATGGTTCAGTCTGAGGCCGCAGTAACCTACACCACAGGGCTCACAGTCTATGTCGGTGCTTCGGGACTGGCAACCGCAACCGCTGGCTCCAACAAGAAACTCGGCCTATATGTGGGCGAGGGACAGACCACGGATGCACTCGTGGATAACGGAGCCGGTGATTCCACCGCTACCGAGGGAACAATGATTCCCGTTGCTACGGCAGGAGCAGAGATTGCTTGAGGTGATGATGAATGGCACAACAAACTTTGGAACAGATTCTCAATGTGGAGGCGGCCGCTGGCCCCTTCTCGACCGGTGATGCGGTATTGGAGCAGACCCTCCGTGACTTCATCCAACTACAATCTACGACGATTGCCATTGGAACGAAGGTTATCGGTACTCGCACTGTACCGTGGCTCGACTTCAAGTGGTACACCGGCGTTCAAGGCTCTTTCTCATACCCCCTCGATGATAACGCCATCGTTGACCCGACTAAGATTGGTACGGAGAGTTACACCACCAAACTCAACAAGGGACAGGGCCGCGTGACCTTCCTCGATTCAGTCCGCCTACGCGGCGAGTCGTGGGAGAACATTGACCGACAGCAGATGGGAGTCATACGCGCTCGCGCTGACTCAATCGACAACAAGATTCTAACAGACCTCTACGCAGGCGCAGGGCAAACACAGGCCGCCGCCGCGATTTGGGGCTCTGCCACTGCTGATGAGGAAAACGACATTCTCGTGTCTATGGACCTAATCTTCGCTAACGCTCGTGTGTCGGGCGACGAGCCATTGGCTCTAATCCTCCCGGCAGACAAGAGAAGCGCCATGCTCAACACCCAACTCTTCGGAAATGTGGTTGAGTCGCTACAAGCCCACTTGGGCCGCGTGGCAAGCCTAACGATTTACTACACCCGCGACTACGGGAGCGGAAATGCGCTCGGTGACGATGCACTGCTTCTAATCCCGGGTTCGGAAACTGCCGAGTTTTTCCAGTATAACGGCCCCGGCTTCCAAGAAACGGAATTAACTCGACTACCGGGTGTGGGTTGGGATTGGCTTCTGACCTCCTACTTCGGTTCAGTTATCCATGAGATGCAGGACGGAGCGAGTGCAGGTACTAATAACCGCATCGTGAAGATAACCGGTGTACGCTCGTGATTACTGAATTGAATAGGAGATGAAACAATGTCGCTAACTCAGAACAGGAAATTACAGAATTTCACCCGTGGAACATATACCGCGCTCACTGACGACGGCGGCACCGGTGGAGCAATCCCCCTTCTCTATAAGATGACGACTGTTGCTGGGGCTACCGGTAGTCTCACAATCACACTCGATAGAGCCTTTAGCGTTGTTGACTGTTGGGCTGTCCTCACCGGAGGCGCAGGAACCACGAGCGACACTTATCAACTCTTCAATGATACGACCGCAATAAGCGACGCAGTTTCTATTGCATCTGCTGGTGATACCGACATTGTTAGAATCGGTGAAATCAATGATGCAGTCTATCAGTTTTCCGCCGGGGGTACTTTGAAGGTGACGGTAACTGACGGTGGGGGCTCCGATATTCCCTCGTTGCTCGTTTATGTCCTCGGCTACGCTAACCCGTGAGTCGAGTGATTAGATGAGCAAGCCTACCAAATCTTCAATAGTCTCTAAACTTAAGAGGTCGGGCATTCCCGTCCCTTCGTCGGCGACAATATCAGAGATGGAACATAGACTCAATCATTGGATTCCGGGGGATGGCTGGCTTGTTAGATTACTTCGCGCTTCTTCTCGGCTCCCCGAGCATCCTATCTCGTTACTACCAAGTAAAGGAGAGATGTATTGGATTCCTAACAGCGATATGGCACAGAAAATAGTGGGTTCAAGGCTCGTTCTTGTAGTGGGCCGTACAGCCAAACCTTCAAAAGACGCAACCCTCGTTGATGTTCCCATAGACTACGCGGAGCGTTGGGGAAATGGCAGTAACGACAACTCAGATTCGTGATATGCTCAATAGACCGCGAGGTCTTAATGAGGGCACTATCAGCGAATATGTTACAATAAGAGAGGCTGAAATCGCCAAGATAAAGCGACAGGCTGATTATGTCGGAGTAACAGCGACGAATGCGCCCTCCGATGCTCTCGTTGATAACGCAGTCAAGTTTATGGTCTGTGTGGATTGTCTGCGAGTGTTGATAGATACAATTCCAACTTGGGTACCCGAGAAGGAACAGGGGGTACAGGATATAAGATATCAACGGCAATTATTGTCGTTTCAAGAAGCCGCAGATAGGGTTCTTGATGAAATAGCGGAAAAGGGCGGGACGGCTTTCAAGGTCAAGGCTACCCCATCGAGAGTGGGCGCGACGCCAAGCGGAAGTCAACTTGCCGGTTCGTTAGACACAGACACGAATTGAGTGAGATAGTATGGCAACAATATATTGGAATGGTTCTATCAGTACGGACCCCGATACCGCCGGAAATTGGGATGGGGGAGTACCAACCTCTTCTGATGATGTAATTTTCGACTCTTCATCTGCTGGGGATAGGGACTGCGACCTTGAATTGGCTACCGTTCAATCAATCTCTTGGTTGAGTATGACCGTTGAAGATGACTTCGGAGAAGAGGTGAATTTCGGGGCCAGCACCATTCTAACATTGACGGCCGGTGGGTTAACTGCAAAGAAGGCAGGATGGTTGAGAGCAACCGACGAGGGGGCGAAAATATCCTTCACGGGTACGGCTCCCTTCACGGATAAGTTATCCGACGGTACGAATGGCTCCCTTTCATACTATGTGAAATTCGTGGGGGGTGACGATGGCGATACAGAGTTAGATAATTCCCAAAATGAGAGCGGAATATTTGGGGGGACCACGATTAGTCCCGAGGATAACAGTCAAGTTAATGACCTTACAGAACGAGGCCGCTTCGTATTTGAATACACACCACAACCCTCTGCCAAATTGGTCTTCGTGAATGGTGTTTATCCCGATATTTCAATTGTGAATCCCTCAAGCGGTACTGCGACGCTTTCTCCTACATTTTTCTATGGTACCTATGATGCAACCAAGATTGAAAGCAGGACTCACGACACTAACTACCCGAAGGTTCGTTTTCGTGATTTCTCAATCACTTCCAATGTTACAGTATCTCCCGATACAAAGTCATTCTTAGACTTCAACACATGGTATGAAATTGCTGGGACACTAACTTTGAGCAGTGATACCTTCGATTGGGGCTATTCCACCCTTGAATTAATACCTGTCCTCAGTGTTACATATTTTCCCGCCAATGGGGAGGCACATTATGGAGGGTCCGACAATAAATTCAATGCCTCCTATCACAATCTCGTTATCTCTCCGGGCCCACAGGAAAATTTCGCCTTCTATCTCAAAGATGGAATGGTAATTGCGTGTAATTCATTGAGAATTGATGGAAAACTGTATGCGGCCGCTGTGTATGGTAGTACATCATCAGCAGAAATTCATACCATAGAGCGCCCGGATATAAACGGAGATTGGAATTATCAACAAATCGCTGATGGGATATACCGAGCGAGAGGCACCCATCCCAAAGCGGGGGTACCCTCGGGAGGGACAGGACAAGAATTCGTGGATAAAGCGAGTCTGCTTTACGGGGACGGCCATGATGCGTTGCAGAAACTCTCAATTGGGTCTGAGGGACAAGTGTTAACAGTCAATAGTAGTAGTCTTCCCGAATGGGGGGAAGGTTCCAGCGGTTCGGGTTGTGGATTACTCGATATCGGGTCATTGTTGAATGACCAAGATGTAACAATCCACATGGGAAATCTGATATGCAGTTAGGATAGGTGAATATGTTGAGTCAAGAGGAAGCGGAGTCAATAATTGAGGTAATCAATGAACGGGCCACAGAATTACGCCAACTGATTATTACGATAGGGTCCATTATCGCTATACTGATGCCAGCAGTGGAAATGTTGGGTATTCTCGATATTACCCCTTATGGTGCGGGTGACGATGAGTGGATAACAGATGCCAATTGGGAATATGAATCTGACTTTGAGTGTGGGGATGGTAGCACTATTCAAGCCTCATTAGTGAATGACGGCTACAAGAATTGTCGAGATGGGAGCGACGAGCCCGAGGAAGAGGCCGAAGAAGAAAATAATACTGTGATTAGAGCCCCCGAAGGATGCACCGACCCAAACGCAGACAACTACAATGAATCCGCGGAGGAAGATGATGGCTCCTGTGAATATGCAGGGAATCAAACCTCCTACGGTTGCACAGATGAGAACGCTTCAAACTATGATGAGTGGGCCGAAGAAGACGATGGCTCGTGTGAATATGATGCAACGGTTCATACAGATTGCGGTTGTCGCGCTGAGATGTGGGATGCCTTTTGGACCTATGATGACCAAGCCGATAACATGACCCTAACTTGGGATGCTGACTTAACTTGTAGCACTCCCCATAATCTCACTGTGATTTGGACCTTTTACTACAACAATACTACCACCAATGAAACCGGAGAGTGGGCTGGTATTCAAGAAATGATGACCTATGAAACTACCTTCCAAGATTGGGACTATGTGAATCTCACTATCGAAGGAGTACAGGAAGGAAGATACGACATATTCTCGACCTTTGAATTAGACGACAACTATTATAGAGGTACGGATTGGTATAATGTGCAGGTGGGATGATGTGGGAGTACCAAATTAGGATTAATCGCGTGGTTGATGGTGATACGGTGGATGCTCGCATTGATTTGGGATTCAAGGTACACATTAATGTTCGTGTTAGAGTGTATGGAATAGATACCCCCGAAGTTAGGACGAGAGATTTAGAGGAAAAGGCTCGTGGAAAAGCCGCTTCCGCTCGTATGAAGGAGATTCTATCGGATGCAGACCATGTGACTGTGAAATCGCTTGGTGTGGATAAATTCGGAAGGTGTCTTGGTGTTCTCATGGTTGAAGAGGAAGGAGTAAAGTACAATGTGGCGGAGCAGTTAATCACAGAGGGACATGGGGTTGAATACTATGGAGGGAAGCGATAATGGCGCTGACCAATAATAAAAACATGATTGTGGTTGATACCACCACGAACCGTATTACAGTATCTCCCTATGACTCGCAGATGTACATTGACCAAGAATCGGGTGCGATTTTCTCCGGGCGAAATACCGGGGGTACAGGACCGGCCGATTATGTGGATGGAGGCGTGGCATTAGACATACGACCTAACTCGACTGAGATTACGGCCAGCACTACACTCACACGAATTCACGAAGGGCAACTGATTCTCTGCAACGATTCCGGCGCAATCACCATTACCATTCCCACTAACGCTTCTGTTCCCTACCCTGTGGATAACACCGAATTAAGAATACTCAATATGGGGAGTGGAGAAGTCACCATTGAGGGGGATAGTGGTGTAACTCTCAATGGTGATGCTGATAGTAAGAGCCTCGGTCAATATGAGAAATCCTATATCCGAAAATATGGAACGGACACTTGGGTTGCTTATCAGAATAGCGCGAGCGGACCCGTGGGTCCAGCAGGCCCTACTGGCCCAACGGGGCCCACCGGTCCAACAGGTCCAACAGGACCGACAGGTGCCACAGGAGCCACAGGTCCGACGGGTACAACAGGAGCAACCGGGGACACCGGCCCGACAGGACCCACGGGCCCCACAGGTCCTACGGGACCCACCGGACCAACCGGCGCAACCGGCGCAACCGGCGCAACAGGAGATACGGGCTCAAGTGGGTACCGAGGGGGAGTACCATTTAGATTTGAAACCGTTTATACCGACACTGCTCCCAATCCCGGCTACTTCCACTTCGATAGTGAAACCTTCGCCAGCATTACGAAAATTTACATTGACGATGATGACGCGAATGGAATTGACCAACAGGCTTTCTTTGCCACTTGGGACGATACGGACCAACTCGGAA
>Ga0114906_1001387_pt1 | contig 12732 bp, 3 predicted proteins | sample MalvirDeepMed_M9_FD_89687 | JGI IMG/M metagenome (GOLD analysis project Ga0114906, IMG submission 89687) | Marine viral communities from the Global Malaspina Expedition - Malaspina viral metaG DeepMed_M9 | ecosystem: Environmental > Aquatic > Marine > Oceanic | place: Mediterranean Sea...
CTGAGGCTCGCTTTTTAGTTCGAAGCCCAGCTTTTGATAGTGCTCTACGAACACCTTCACTTGGCTGTAGGCTGCACTCTGTAGTCTCAGCCCAGAGATCCCCGGCGTGACTTCAAACATCCCATAGAATATCTCAAAGCCAGCCGGAGCTTTTCTCTCTGCAGTAGTCAATTACATCCCTTTCATCCAGACACCATGGTCGTCACGTACTTCAACGAAGCCGTAAATAGCATGGACTGCATAACGAGTTGTATCAGTTCCGATTTCGTAGTGAGAGACAGGCCTGCTTTCCTCTACAATAAGAGTAGCACAAGCATCTTTCTGCCACATGCCATTGTCATGACCGGCAGAGTTGGTTCCTTCTACGTTCAGAGACATGTACCAGTCCATGCCAAGGATGTTGGTAACATAGCCCTTGTACTTGCTGTCTACATTGACGTTGCCGATGCTGGACGAGTACTGAGCATTGACGAAACGCTCAATCCCGAACAGGTTCATCTGCTCAGCAGGAGAGAACACGAAGACGCGGCCATCTTCTGGAGCAAAGGCATCGTTGAGATACTGTACGCCACGTTTGATGTCAGACTCAGTGAACCCAACAGCTAGCGTGCCTACAGTCTGGGAGAAGTTATCAATAAGACCTGCAGCATCATCGTCAATACGGTGGGCTACTGCATAACCACTAGCCTTAGTTAATTTCTCCATAAGACCTATGTTTGAAAACAAGTCTGCTTCATATTCTAGGTCAAATGCTTGATAGATATGGGTGTCTGCTATCAGAGATATACGAGCGATGAGGTTCGCTTCATCAAAGGTCAGTGAGCCACCAGCCGTACCCAGGGTATTGGCCTGTGACGCTGTCTCAGCCTGGAAGCGATCAACACCGTGAATGAACACCCGGTCACCTTCAGAGAGGTCTGCCTCATACTTGCGGTCAAACAAGTTTACATAGAGGAAGTTAGCTTCCCGATAGTCAGCCGTCATGTGGCTGTACATCTGGGGTACGCTACTCGAAAGGTTAGTTGTATCGGTATCAGTAGTTGCCATTAGTTCTCCTTAGGGTAAGGCTATTTCGCCTCTTGCTACCCTGTCTTTAATTTCATCGCCATGGTCTTTCCAATATTGGCGACCATTTGGACCTCTTAGCATTCGATTTAATGCTACAGGATCATTGATAATCGAGGTATCGGAGGAAGCTGTGCTGCCCCCTCCATCTACCACTTGAGCGCCACCACGAGCTGCTATTCGCCGACTAACTTCTTCTTCAATCTGCTCCTCTGTCTGTGGAAGACCGGGAACAAGAATCTGTTTTACTTGCGAGACAGCACCTTCGTAGTCGCCTCGTGACCATGCTTCACGGGGGCCGCTGAGACGTTGGTCGTCCCACATGGTTTCCGCTTCGTGCAGTTGTTCCATTATCTCATCAAGCGCCGCATCGCTATTAGAGTTTCTGGTAGAGAAGCCAGCTTTGGCTCGCCGGTACTGATCTTCATCATCTATCAATCCATTGCTGTGAATGACGTCTAAGATCTGTTCCATGCTAGCCCCGAATGCAGCCAGTTGGGCTTCCATCCGCTGTGTTGATCCAGCCTCTTTTTGGTATTGCCGCTCACGCGACCTGGATGCTTCTAGCTTCCTTTGCAACGACTTGTAAGCATCATTGGGGGTTTCCGCAGACTGGTTTGCGTCACCAGCCAGGTTATCCTCTGCCATATGGCCTCCATTCTACATAAAAAAATACGCTACACCCCTTAGTAGGGATTTAACCCTACCAGAGTGTAACGTGAAGCCCGCCCCTATTCAGGGCTAGGCGGGGAACCTAGGGGGGCATTTACATGCATTCCTACTTCCCTATCTATTAGTATAACAGGTCTGGTATCTACTGTCAAGTTTTTATACGGATATTGTTGGTACTGGTACATTACGTCGAGCCGTAATTAGATCTCGTGCTGACCCTGGATGTATTGGATTGTAGTCATAGAAGCGAACGAGCATTCTATCTTTGGAAGGATTCTTTAGTCGATAAATAGTTTTTGCTTTATCTAGTACCTTAAGTAGTCGTCCAACCAGGGGGTTCTGCATCTCAAATGTGTCTTTAGCTTGCTGCGTAGGTAGTTTGCGATGTGCATTGACTAATCGAGCTGGGTAGCTATTTGGGCCAAAGACTGTTTCATGTATATTCCAGTAGTCATGTAGACCAAGCTCTGGATCTCGTGCTGTATTTAGATCTTTAGCAGCTTGAGGTAGGTTACGACCTTCTTTTTGTTTGGCTTTAATGTAGTCCCATGTCTGCTTATTGATATTGTGCGTTATTCTCCATTCCGATTCCACAACCTTAAATTTTTCTACATCAAAGTTACCAAACGCATCATGAATATCTGGGTTATTTGTAACCTCTGCTCTATACAAGTCATATGCATAGTCCATGACAAATACGTCAGCAGGATTATCTAGACGACCTGTTCGGCGCTCGTCAAACTTACGAATAACATCTGCATAAGTGTCACCGAGCTGCATGTTTTTTCCACGAAGCTCAGTCTCAACCTTCTCTAGTGCTTTACGGAAGTCTTTACCAGATAGTTCGTGTCTTTCAAACTGTGCTGCAAAACCTTTTATAGCTTTATCTGCTTCTCCCTTATTGAAATTAATCTGGTGAATAAAGTCATCTTGGTCTCGACGAGCTTTAGAACCTCTCTCTTGTGTGTCCTCTGAGACTTTTTCCTCTAAGTCTTTTAGGTGAGGTGTTCTCTCTATCAGGCGTCGAAGGTACAGCGTTGGTACTGTACTACCATTTATAGGCAGGCCTAGTCTGTCCTGCTCACGACGCCAGTGCGCTAGATCTGGGTCATCATCTAGTAGAATAGCTGCTTCGCGTGCAGCCTGTAATATGCCCCATGGAGAAACGGGGCTAACCCGAAGACCAAAGAACTCAGCTAGACTACCCCAGGTAGCATCGGGTTTATTTTCTGCATGAAAAGAAGACTCTAGCCAGAATGGTACAAATGTCCTTGCGGTACGGTCACCGATTTCATTAACTTCCCAACCACCATTTGTATCTCTTAAGGGACTACCTGTAAAGGTTTCACCTGTTCCTATATCTACAGCTAAAGACGTGAATGGACTAGACTGTGACCGTGACCACCTCATCAAGGGGTTCTCACTAAAGGAAACCTCCCCTAGTCCAGATGGGTCGTCTGCCATCTGAGCAACAACATCATGGCTTGCACGTATCAAACTATAGTATGCAGTTCCTAATCCAATTCGTATACCTCCAACACGGGCAGACATGAAGTCGGCAGAGCCTATATCAAAGACATCTGGGTTATTACCACTCTCCTTTATTGCAAAACCGATCCCCGCGCCCGCCATTGCCATACCTGAAAGTGCCGTCAGTGCTGGGCCACGCCTCCATTTTCGTCTTTGTATCTCATGTGCAGCAGCCCTTAAACGACCTTCAGGGCCGCCCGTAGCAAGTTTTCCAGCCGCAGCCGGTACACCAGAGAATAGGTTCTTTACTAAGGCAAGTGCCGACCGACGGTAGAGTGCTGCGTACATCAAGTAAGCTGACTCAAATATCCGCTGCTTAGACTGTATACCTGCAACTGCTGGTTCTAGTGTTCCATGAATCGCATTCAATGAAGCCGCAAAATCTGCCATCTGTTCTTGATAGAGTTTTATATCACCTTCTATGATGTCACCTGGAGTCTCTATCATATTGCCATTTTCGTCTGGTCGGAATTTAGCTGGCCCTCGTTTAATACCTGCACTCATCTCAATTCCCAGTTGGTTAGCTTTCCACATCTCCGTCTTAGAGACATCAAGAAAGAACCCAAAGCCTTCGATAGGCCTCATACCAAGCTCAACAAGCTTTTCACCTGGTTTTGCTAGCTTACCTCCACGACCAGCCGCAGTAAATATACCTGGCAAAGGTAAATCCTCAATAAAGGTCGACCTAAAGAATGCTACACCATACTCCTGCATTTCACCACGAGTTATAGCGGTTGACTCGTACCATTTACGACGTACTTCACCACTAAATAAGCCATGCATCATATTAGTAGCACCTTGAGCCCATGCTTTACGCTGCTTCATAGATGGGCCACCCACCCAGCCAGGAATGGGAGCTAGCATTATACCCGCACTACCAAATCCATGCAGCATCATAACGCCTAGGTCAGCACCTGTAGCTAAGAGACGCATCATATTTGAAATCATTGCTGGCACAGATACGAATTTAGATATAGCATTTACCTCATCTGCGCCTAATGCTAGCAGCTCTCTACTGGCATCAGGAGGAAGAGCGTACCCCCTGGCTTCTTTACCTCCAAGTGGCTTAGACTCAACGATATACTCTGTTGCCTTTCTTAACTTTAGATCAGTGTAAGCCGCATCTATCTCTCGGAGCTGTGTTAGCCTATCAGTTATGTCAGTCCTCGACCAGTTCTCCCAATCTGGCCCAAAAAACTCTGCGGCTGCTGCTCTATCTTTAGTGGATAGAACTCCTCGTTCCTCGCCTGGTGCCGCGTGTAGGTACTTTCTAATAGCTACTCCTGCACCTATAGCTGTCTGCCTTTTAGATTGAGGGATACCAAGTTTTGTATACGCATCGATAAACCGATCATCTGCTATGTAGTTGTAGTATGCTTCAACCTGTCTTTGCATAGCAAGAATAGGATCAGCGTTGTAAATGTCGTGTCTGATTGTGCCTTTTGACTTACCAGCGTGTAGCTTGCCCATAATCTGCCAGGGATATTTTCTTGGCATAAACTGCGTAGGAGCTGTTCCTATTTCCGTCCCTACCTTGAGCCCGATATCAGACCCGGCCCATTTATCCGTAACTAGAGAGGGCACAAAATTTGGATCTATTTTCTTTGTATCTGCAAGGAGGTCGGTCATATCCAGACCTGCATCATCCATCATCTTCCATAGCTGAGGGTCAATTTGGTGATAGTAGTCATGCATCCTTAGCATGTCTTTCCATCCCATGTTGTCCCCTGCGATATGTGTTGGCCCCATACCACGGGCCTTCCATGTATGGTTTACGTCATAGTACTTAGCTAGGTCTTCTCGTGGTGTCTGCAAAAAGGTTGAAGCATCTTGAAGGTTTTTCTTATGAGACCAACGTCCACGAACACTATTTATATGGCTTTCTGTCCAAATCCATTTTTCATCAGGATCAACTCTAAACTCGTCAAACACTACCTCCATCACTTGATTAGCAGGATGACTTCTTATACCAGGAGCATCTTTAGGTAAGACCTCACCATAGGTAGGGGAACCTATAACATCATCAATAGCTTGCCCAAATCTATTAACTGTGCCTAAGGGTTTTAAGTTAAGACAGATACCATCATTTCCCATTCCTGTAATAGTCTTAAACTCCCCAAGTATATGCCCTATATCACTACTGATAAGCTGACCTTGTTTCTTAGAAAACATATACTGCCACCGGAGCTTAGCTGCCTCCGATGCCCCAAATGTACCCGGAATCCCCATACGTAGATACTTATTTAGTCCACCCAGAGGAATACCAAGTATAGGAACCTGCGACGTTTGCAAGCCTTCAAAAAATTTGCCAGCTAATCTACCACCACTAAATTGCATCCCTGGCTGCCACATACCTCGGGGATTTACTAGGATCTCCCCCAGAGTACGCATAATACCCCTCTGATCCTTTACAGCTATCGTATTCCAGTCAGCAGGTTTATCTTTACCTACACCCCAAGGCTCAGCAAAGTCATCTACTGTTCCAGGTGGTTTGAAGCCACGTCCACCACCACGTCCACCAGCACCAGCAACCTGCAAGGGCTCCTCCATATTTACGCCCCAGCCCCAACCGTCAGATTTCTCAGGATTATCAGTATCTACTATTTTTCTAATATCCTCCATAACCACTTCTGTAAATCTATATCGACCGGGTGCATTAGGCATTTCTTCTAGTAGACCAGTAGGTTTACCGGGTCTACCAAATAGACGCTCGGGAGAAGGAGCCTTCTGACCAACTATTTTTAGCTTGTTTCTAAGCTCCCTCATAGTTATACCCGCAACTTGCATTTCAGCTAACCTAAGCCCTGACTGCCTCGCCATCGCAGCCAATTTGACAGAACTTAATTTTCCTGGCCCACCAGGGAAAGCATTACGCATAACTGCTTCAGGAACTGGGCCGTTAAACCACTGATTCCAATTTTGCATATCTAATAGGGTAAGCTCTCGTTCTAGATCCGTATCTCCAACTATCTGTCTGGCTCTAACAAGAAAGCCATCCTGTATAGCTTCTCTAGCTAACTTAGTAATTTTAGCGCCGGTAATCTCACCGAGCTGTCTTTCCTTTACTATCATAGATTGCGAAAGACCAGCTTTTGGAATTACATCCCCTTGCTCATTAAATCTCCATTGCGAACGCGCTAGGTTACGCTTTAAGGACTCTGTTGTATTAATCCACGAGTTAATCTCTTCCAGATTAGCTACGCGTTTTGCCTTCTTCCATGGAAGATCCATCGCAGTAAGTTTCTCAGACATCTTCTTAATTTCATCATCACGATAATGGGCAAACTCTGCATTCTCAGGTAAGTTAAATGCTATCGTATCGATAGTACCTGCGCCACCTTTCTTGCTCTTTGATATAAATTCCCTTGACGTATGAATACCATCAAAAGGCAGCCACGTACCATCTTCGATACCTTCTTCACCTACAGCCCGGTAAAAAGCTTGTGGCCCATGACCATCTACATGGACTACTATCATAGCCTTACGAGCTGCACCAGTACCGTATGTTATCATGTCTTCAGCAGTAGGCACCATCTTGGGTGTGTTCATAAAGTTAATAATGGTAGCAAGTCTCTCTGCCTGTCCCTCTACAGGAGCATGCAACCACTCCGTAACCGCCCAAAGATTTTCAGATGCTTTCTCTTTAACACCTTCGATTGTTTTTAATCCTTTCCGACCAGACTGCTTAATAATATAATTTAGTGGAAAGTCATTTTTTTGTCCTCTTTCCTTTTGGGCATCGGTCATGGCTTCCCACTTTTCTGCAGCCTCTAGTTGAAGCTTCTCTTTTTTAGTTGGCTTCTTCTTCTTCTTTAAGGCCTCTACATCAACTGTCTTGTGTACTACGAAAGGATTAAATATATCTGCAAGTGGTATCAACCGCTGACCACCTCGACCACCATAAGCCCCACCTTTCTTCTGTATAGACAGCTTATTAAGTTCTGAAAACCCAAGTTGCTGAAAAGGCAGAAGTAAAATCGTAGCTAAACCATCCCCCGTGCCAGGGTCCGAGGCGAGCGTATTTGCCCAAATTGTGGACATATCTAGTATTGGGCTAATCCATTCTTCAAGTGCCGAAAAAGCTAACTTTGCAGCGTCCTTAGCCTCTTTTATTTCCTTTACTTGGGAGGTATTTTTGCCAGTATCAACTAGCTCCTTTGAAGTTTTAAGAAGCCCTTTCTCAATAATCATATCAGAAACAAATGTAGCAAATACACCTAGCTCTTGCATCTTTTGAGCTAGTTCTGCAGTCTCTGGTTCTATGCCTGTTGCAGGCAAGTCAAATAGCATATGCTCGCCATTTCGTTGGAGGTCTGGACGTGATCCAATAGTGCGCATTAGTTGAAGACGAGCTTCCAATACCGCTTGTCGTTGTGCTTCAAACTCTGTAAAACCCTTCTGAGTAGCTGGGGGTCGGTTATGGATACCAAAGATACTTAGAGGTTTCCACCCATTCGCTTCTGCTTTTGCAGCAAGATCCGCTTCTATTTCATCAATCATACCCGCAGGGAAGAAACTCTGAGCAGGTATCTTACTTTGCCATCTGTTGATATTGCTGGTACCCTCAAAGAGTTCTTTAATTGTCTGTTTATTATAAAAGGTACTTGATACATACCGAGCAGTATGAAAGTGGCTCTTATGACCCAGAGCTAACATGGTCTGACGTATACCAGGAGTAGTCATGTACATATGATTCGCAAAAGAAAGTCTAAATACATAAGAGTAGTTTGCATTCTTTTCGTAGTACTTAAGAAGAGCTGCACCTGGATCACCAAACTCCTCTGCTGCTTGTTTGAAATACTTATTTATAGACGCAGCATTCAACGTCTCCCCTGCAGGCATAGAGAAGGCAGATTCTAGCCCTGTCGGCTGTGGTGCATCTAGTCGTAGAGTTGGTTGTTGCGCTTTGAACTCTTTTATGAAGTCAACTGCATCAGGAGTAAGACGTCGAGCACTCTGCTTATCACCTACGGTAACTACTAGAGTTGGTACTTCACCACCTATCAGTTCATCAGATAGGGCTTCCATGTTTATATACTGTAATTCATTAGGCCTCAGACCTGTATGAAATAGCATCTTAAGCGCCCATTTAGCTTCGACAGGTATAGTTGATTCTTCAATGGTATTCCATAAAGATTCACGCCATGGAGCGTCACGTATCTCGGTCATTTCGTGCACATCTTGGGAATCTACCAAATGCCGGTACTGATCACCTGTCATTGTATCAGCACTTACCAGCCGGTCGATAGACCCTTTTGATACTGTTCCGTCCTCAAAACGAGATACTTCTCCACCAGCGAACATAGGAATAGGTTTACCTTCTTCAGAGAACCAGCCAGTAAACTTTTTTCCTGTCGCAGGATCTATGTGTTCAGCAGCCTCACCAAACTCGGTTTCCATAATATGATCAAACTGCAAGTCCCACATCTGTTGTTGGCGGCCTTCATAAAGTGTAGCCATGTCCCGAGCTGCCTGTGATGCTTCACGAGCGGCTGCACGGGCAGCAAGTGCTTCTTTTGTAAGAATCTTTCCTGGTTTGCCCCACAGCAGACCCGGAGCTAAGTCGGTGTCAACCCAGGTATATGTCGGCCCAAACATATCCGTCCCTTTTCTGACCCATTTACCACCCATTGCAGGCCCAAGTAGCTTGGCACCTCGTAATATATCAGGTACAAAACCAACACCCAATGCTAGATTCCACGGGTCAAAGACAACCTCAATGGGAACATGAACGTACCAGGGAACCTGCCAGCCTTCTTCGCGGACGACCCTAGAAATAGCTAACGGGTCTGTCCATCCTTCGCTGTACATACCTGTATATTTACGCCACCAGGGTAAATCTTTTGTCCCTCGCGCAGTTTCTAATGATGCTTCAAAGTCTTGCGTACCAGGAATAAGACGCTGTGCAGCACCAAGAAATGTACCACCTACTTCCTGCGCTCCCCGCTCTAGGACTTCCATTCCCTTACCTCTAGCCCATTCCATTGCGGGATCAAGAGGAGTGTCAAAGTCGATTATATCCCAAGCACCTTTGAGCTCTCGTCCAATTAGCCCACCTACACCCTTAAGCTCATCAACTAGACTTCGACGCGCACTTTCTTGCTGGTTAGGAGGTGCTGCTTTAACTTCCTCCATTAAGCCTTCGATCTCACGAAACTGTTGTTCGGGTGACATGCGTGCAAAGCCAGGAGTATTTATTGTCATATAATGAAAGTTATCTTTATCGGCTAACCAGTCAACCAACAAGTTCGCCCTTGTTCTCTCATCTACTTGACTATTGGCAGCTAGAGCTGCGGCAGGCACAGGTATACTTCCCTTACGAAGTGCCTTTCTATCTCTATCTCGTCGTTCTGCTTCGGCTGTCCAATAGTCGCCACTATAAGCAGCACCCCGTCTACCTAGGCCACCAATAAGTTGTTGCATTAACGACCAACTCCTGCAAGCGATTCACGTTGTATACGTCGACCACCAGGCATGCCAGCTTGTACTCTAGAAAGTGCTTCTTCGACCGAGTAGCCCCCTGTAGCAGCCATCTCAGCAAGCATTATCTGACGTTCTGCAGGTGTTGCAGCTCTAAGTTGCTGCATCGTCGGAATTGTCCCAGGTTCTAACATAGATGGAAGCTCTCCTGGATACATTTCATCTGAAAAGTCTACCCCCAGAGCAATACCTAAATTATCAAGAAGACCAAATCGAGTTGCAAAAAGAAACGTCGCAGGTTCTGCTAAGGATAAAAGAGTCTCTATCTTCAACTTATTTTTATCTATCTGTACCTTCTCTCGCTCCAACTGATTCTTGGCTTTTCTTGCTGCGACGGCTTCTGCGAGTTTGTTCTGCTCAATCATCTGAGTAGATGCTATACTTTGCTGATTGATATTATACTGATTTTGAATAGATGTCTCTTCATTAGATATCCGCTGAGTCTCCCAGCTATTCTTTTGTGCAGCAATATCTTTCTCAAATGTAAGGCGCTTCATAGACATAGTCTCTGTTGTACCTGCAACATCACTCCATACCATACCTGATAGTTCAGCCTCTTGCATTGTCTTAGTCCATCCCCACTTCTGTGCATCTAATGTCTGCGCAGTTGCTGCAGGCTGTCTATCTGGGGAGATATACTGCCCAAAGAGTGCTGATAGATCTTGTTCACGTCGCTGTTCAACAGATAAAGCAGCAGTTGCTGCTTCTTGTTGGCGTACACCCATTGCTTCGCGTTCAAGAGTTGGAACACCTGCATCGCCTTTTGCTGCTTGCCATTCAGTAGGCATCATACCAGACAACTGGTACTCCCGCATGAGTTGAGCATTCTTCTCCATCTCTGCGGCCAAAGTAGCAGTCTCAGCAACCTTACCAAGAGCTATGCCCTGTGAAAGCTCCCGGTCTAACCTTGCACGTTCTGTTATAGCGTTTCGATCAAGGTTAGAAATGCTACTTTGCATCGATAGTTGGGCAGCATTTTCATCTCCCTGCCTCTTCATCATTTCCATATCTCTTACGGCATTTATAACTGTCGCTGTAAGAGATTCAGATCGCTCGCCTCCTTCTGTTAAGCTTTGAACAAGTTCAGAAAGCCCAGGGTATCTATTAGAATCAACTGATTGCGGATCAAATAGCCTCTTGCCATACAAGTAGTCCTCAGAGGTCCAAATATCACCTGTTCCACCCGCACCCCCAGTACCTCCAGCACCGCCTACGAAATCTGTAACACTACCAGTAACGTCATATCCTCCTCCGCCTAAAAAGTCGCCTTCTCCGCCTGTATAACCGCCGTCTCCACCTACATACCCACCAGCCGACTCTTCTTGAGATGCAAGGAAGGCCGGATCCCACTCTATTTCCTGTGTCTGCATATTTCGGTAACCGATATATACACCATTCCAGGTGATATCGCCCAATGGGCCTTCTATGGCACCCTCAGGAATCTGAATGGAATCTCTCCAAGGAATCTCTGAGGGAGGCTTTGTCCAAGTTACAACCCCCTTTGTGTCTTTACTTACCTCCCAGCCTGGGGGCATCGGTTTACCAGAGCCTGGCCCCCAACCATCTGCCCAATCACCCTTTGGAAAACCACCGTAAGTATCAAAGAACTGCGCATCCACGTTGTTTGTAAAATAGTACATCTTACCGCTCTTTTTAACAGCAACAACATTTTCAAACTGAGGAGTACTCCCGTACCCTTCAGACCAACCCATAAACTTTCTATTCCGTTTCCCACTGTCTGTAGTATGAGTATAGATCTCGCCTGCCTTACGTTGCAGGGCGACAAACTCATTCATCAACTTTTCACTAGGAAATGTGACTCCTGGAAATTCAGGGTTTGTAACGGGAGTCCCATAAACATAGCCTGCCCATGTAGGATCCCAATCTGCAGGAGGTGTCCAGCCTTCAAAGAAGGGGTGCATAACTGCTTCAGATACTAGTTTCTCTGCACCTGTCTCATCTGTGTATGTTGCGCCTACTTCTACAGCACTCTTATCAATTGGGGCAGGTACCCACTGTCTTCCGTCCCAAGTCTCACCTGCAGCATTTTTGGTACCTTTGGGGATAACATATGGTTCTTCCACTCTGGGCCGCAATCCAGGGGTTGTTTGTCTTGCAACATCAAGTCCAGGCCCAACTGTTGATGCTGGTTTATCTAGTGTCGACCAGGGCTCATCAACACCACCAGGAGCCATAGTAGAATCGACCCAGCCTGGTTGACCTCGTGAAGTACCAAATTCTGGTGATTCTTCCCAATCCCGTGAGAAGGTAGTTACCCCCTGTGAACCAGAACCTGGAACATATTGACTTAAAGCTCTATTTACCTGCTCAGTAGTTACATCCCCGCCTCGAGTTTCCATAAGACTCAGGTCGCCAACTAGCTCTCCACGAACAACACCCATACCTCTAGACCCTGTTGTACCACCAAGACCAGCTTTGGCTCTCATGGCCTGCTGTTCAGTACCAACACGAACAGATGTATCTCCACCTGGTACTACGTTAATAGTAGGGTCATAAGCAATGTCTTGTACAAATCGCTGGCCCTCGGTGCCAGGAGCCCACTCATTTAACCACAACTGCTCCTCTTCACTCCATCTCGTCGTATGACCTTTAATATGTGGATTTAGAAGAGTAGACATTTGATCTGCATCATCTGGTTGCAGCCCATGACCTTGCAGAAGTAGAGAGATACGCTGGTGACGCTGATCAAGCGGTTCTGTAAGTGGCGGAATTGCACCGAGTCCTGCAGACTGACCAAGAGCACCCTGGCCTCCTTGTGGCCCAGCTCCACCAACTTCTAGACCTACACCTGGCATTACACCACCAGGCATAACTGGCTGCGTAGTACGTGCGGCACCACCTTGGTTATCAACTACATCAACTGCTTGATCAGCCATAGCAGTACGACTTCCAGTATCACCCTGATCCAGACCTTCAAGCAGCCCTAAAATACCACCCTGCCCCTCCGAGAAGGTATGTAGTTGA
>Ga0114906_1001388_pt1 | contig 12730 bp, 6 predicted proteins | sample MalvirDeepMed_M9_FD_89687 | JGI IMG/M metagenome (GOLD analysis project Ga0114906, IMG submission 89687) | Marine viral communities from the Global Malaspina Expedition - Malaspina viral metaG DeepMed_M9 | ecosystem: Environmental > Aquatic > Marine > Oceanic | place: Mediterranean Sea...
CTATTGACTTCACGGAATTCCAAAAGCCGTGGGGAGCATATGATAATTGGAGTATTGAAGACAAAAGGGCTGCTTATGAAACACATTGGAAGCAACAATTAGTAGAAGGACAACGAGAATTCTTAGCAAATAAGGAAGAGGAAATAGCACAAGTATTGTTATCGGAAGGTCTATTTGATAATTTTGCCGCTGCTCTTGAAGCAGCAGCAGATACTATGCTTTATGTGGCTGATGCTACAGATAGTACTACGAACTCCTTAGACACATTGGGTTCTTCCGTTAGTAATGCTGTCGATGCTATCTATGAGTTCAACAGCGCAAGAGAAGAACTATTCTATGGTGGAAGAATGGGTAATCTGACCGGCGACCTATACAGACAGGTAGTAAGTCAGGGCGTAGGAACACTATACAACAAGAATGAAGTTATCATGTCCAATAACTTCCACGGCTTCTTCAATCCAACAGATGCCGCACAGACCATAATCAATGTCCTCGATGAGTATTTCGCAACAGGTAGTGTAGCCGCTGCTGGTGCTGCTGCATCAAGCGGTACTACCGGAGGCGGAACTACTGGTGGAGGGGGAACAGAGACTTTAGTTCAGTATGGTATGTATGGTTAAACTTAGTTAGAGTAGAGTGATAGAATGACAAGGACAAGTCTATTAGCAAAGAATGATGGAAGGCGCAGATATTCTGCATGGCTTTCGCCTTTCTATGATGATTTCATTGGAGCAAGATGTATTCCCGATGACCTGAATCTCGCAAGTCAAAACTACTATCAATATAGAACACATCACGGTAATCCTATGAATGGGTTTGCGGTTCTCAATCCCCGATACACATTTTCTTATAATGAGCGGGCAACAGATAGAGCGGGCGCAAGATTTCCCAATTCAAAAGTTGATTTAGTCAATACACCTTCTACATTATGGGAATTACCCGCAGCAGATGTAACAGGTACATCTGTTGGTGAAACCCTACATAATGAGGGGGCTTATCAATGGCTATCCTTTGATACACATAATTATCCCAAACTATCAGACCTATCTGTTACTGCTGATGATTCTGCTCGTCGCTATTTAACGAGGGCGCAACTCCTATATCCAGATTCTATCGCGCATACTAACAGATTGAATTTCGATGGGGGAGAATTGTATGGGGCTTCGGGTATAAATGATACTGCTGCTACCGCCGATACTTGGTATGATACCGGGCAGATGTGGTTCTCTAATGGTAATGATAGTACAGGTAAGTACATCGTGGCGACGGGTAATAACGACGCTACCTTTGGTCGCTACAATACTAATGAACAATCCAGCGCCAATCTTCTTTCCGCATTGGTTGGGAATGTTCCAACTGAAATCGAAAACAGTGCGAGTGGTACTAATTCAGATGTAAACGCCTTAGACCATGCTGAGTTCGGATGGTTGCAGACTGCTCACCTATCAGGGTGTTTCATGGGTGAGATGCCCAAATATACGGCAGGGAGCAACGCTAATCCCTATGGGATTCTATATCCTATCGAAAGCCCTACTGGAAAACCATTCATGTGTTTGCAGATAGGAAGAAGTAATACGGGAAACGATACCAAAACTGGCTATACGGGTAGCGGGGGAAGTGGGACCACCCATACTGCTACTGATTGGAAGCCACTGATAGGGTATGATGGTTATTTATCCCCTCAAAATGACGGGGATGTATTCACTATGAGGCTTGCTCTTGGTGGTTTTGAATCATATTACAGTAGTGCTGTAAAATTCGGAAATAACGGATACAAGATTAGATTCCAAATCGGCTTTAACCCGACCACCACTACGAATAAGGGGTGGCTTGTCGATACTACATACAACAGTCTTTCTGCTCTTGTGGATTTTTCTATTCATGTTTTAACGGGTAAGATATATAGTATTGATACTGATGGAAGTGAAACAGAGATAGGTGCGATACCAAGCGGGGTGGAATTCGGTAGATACCAACATTCTGAATTAACAGCAACCCCTGATGTTGATACCGGAGTTTTTGGTTCGGGAGATGTTCTGCAAATATCAACTGTGAACTCTGTCACAAACACTTTATCAATGCCCTTTCAATATGTGCAGGATGAAGATAGGGGTGGGAGTGCCGCAAACATATTGTGTGAGGCATCTTTTACAGAAACTCAATTATGGAAGGATTTAGATGTTACCTTCGATTGGACTAATTCAAAATACTATATCTCCATAGATGGTGTGAGTGCTATTACAAGCGGGAGTGCTTCATTCAATACCGCTACTTCTGGTACACACACTCCCCTAACAGATGATATGTTGGGCTTTCAAATTCAAACTAAAGGTGATTTTACTGGTGTAAGTGGTGGTGACGAAGCATATTATGGCTTCCTCTTAATTGATAGAGTCGGTTATGGTTATCCACTTGTAGACCATCCCTACCTAAGTGAAGCAACAGTAGTTGATGACAAATACCTACCTTCCTTAGATGAAATAGCCATTTCCTATGAAGTCAACAACGCCTCAACTTGTACTCTTACCATAGGGGATGACCATGATGGATTAGGAAAGACTGGTTATCATAACGCTGGTACAGCAAGCCCGAGTGCTGATTACTTCGCCAATACCAATAATAATATCACTAATATGCTGACCTCAGATACCTATACACATTGGAACTTATTGATATTCCAAGAGAATATAGATAGTCCCTTTTGGAGAGGCCCCATAGAGAGTGTGAGAATAAACCAGCCCACCACGCACGCAAAAACCATACAGATAAGAGCAGCAGATTCTCTCACACTAATGAGCCAACAACTCCCAACATGGGAAATGGGGCAAGGAAATACGGGAGATGCTACCGGACAAACTCAGGTGCATTACAGAAATGATGAGAGTTCTGCTAAGAAAGGACTGTACTATATGGGTACTAATTCATTTGAGCCAGCCAACAATAATCTCGGGATAACTGAGTCTGACCAATTACAAGGATTCAGTGCTACAAGTGATTCAAGAATGAGATTAAATTCTGCTCACCCTATTCAATTATACAATAATGAAGATAGTAGGGGGCCAAATAGCGCCGAAGATGATTGGGGAGGGTCAAGAACTACTATCGGTCCCTATTTATGGGACGGTACTAACCTATACGTCAATATTTATGATAGACCAATCAACTCTTTTACTTTCGATTCCACTACTTACAATTATGATACGAAAGTCAAGGCTAATTTGGCTGTTGATGAAACAGATGCCTTTACTGGTGTTGCTGATGGTCTGAAAGACACCTACATAAAATCCCTCAATGTATATGACCCAAGTGGATTAGGTATAGATGGTGGTCTTGGTGATGATGATATTGTAAAGATAGTCAGATATGATAAATGGATAAGTAAGAAACAGGGTAATAATTCAGTGGCGGGGCCTGCTGGTTTTTCACCAATACTCCATAGCCCAATAAATCCTACCGATGGAACATTATTCTTCGCAAACAGCCCTACCTTCAACATGGATGCTACGGGAACAGGATTACTTGGTTGTGCTGCTGCTGGTTCTACTTCCACTACACATAAGACGGGAGATTCTATAAATTGGACTGCTAAAGCGAGCCTGACTCTTTTTGGTGCAACAACTAATACACTAAGTGTCAAAGGGATTTCTCATGCACTTAGCACAAGTAAATTTTTGGTTGCTGGAGATGTATATGATGTATTGAAACTATCTGAGTCAGATGGTACAGCCTTCAATAGTAGTGCTTGGACCAATGCACCTTATGAATTCCGTGAAGCAGCGTTATGCGCTACTCTTGCATCCCGATTCGCTACTGCAAGTGATAATTGTTGTCAAGTAAGACTTGTGGGTGATTGGACCACAAAGATAACTGCAAGTGAAGTAATAGGTATCTTCGATGGGGCTACAAGTAGTGCAACAGGATTCTGGAGAGTCGTGAATGTAGGTGCTACCAGTACTATCGGTGGGGTTGTGAATACTACCATCACTATTAATCTCGATTTTGATAACTGTAAGTTACTTACAGGACAAAATACATCAGCAGTAAGTGGTGGTGCTAATAATACCAGTACCGATTTATCCAGTGGAAGCAGCGGGTTTTCCATCAGTAAAAATATAGTTGGTAGACCAAATAGTTTGAATCGCGCTAATCATGCTCGATGGGCAAGAGATTTACCGCTATCACCGTGGTTTCGTATGCAATTCGGACAGATGACAGACCAACATCAGGGAATAGGAACACTACAATCTGCTATTACTCCCGCTTCTACAAGCATTGTAACTGATACCCCCTATGCTTATACTGCATTCAAAGAAGGAACACGAACCTTTCAAATAGGAACAGAAGTACCAAAGGCAGGGGAAGCACTCGTTGAACCGAATTCACTTGCTAAGGACTTTTTCGTGGCGAGTGATGCTTCTGTTGCTTCGGGAAATCAAGGACAACCATTCACGATAGCAAAAACTCAACTTAAATTTTTCAAGAGAAAGTGGAATGGAACTACTACAATCCATGCTAAATACATTACTCCCGACTTCACATTTGTTGCTGATGATGCAAATACCACCGAGGATGAAACTGACGATGCGATAGCATCTATTAGTCTTCTTCATCCCGATGGACATGGTGATGAGGGTGAATATGTAGGACCAACCGGGAGTGGGTTGAATATCACTATCCCCGGTCTTTCTTCTGGAGTTTCTGCGGGACTAACTGGAGTAAATGTGTTCTCAAAAAGAGAGGGGCATACAACTGAGCGGTTACATGAATTTAGATTAGAACGGGGTTTTACTGAACAGGCTTATACTAATAGCATATATTTTTCAGGTGTCCATATCAGAACTGCTGGTTCAGGATATGCTATTGGAGACCTCATCGTAGATAGTGCAACGAGTGGGCAAAATTTCTTGGCTGCTATTGATGGAGTTACTGCCGCTGGAGCAATTACTTCTGTTACAGTAGGTCGTCCGTGGAGTGGAGGTGTTACCGCAAGTCCCTCATTAAGTATAACAACATCCGGTGGAAGTAGTGGGGTGGTTGTACTTCAATTACAAACTGTGGGAGCGCAAGGAGATACAACATTAAGCACACAACGTACTATTTCGCGATATCTATTGAAAGTGAGAGATGGAAACGCGTGGAGATATTTGTCATATAAGGAGTTGTTACAGGATTCATCAGGAGTTGCTCAAGCCCATTCCACCATATACCCTCTTGGGGCAAACGGTGGTGGTGTGGAGATGTTTGATGTTGATGCGGGTTTCTTAACAGAAGGTCGCTATACATTCCCCTCTATTCATACAGGTAACAGTACTCTAACTACTACTGCAAATGGTAGTTTTTTACGTAAGGATTGGGGAACTACTCATATAGCACCGGATGGGACGACAAAGCAGACCAAGATAACAGGAATCACGCATAAAGATAGTTACAAACACCTATGGGTGCTATGGGCAGATATGCGTAACGATGGAACTGCTGATGCCGACAACGGTACGAGAAGAAGTGATTTCGGATTACTTTACCCTACATCCAGTAATTATAAGATAAGTCTTGTGTGGGCTGACCAGAACCTAAATCCTGATTATGAAAGAGGTAAATTTGCTGAAATGGCTATCGGAACAGATTGTGATATATGGAAACTCGATGCTACTGATGAGCCATTTACAGGCGGAGATTGGTCTGCTATGACTAAAGCCATAGGAGGTAAGGGTGCTGGAAGTGATAGTGATACTGTTTCTGAGGGATTTGACCAAATTCATCTTAGTGATTGGGATAGTAAGTCTGGAGCATTTATTGTAATAGATTGTTCCAAATTTTTTAATCTCAATACTCGGGGTAATAATGGTTCAGTAGGACAGAAGGTTGGGGGTTCGACGGATTTAGGTGATTTTGTTGTTGGTACTGAGGGTTTTCCTGTGTTATTGGATAACTATTGGGAGCAAGCACCCGGAAGTTATTTGAATAATTGTATGTCGGCTCACCCTAATGAAAGATATTTAATAAATAATGTTACATCGGTTACTTCTAATATTGAAGTGGGAACGAGAACCATACAGTTAGCAGATGCGTCTAAATTCGATGATGGTGGAATAGCAGATAACCCCACTAACTATACTGATACTGCTTTCACTCCAGAATACAGAGGTTATGGTCAGATACATTATACTGAAAGTGATATTAGAAAAGCAGCACTATTCCATTGGACTGGAAAGAAACAGGATATGACAATCGGAACAATAGTGGGAGTACCAGTAGGTAGCGACAATTACCAAGTTACTGTTGTGACTGATACTAATCATTATCTTGAAGCAGGTATGGAGATAACAATATCTGGAACTACTAATTACAATGGAACATTCAATGTATCAAGTGTTGATGAGGGTTCTGATGGTATGTCTACTTACTGGATGTTTTCATACACAGCCAATACACTTCCAGCCCATGCTACAGAAACATCAGGAACAATAAGTGTCCCAAATGCTTTGGATATTGATTGGCTACAATTTTATGATACAACAGACCCCGATGCGGGTAATGGGTTTTGGAGTGGAGTATCTTATGACTATACTATTACTACTTCTGGTAAGTATTTATTAGACCATGATATTAGTAATAATTTGGTGAGTTTAGCAGCCCAGACTAATGCTTCTTTAACCTCACCTGCCGTAATAGGGGCGCAAGTGCCTATCAGAATAACAGATGATACTACTACTACAAGTAGTGGGTCATCAAGTGCGATGAAGGATGTGGTTGCATATTCAGGTTTGGCTCCTATTTTCGCTATGCGTTTGTTAATGCAGATAGATGGAGATTTCAAAAGTGCTAATTCAGGTTCTTTCTATGAAAGCGATAAAATGCGAATGATGTTTTCAGATAACCTGTTATACAATTGGTTCCAACAAGCAACACTCCCACTACATTTTGATATAGCCAGTGTTCCCAAGACAGCCAACATGGACACCACCATGAAAGGAATAACAGTCAATAAGTCAACCATACAACCCGGTATTACAGGATATTTTACTGCTTATAGTGTGAGTGGGGGAACAGGTGTTACTATCACAATGGCGAGCCACGGCTTTACGACCAGTGATATTGGTAAAACGGTAGTGATAGTTGGGAGTGGAGTAACCAACTTAGATGGTTCCTTCCCTATTGCAGCAGTCCCAAGTGTCAACACCTTTACTGTAACCACAACTTCAACCGTCACAGGTACGAGTACTGGCTCCAATGTAGGGCGCTATTACTTACAGACTATGGGGGATGATTTTGGGTCTGTTGTAAATGCTACAAACAGTACTATGTTTGATGTTATCACACGAACAAGAGAAAGTGCTGGAGTAGGAGATACGAATGGTGGGTTAGTTCCATTTTCCTACATGGTAGATACAGAAAATAGATTGGTATTCAGACCTAAATACAACACCGGACTCGCCTTTGCTGCTAACATAGTAGATACTCCACACGATGATACGGGACACGTTGTATATCCGGGTAATCTAATATCATCTAACTCACAATTAGCCCCTGTTCAACAGTATAGTCATGTAAGAGTCATCTATAATGAAGGTAATTCCTTCGTGGATTATCCAAGTAGCGGGCTTGAAGTAAATGAAATAAACAAGAGAAACAGACTTAGATGGAAAATAGTACAACAACTCAAAATAAGTACTTCTGGAGAGGCATTGGCGATAGCAAAACAAGAATATGAAAAGGTTAGAAAATCTCCCTTATCAGTAACCGCACAGATAGCAAAATATACACATACCGCCCCTCTCACCAAGAAAAGCGCGGTCATGCAGTACAATGCAAGAAAGGGTTACATAGTTGATACAACCAGAAGGATAACCCATTCTCGATACCCTCAATTCTGGATGGGACAATATGGTTCCCCATTCCCCGGAACTTGTCGTGTAGTGGATGGAAATCCCTTTGGTGCTGGTTCAGATACAAGAGGGTCAAGTAGTGATAATTTCGACTTTGAGCGTAATTATTATTGGTATGGAACAAATAGTGTTGCTAATGCAGTACAGGTGGTACACATTCCTCATGGACTCAGGACCACCAGTGAAACCACTGGTAATAAATTGAGAGTAATAATACGACCTTCATTGAAACAGTCCACTTCGGGAGATTTTGATAAAGCCCCATTTGACATTTTTTTGGCTGACCCAACATTCACTACTACTGCTGGAACTGGTGGGTTAGCACCTACCCTCAAGGCTACTTTTGCCTCTATTAATATGCTTTCGCATGTTGAAGTTACTCATAACGGACTTGTAGAAATACCAATTCCAGTAAGTTATGATTCAGAAATAAGTACTGCTACAAGAATAATTCTATCTGTGGATATGGATTATATCAGGGCTTGCGCTCGATATAAGGGGGTTACGAATGAAAATGCACACGATTTAAGTGATACTGATGGGAGTAATATTTGGACTGCTACATATGGAAGTGTCTCAGCATCGGCTAACTCTCCCTTCCCTCTCGGAGTAAGGCAATTCAGTACCTTATATCCGGGGCTTACCACTGACAGAGATTGGTGGTATGCACCACGACTACATATTGATGATAATGCACAGAATTTCCAACCCGGAACTATTGTGTCCTATACTGACCCAAGATTAGGGTTGAGTGCTACTGAGATGGTCATTCAGCGATTATCGTGGCGTATTAAGAATAATGCACCCGAAGAACTTGTTTTCAATCTGGAAAGAGATGAAAACAGAGTAATGGGTGGTATCAGAAGTTGGGTGATGGGAGATGAAGGTCTTGGTGGAAGAAATGGTGGGTTGGCTTCTGCTCGCGTTGCTGTTAATAAAACTACTCCCGGTGGTTGGGATGCAAGTCATAGGTCGCCCGGAAGTCAGAAATTCACTGACGTACCCATTAGTAAGGGAGAGGGGTTACAAGACCAAGCAACTGAGGCTGGTTATGGGGGTTCTGGTTTAGGAGAAGGAATGGGTGTTTCATCTATGGCGGCAGAAACGGTTAGGTCTATGAGAAATAACAATCTATCAGATACAGCAAACTCTTTTGGAATTCCCGGCTCATCTAAACCGGCTGCACCGAATATCACAATTGATGGTATTCTAACTACGAGTACTACTGCTATGACTGGTAATACTGTTGTTAATGATAGTGGATTCAGTTTTCCGGGTGGAGGTGGTGTTACTGATGATACTACTCTGCCAGTAGCACATAGTAGAGTTAAGGTGATAGCAAAAGTACCAAGTGGATTAGCCAGTAATTATGTTCACGTTAAGGCTAATATCAATCTGAATAGTGGTGGGTTGTTGGCTTCCACACAAAAGGCTCTACTCAAAACTACGGTACGATGTTTAGAAGATAAGACCAATACAGGGCAACCAATGTCTCATACTTCTAAGACAGTGATAAGTATGGATACTGTAAATCACAACTTTACGCTATTTGCAGGTAACGTCCAAAGCGCCAAGAAAAGCGGTAATACCATAGAAGTAATTATAGAGCGGTTCGCGGGTAGTGATATTGATGATGCAGCCTTATGTAGCGTTGATGTAAAGGGACTAAGTGTTGGAGTAGCCAGAAGTTCTAATCAAGGAGAAGATAAGACGAAGCAATATACATTCCGTTGAGTGATGATATGAAAGAACAAGAAGTCCAAAAATATTGGAATTTATGTTCTCCTAAATCTCCATTCAAAACAATGGAAGAAAAGGGTTATCCTCAAATATTACATGATGCTGAATTTTTAATCAAGATTGCATATCACGCTTGTTACAAAGATATGGGAAAATATTATCTGGTTGGGAATAACTATATCCATCCCAATTTTAGAGGTATGGGTTTGTTTTTAGAAAGTAGAGAGATACGTAAGAATCTTTTAGTCGATAAGCCAATCATAGGGGTACTTCAACCAATAGAGAATACCCATGAGCAACATATCATAGATGTTATCACCAGAAATGATTGTTATATCGTTAAAGATTATAGTGACGTGCAAGATATTATGGATGAAAATATCTATCAAGAAATCAAATCACATACTCTTGTGCGTTATTTTTAACAGGTCGCTATATGCTTCCATGTCCCCACTTCTGTTTCAGTGTATTGTGCTGGAGATACCCAAAGTGTCTCACTATTTTCTTCTTTAAAGGGTGGGAAGGCATCTGTTGATATTACCAGATAATATTCCTTATACTCTATGAAACTAATATTACGATATTCATATCCCTTGTCAATAATCATCCCTTGTCTTATCTGACAGTCGGGCCAATGGTCCATTCGGAAAGGAGAGGGTGTAATGAAACCCATACAAGGAACTACAATAATAAATACAATGCACATAGCGAGCATTCCACCACCAATAGTGGGTTTAGGTTTTGCTATTTCCTCTTTCTCAAATGGAGATTTCCACCCTTCATTTTTCTTCGACATCAGTATCCCATTTGTCACGGAGACTTAGAATCATTTTGGCCTTTTTTCTACCCATACCCTTTACCTCCATAATACTTTTTTGGCTGGTTCTTGCACGCAATAACTTAGGTATGGAGCCAAATTTACATAGGATGTCTTTAGCCATAATTGGTGTTATTCCCGGTAAAGCAGCAAGAGTCATAACTCGTTCATCTTCCTTAGTCATAGAGGTAGCATTTTTGACCATTTGGTTCTGAGCCAATTTGTTCAAGACCTTCATTTGTGTGTGGGTATTGCCTAAAAATTCAACAAAATCATTCATTGTATCTAATTGCATATAATCAATTTTTGGGAAGAGTATATGGAAATTCATCTTGAATTGTTTTATGGTTCGCTCCATACGCTTCATTTCAATCGCGATGGCCCTTCTATCCCCACCTCGCACAAAAGGTTTCAGTTTGGTGTTATAAACTACCAGCATGGGGCTTTCAAAACTCTCCTGCAAATCATATAGTTGGCCCATTATAGTACGCTTACGCCCCATTCCTAAGATAGAGCGATAGAGGTCATTGATTTCTTTGGCCTCTATCCCAATATCACCGATTACATAATCAGCAGAAATAAGTCTTTTTACCTGCACAAGCCCCTTTGGGGTTTGTGACCTATCTCCATATTTAACATACAGTTTGTGAAGTAGTAAGTCATTTTCGCGGTCATCCGCTACTATCATTAATAATTGTATGTGATAATTTCTATATGAGTTTTACCGTTCCATCGTATCTCCAACACTTACCTTTGCACATATTTTTGTCAACAAACCACCTACAAGTAGGGGAACGGTCATAACTATTAATAATATCCCGTACATGATGTCTTGTGATACTCGGGCGATAATCTCTCCAACCGAGACTTTCAATATATGAACAAATAGTGTTCTCTATTTCATTAAGTTTTTTCTTGGTAAGATTACGACGTGGTGTAAAATCCCGTAAGAACTCCGCCATGTGTTGCACAAGAGCCATTCGTACATAATGAGCAGGATTGGTATCATTTATGGCCCCCAAACAGGGTGTTAGAGGAACCAAATTACCTTCTGTAATATCCAAATCAACTTGTTCCTCAATATGAACTTCCTCTAAAATATGAGACTTTCTATCAAACCACTCCGTTAAATCAAACTTCGGCAAATCTTTTTCTATTCGGAACGGACACTCCTTTTTGAAAATACCCCTAACAGGAGATTTGGGAATATGATATGTATGGGGGTTAGCCAAGAAATCCTCAACATCGATGGTTACACACCAACGCTTCCTTTTAGGATTGTAAGTATCGGGAATACGAGTGAGTTTTTCTGCATAGCCAACCCCATCGAGAGTCTTTAGACCTCTCGCCATATATCTCTCGTATCTTTGGAGCCTGTTATTCCATGCTCGACCATATACAGGTTGCTTGAATAACTGATGGACGTGGAATCCACGTCCTGTAGCCACTAATCGTATATCACTACCATTGAGGCGGGACAAGAGTATCTGCACATCTTCTTTGACTTCCTCAATATTATCGGTTTCATCACTATCAAAATCCCACCAAGCCCTATCAATAACCACTGAATCATAATTGATTCTGTTGTTATTATCAACTTCTTGAAAAGCATAGAGGCTGGTGTAACAGGAACTCTTGTTACCAAGAGTTTTAACATAGGACGCAAAGGCCCGCCTATTAGTACAGACAGCCCTCTTTAACCCAATCTCACGCGGAAACTTCAACATCGACTACACCAAGAACTTCATTACATTCTTCGTTAGCACAATATATGACATTTGCCTGACGATTGGGTGTATCTTGGTCTCCCGTGATAACCCAGTTTGTTTCATATATTTCTTCCTTGCAGCCGCATTTTGGACATACCATCTTCTTAACCTCCTATTAATTCTGTTTGACAAGCCATATTGAAATCGCACCAATTAGTACAAAAATAATCATTCCATTTCATAGACCAATCCTGTTCCCGTAACCCCTTAACCGCTTTGTCAAAAGATTTCTGGAATGCTGATAGGCTCCTTTTGTTGATAGGTTCTATGAAGGAAAGACCGCTTTCTTCGCACATAAATACTTCGGTTTTTTTGTTCTCCATCAAAGAGAATAAAAAATCCTCATTAGTACAATCGGGAGATAGGAACATGAAATGAGTTATTGGGTCACACTCCATGAGTTCAAATACGTAATAATAAAAACATAATTCCTTCCTTGTTCGTGAATGTTTACTCTTAGCCATCTTTCCTGTTTTCAATTCAACAAGGACAAGACCCCCATCGGGATGACGTAAGAC
>Ga0114906_1001389_pt1 | contig 12730 bp, 11 predicted proteins | sample MalvirDeepMed_M9_FD_89687 | JGI IMG/M metagenome (GOLD analysis project Ga0114906, IMG submission 89687) | Marine viral communities from the Global Malaspina Expedition - Malaspina viral metaG DeepMed_M9 | ecosystem: Environmental > Aquatic > Marine > Oceanic | place: Mediterranean Sea...
GAAAGATGAGCGACAGAATTAGATCAAAAGATGGTAAGTACGAAGGCGTATTAGACGTAACGGACGGCAATTTTGTTGTGCGTCGAGTGGCGGATGGCAAGCAGATTTCGACACTGGGCCCTAAGCCGACGCCGTCGGCGTCCGTTAGTCCGTCGGCGTCCGCGAGTCCGTCAGAGAAGCCAGTGCCGGACGACGAACATGAACATATATTCGAGGAAATCGACGGAAGCGGTTTCATTGATCCCGATCATATGTTTAGTCCAACACCACTACCGCCCGAGACGAATGGGCTAAGAACGGCGCACGGTCAGAGGTTCAGCGTTGCGGTGACCGCCGTAGTGATTTTATTGGGTATCGTTCTGTTGAGTCTTCTTGTAGAGTTTGTTTTTTAGAAAGGTAAAGCATATGGCATATTGGGATTATTCTTTGATGGAATACATTGGATTTATTGTATCATTATTCTCTCTTCCTATATTGGGGTTTCTCGCGGGAAGACAACACACCATAGCGCGCCTGTCCGGTGAGCGGGACCGCCAGGTCGAAATTCAAGATATTCACACCCTGATCGACAACAACCGGAATGACGTTGCCGAGCAGGTCCGATCAATCTACCAAGTGATCGAAGAGTTCCAAAATAATAATCCGCGCACGACCACGTAGAAATCGTTTCGAAAGGGAAAGCTATGTTAACCCTATGGATGGAAATTCTTCTTCTTGTTGTTGTTATTGGTGTTGTGTATCGCGGCTACAAAAAAGTGCGTAACGGGACATCGTGGCCCAAACTGGTTGCGGGTCTGCGTGGTGTCTGGCGCGAACTTTTTACGTTAAGCAAAAAGTCATAATGAAGGGATGTATGAATGAGTGATGTAATTTTTCCTCCCCCATCAACGGGTGCGGCACAGATTGTTCATCTCGTGTCGGGTGAGGATGTGGTTGGCGTTGTCACCCACGATGAAGCGCGGTCGGGCTATGCGATTCGCAATCCTCTAACACCACAGGTCGAGGTCGATCCGAAAAAGGGCGCTATGCGTCTGGGCTTGCTGCCTATTCGCCCCTACTATGGTTCGGACAAGACGAAAGAAATCTTCGTCTCGTCTGCGCAGGTTGTGTATGTCACCGATCTCTCTGAACAGATGGAAGAGGCCTACCGGCAGTATCATTCAAAACTCGTTTTGCCCAAAAAGCTCGATTCGCTCACTTCGCTGTTGTCGTAAAGGGTGGGGCCCACGGCCCCGCCTCTCTTCTTTATTATACCGCTTGCGTGTGCTATAATTACGTATGACACATCCACGGTCCAAACCTGTTCTCCGCACGACCCTCACCCCAGACCTACAATACACACATACCACTACCATCAAGCAGAACGTTCTGGTCCGGGCCCGGTCGTCTGACGGGCGCGCCCACTTCATTAAGACCGCATATCGTCCAACCTATTATCTCCCCACAAACGAATACACGGGCGAGACATCCATTGAGGGCTGCCCGTTGTTGCCATACGAACAGGACTCCATCCGAGATGGGCGCACCTTTCTCTCGGAACATCCTGAAGCGTACGGCAATATTCAGTGTGAGTATATGTTGTTGTCTGATGTGTATGGGTCAACAGACATCACGCCGGAAATGTATCGGCTCTTGATATGGAATTTCGATATTGAAGTCGACTCTGAAACAAGTTTTGCGCCGCCCGATAACCCAACCAACGCAATCACGGCCATCACCGTGATGTGGCGTCATCGAGGAGAGCGCGGCACTGTCACCTACGGATTGCAGCCGTATGAGGCGGCCGAAGGTGTCGAGTATGTACAGTGTGAAGATGAAAAAGAACTACTCGAACGATTTATTCAGAACTGGCGCGCCGACTATCCCGATATCGTCACGGGATGGAATGTACAGTTGTATGACATTCCGTATCTGGTTGGGCGCATCAAGCGGGTAGTCAATGCGCCAGCCGCGAGTTCACTGTCGCCTTATAAACATTTGTCTGAACGCAAGGTGATGTTCTACGGGCGCGAACAACTCGCCGTAGATATCCGTGGCGTGGCCACGCTCGACTATCTGGAACTCTATCGCAAGTTCACCTTCACGCAGCAGGAGAGTTATCGTCTTGACCACATCGCACACGTGGAACTCGGGCAACGCAAACTCTCCTACGCAGAGTATCGGTCGTTGTCCGCACTCTACGTCGAGAACTATGCCGCGTTTATGGATTACAACGTGCAGGATGTCCAGTTGGTCGAATCGCTCGACGACAAGATGAAACTGATCGAACTGGTTTGTTCGTTGGCGTATAGTGCCAAGGCGAATTATACGGACACCTTCCGGCAAGTGCGTCTTTGGGACACGATGATTTATCATCATCTCCGCGCACAGCATCAACAGATTCCTCCGAAGAAGTCCGAGGCCAAAGATACGCAGTATGTCGGTGCGTATGTGAAACCTCCACAGGTCGGTCAGCACGAATGGGTCTGTTCATTCGATGTGGCGTCAATGTATCCACACATCATTCGACAGTGGAATCTCTCACCGGAGACGTTAGTTGACCATCGCGTGATGTCGCTGACTGTTAATACGTTACTGGACCGCACCGATGTCACGGAGCATCTGAGCGATGAGGAACAGGCGCCCGAGGGGTATGCGTTGGCGGCAAACGGTGTGTTGACGCAACGAGACAAAGAAGGCTTTCTTCCGGTGATGCTCAAGACCTTGTATGCGGAACGTATTCGCTTTAAGAATCTGGCGACAGAGACGAAGAAGCAGCGGGAGTTACTCGCAAAGGACGACCCACAGTATGCGGTGCTGACACGGCAGATTGCGGCGTATCACAATCAACAGTTGGTGCGGAAGGTGAACCTGAACAGTTTGTATGGCGCGATTGGGTCAAACTATTTTCGCTATTATGATATGGATATGGCTGAAGCGGTGACGCTCACAGGGCAGTTTGTGATTCGTGATGTGGCGAACGCGGTCAATGCCTATCTCAATAAGATGTTTAAGACAACCGAGGATTATGTTATCGCGTCGGATACCGATTCCATCTACGTATGTTTGAAGCGCGTTGTGGATAAATATAAAGTACATAAACCGACGGCGACGATGAGTAACTATGTGGCGATGCTCGACCAGTTCTGCGCGGACCGTATCGAGCCGGTGTTGGTGAAATCGTTCGAGTCGATTGCGAAGTATCTGCATGTTGCCGTGCCCTGTCTCACAATGACCCGCGAAGTGATTGCGAATAAGGGCGTCTGGACGGCAAAGAAGCGATACATTCTCAACGTGTGTGACAATGAGGGCGTGACCTACCAAGAGCCGAAGCTCAAGATTATGGGCATCGAGGCGGTCAAGAGCAGCACACCCGCTCTGTGTCGGGAGATGATTACCGATGTGTTGAAACTGTTTATGAACCAGACACAAGAAGACGTTTGGGCATACATCAAAGCGCAGCGTGACGTGTTCGGCCGCGCAAAGTTTGAGGACATCGCATTTCCACGGTCCGTGAATGGGCTGAAAAAATATGGTGAGGATCGGAAAGGGTGCCCGATTCAGGTGAGAGGTGCCCTGGTCTACAATGAGCATATTGCCGGGATGGCTAAATATGAGAGTATCCGTGATGGGCAGAAAATCCGTTTTGCGTATCTAAGAGTGCCTAACAGATTTCATACGCACGTGTTAGCCGCACCGGATGGTTGCCCCGAGTCATGGAACGTGGAAGCCATGTTAGATTATGAAACACAGTGGCAGAAATCGTTTTTAGAACCACTGGAGGCGATACTAAGTGCTGCCGGTTGGCACGTGGAAAAACAGGATGTTTTATTTTGACTTCTCATAGTCGCCGGCTTCGGGACATGAACGATGCGTACGCGGAATCCTATATCAACAACGCGCTTCGCGGGGAGAAAAAAATGAGCGACAGAATCACATCAACAGACGGTAAGTACGAAGGCGTGCTACAAGGCGACGGCAATTTCGTCGTGTACCGATCGGCGGACGGCAAAGCAATTGCGGCACTGGGCGCTGACCCAGAGCCGCTCAAGTCGAAGCCAGATCCGAAACCGACACCAACGCCTCTTCCAGAAGTGCATAACCGCGTTCCGAAAGGATTTTCTCGACTTCAGTCAAAGATGTTTGCGGATGACTATGGAGTTTATCCGGCTATCGGTGCGACGTACATGTATGCCCCGAGGTCCGCAGAGGTCGACGAAGCGCGACTCATCCGCAATTTAGATTGGCTGTCTCAGAACGGATGTCATTACATTCGCATACTGTTGATGGTTGGGAACGCTCCCTATTGGCCCTTTAAGATCAAGCCGAGGTCGTGGGATGCGTATCATCGCGTCATGGAACTGGCCTGGGAACGGCACATGCGCACGCAGCCGGTCATTTTTGCGGACGCGCAGGTCATGATGCCGGGAGGGAATGATCGGGAGACGTTCGTGAGAGAGGTTGCTGATTTCTGCAACGACCGTCGGGAAATGGTGCAGTTTATCGAAGTGGCGAATGAATCCGAGATGAACGGCGTCGACATGGAAGAGTTGACTCAGTATTGTAAGATTCTGTCGACAAGCACAGACATTCCGTTTGCCGCAAGCTCGCCGACCGGCAGTCACGAGGAGATTGCTGGACTGGAGAAATTGTATGGGGAACATGGGTGCCGTTCGCCGATTGCGACTCCGCATTTTGATCGCACAGCATGGGAGGATGGGTATCGTATCATTCGCCAACCGTGGCATTATCAGTACGCAGGGCATCACAGCTATATGCCTAAAGTCTTCGTGAATAATGAACCGGCTGGAATTGGTAAACGTTCTGGCGGAGTGACGCTTCCAGAGCATGTTGGTATGGGGGCTCTGTACACCTTCTTGAGTGGGGGTGCGGCTTACTGCTTTCACAGTCTTGCTGGCGTGAAAGGGGTAGAGTTGCATGATAATAAAACGGAGATTGATTTTTGTGATATCCCACGTGGAGGGGAGATGATGGAATCAATCGAGTCGTTGATGGGGAACGTGCCATTGAATATCGCTAATGGAGAAAATGCGAATCACCATTGGACGAGTCCGCTGCATCCACTTCAGCCGAGTCTGAACGAACAGATTTGGCCCGACGGTCATGACAGTGGTGTGGTGCGTGCGTTTGCTCAAGGGTTTGGACTGGAGTGGTACGTGGGGTTGTTGGGTATTCGCAACTCGGTTGACTTTACGCTTAACCGCAACGTCGATGCGACATTGTATCACCCGATTTCGGGGGATGTGTTGTGGAATCATAAGATTAATAAAGGGGATTCGGTCACAGTTAAGCCGGACGGAGAGACACGCAGCTACCTGCTGAAAACAGTGGATGTGTAGTGCTTAAAACATTTCCGTTTCTGCGGTTTTTCTGTTTCACAATTGGGCTGATGCTTTCGGCCGTCGCTGCCTTCTACAGTGTGACCGGGCTGGCGTATATTTTTGCTAGTGTGTTTTGGCCAATTGTGATTATGGGAGGGATCTTGGAGGCCGCGAAACTTGCCGCGGCCTCGTGGATCTACAGAACGTGGCGAGTCGCACCGAAAATTCTGGTGGCGTATCTGACCGTTGGTGTACTGCTGTTGATGGTCATCACCGACATTGGAATTTTCGGCTACCTGTCACGCGCATACCTTGAGCAACAAGCCCCACTGACACTACTTGCCAGCAGTAATGCTGCTGCCGAACGTAATGTCGATTTAGCGCGAGAACAATATGAACGTGATGATACGACGCTGACGGCGTTTATCGAGGGTGATACCGCGAACGCTGTAATAGAGGAGCTAACCGCCTACGCCCGTCTAACGGGCGCCAACGGGGCGGTCGAAGTCTTACGATCCCAGAATGAAATTCGGCAGGAACTTCAAACGAACCTACAAGCATCGTCGGCCGCACTCTCGGTCGCAGAACGCGCGGTCGCCGAGTTCGAACAGGAAACGCAGGTTCAGCGTGTGGATGTGGGTCCGTTGCTGTTTGTCGCGAAGGCAATTTATGGGAATGAGGATTTGTCCACAATGGATACCGTTGTAACGGCATTCATTCTGCTCATCTTGGTGGTTTTTGATCCGATGGCCATCGCGTTGTTGCTGGCCGCACAAACGACAATCAAGAAAGTCCAGGCAGAAACAACGGGTGATGGCTGGGGCGGTGGGGATGATGAGAGCGGCGGCGAGAGTCGCACGATAGCATACACGCCCGACACCGACGAGACGCTAATGTCCGAAGAGGTCGAGCCGCCGCCTGTGTCAAAGGAACATAAAAGTCCCGTTGTGAGCATTACGACTGAGGATCTCGCCACAGGTATGCGCATCGGTGTTCCGGCGCAAGACGCTTACAAGAGCGCCGTAGTGCCCGATAACGATAGCGAGTCAGTAGACGATGATATGGTCTCTATCATCGACCGCCCGAAGTCCGGCAAACGCCGCACCAGACACGTCCCCAAAAACTAAATTGTTTGTTCGTTCCGTCCTGTGGTATAATATATCTATGTCCAAAAGTTTTTTCAAGACCTTCATTCATGACTTGGGTGACCCTGACACAACAGTCGCTAGCGATGGGTTATCTTCATCCGAATTCACCGGCTACATCGATACGGGCAGTTACATTCTGAACGCCGCAGTCTCTGGCAGTCTCTACGGTGGCATACCCAACAACAAAGCGGTCGTCTTCGCTGGCGACCCCGCAACAGGCAAAACATTCTTTGCCTTGGGTATCATCAAGAGTTTCTTAACCGAGAATAAAGACGGGCATGTATTTTATTTCGACACCGAAAGTGCCGTGACGAATGAGATGCTCACCACGCGAGGAATTGATATTTCACGGGTTGCGAAATCAGAACCTGACAGCATTGAAAAGTTTCGGCATGTTGCTTACAAGACACTCGATGCCTATGTGCAGTTGCCGGAGGAGAAACGGTTTCCGCTGCTGATGGTATTGGATAGTCTGTCCGCGCTGCCATCAAAGAAGGAAACGGAGGACATGGCGAACCAGAAGGATGTGCGCGACATGTCCAAGGCGACATTGATCAAGGCCGCATTCCGTGTGCTGCGTTTGAAGTTGGCTAAAGCAAAGGTGCCGTTGATTGGGACCAATCACGTGTACTCCGTCATCGGTTCATATTTTCCAACGAAAGAGATGGCTGGAGGGCAGGGTGCCAAGTATGCGGCGGACATCATCGTGTTTTTGTCCAAGAAAAAAGACCGCGCTGCGGACAAGGAGGTCGTCGGCAACATCGTCAAGGCGCGAATGATGAAGTCGCGGCTGACCAAAGAAGAGACGGCAGTGGAAACGCGCATTCTTTTCGATGGTGGGCTGGACCGTCACTACGGATTGCTGGCGTTAGCGGTTAAGCAGGGCTGCGTGAAGAAAGTCTCAACGCGGTATGAATTTCCCAGTGGTGCGAAGGTCTTTGAGAAAGCGATTAATCGCGAACCCGAAAAGTATTTTACAAAAGAAATCCTCGACAGTGTGGAAGTTTATATTAAAGACCATTTTCTGTATGGGTCAATAGGGGCGCCAATTACAGACGAGGAAATGGAGCTTATTGGTGAGTGAAGAGAATATTCTAAATGATATTATGCCCTGCTTAATTTCCGTCGAGCGGGGGGATTCGATTCTTGGAATGGAGATTCTTCGTGGTCCGTATAAAGGGATCACGTTTTCGTTCAAGAAGTTCACGGTCTCGAAAGAGCGTTTGGCAAACGGCATGGTGCCGACACAATTCGAGACGGCGATACACGAAGGGCCGCCGGACTTTGATCCCGACGCCGCGTTTGATTCGTATTGTTCTGAAATACTTTTGTCGTGGTTGCATTTCATCTCGACTACAAATTTTGACGCACTCTTAACAACGGAGACGAAGGGCATTCATTGATGGCTGTGCTGCTAGAGCATACAATTTTGCGGCAGGTGATGCAATCGCCAACGTTGGCGGAACAGATTGCCCCGTATCTCAAAGACGAATATTTCGAGTCCCAACCGTGCGCGACCATCTATACGCTTTTTGGAGAGTTCTACGATAAGTATCGCGCCATCCCGTCATTCGCCGCACTGCGCTTGGGGCTCGATGATGTGCGTACATTATCGGAACGCGAGGCTAAGGAAACATCCGAGACGCTGACCGAGATTGAACAGATGGACGCGATGGAGCCGTCGCAACATGACTATCTGATTGAGCAAGCTGAAAAGTATTGTCAAGATAGAGCGTTGTATGTGGCGTTGCGGAAGAGTGTTGCGATGCTCGACAACCCAGAGGAAACGCCACACGGCATTCCAGACTTGTTGCGAGAAGCATTGACGGTCAGTTTCGATACGCATGTGGGGCACGATTTCTTCGGTGATGCCGAAAGCCGGTATGAGTTTTACCATCGTGCGGAGTCGCGCATTCCATTTGACCTTGAAGTGTTCAATGTTATGACTAAAGGTGGCGTGCCCACAAAGACGTTGAACTGCGTACTTGCCGGAACGAATGTGGGTAAGTCCTTGTTCCTTGTCCACATGGCAGCCGCGTGTTTGCGGATGAGTAAGAATGTTCTCTACATCACATTGGAGATGGCGGAAGAACGCATTGCGGAACGTATCGATGCGAACATGATGAATGTGCCGATGGACGATGTTGTGGCGCTCTCACACAGTCAGTACACTAGAAAGATTGAGGGGCTGCGGGCAACTTCCACGGGGAAGCTGATTATCAAGGAATATCCCACAGGCGCTGCACACGCCGGTCACTTTCGTTCGTTGCTACAGGAACTCAAAGGGAAACAGAACTTTACGCCAGACATTCTGATTATCGATTATCTGTCCATCTGTTCTTCCGCACGAGTCAAAATGGGTAACTCGGTGAACTCCTATACCTACAACAAATCTATCGCGGAGGAGTTGCGCGGGTTGGCGGTCGAACACAACCTCCCCATCTTCACCGCGGCACAGTTCAATCGTACAGGTCACGCAGAGTCTGACCCCGGTCTGGATAAGATCAGCGAAAGTTTTGCCATCGCGCAGACCGCAGACTTCATTATCGCCCTGACCTCAACGGAGGAACTAGAGCAAAGCAATCAGATTCAAGTGTACACATTGAAGAATCGTTATGGCAAACGCAATTCATTTGAGAAGTTTCTATTGGGCATCGATACCTCGCGGATGATGTTGTATAATCCGAGCGGAACCGCAGTCCACGATATTTCGCTAGGTACGGCGGCCGACTCATCGTCGCAAGAGCAGCCATTCGGTTCAATGTTTAGTGGCGCCTCTCGGATGCCACGACGACCGCTTGCTGCCCTAAACACAGGCGGTCTGGATGAGACGGGTTCTCCCTAAATATATGGGGAGGGGTCGTTCGTGCAGTTACTCGCACTCCATAAAAAAATTACCGACGACGCATTGGCAATGCGTAAAGACGTGGAAAGCGTCTTGACCCCCATGTCGCAACGGCGATACAGAGGGCCCTCCATGTATATTGTGCCATTCCTGTCGCGGTTGAATGAGGTTACGATACCATTCAAGGTACACAATGAGTTAGTAGAAGATATCGGCGTAGATCCTGCCGGCTTGGAACTAACGGCTCAGTGGACGCCGACATGGCTCAAGACGAAGCCGCGTCGGCGAATCGATATACATCTTGAGTGGCATGTGCATCCACGGGGGCGTCGCTGCGGGGTTCAAACGGAAGACTGGCAACGTCGACATTTCTATTTCTGGTCATACCTTATGCATGAATTGGCGCATCGTCACCAGAACAACCATCGTTCTGATGATGTTGACGCGCAGAAATTTATACCGACCGCGGCTGAAGATGACGACCTTCGGGACCTACAAATGTATCTTGGGGATTTCGATGAAGTCGAAGCGTATGCGCATGATATCGCGTTGGAAATGGTGGTCTGGTTTCCCACATTGGGATATCGAGCGGCATTCGCGCAGATAAAGAAATTTCGTCACAACTTAGTCGACGGCAGTTATCCACTATTTGCCGTTGCCTTCGATAAGGCACCGAAACATCCAGCGATGGTATTATTGCGCAAAAAAATTCAAGGGTGGTATCGTATTATGGACACACAACGAGACATCTATCAGGCACTACAATTAGGGCCGCTATGATCACATCATTCAACGAATTTCTACAGGAGAGCAAAGGCGGCAAGCTGACGCATCTCATCCATCTTGAAGATTTAATGCTCGACGATGGAGTTGCCGGCATGCGTCATGCGATTGAAGTGCTGCGCCAGTTTCGGCATATGCTCATCCATGGCGGTGTCACGAAAGCCCTACACGTGACCACCAAATGGGATGGCGCGCCGAGTGTAGTCTTCGGACCAGACCCGGCAGATGGCAAATTCTTCGTCGCTACCAAGTCCGCGTTCAGCAAAGTGCCAAAACTGATGAAGTCTCACGCACAGATCACTGAGGTATATGGCTCTGGAGGTGTCGGTGGGGTGCTACACGACTGTCTGAGTGAGCTAGCCCTGCTCCAGCCTACCCGAGTGTTACAAGGTGACTTACTCTTCAGTGGAGCGCGTAGTGTCAAAGCACAGTCCATCAAGGGCAAAGATTATCTGACATTCCGCCCGAACACCATCCTCTACGCTGTCGATGAGAAGAGTGCCCTCGGGCAGAGTATCGACCGAGCGGCACTTGGCATTGTCATTCACACGATGTATTCGGGATCGGGCACAGTGGCACGCCTCCGCGCCGCGCCCATTACGCCGGGGGTGTTCTCTTCGTTGAAGAAGACAAGCCGTGTCGCTTCGCTGGATGCCTCGTACGATGATGTGTCTGGCAATGTGTCCTTCACTAATGATGAAGAAGGAGAGTTCTCTTTGCTGTTGTCGCGGGTTGGCACATTAGCACAGAGGATACCGGCGTTGATCTATACGACGTTCGAATCTGAGCCGTTGAATACCCTCATGAACATGTTTTTGAATCAGCAAGTTCGTGGCGGTCGAGCAAAATCATCAAGACAGATGGTCAACGACCTCTCCATTTTCCTCGCGACACGCCAGAAGAAAGAGATGTCGAAACGGTCAAGCGAGGCAGGGAAGGAAAAAGTCGCGGCGACATTCACTGTTATGCTTGACGCAGTGCGGACCAATCAGCGCGAGATGTCGCAATGGTTTGAACTACATGCGGCAATCACAGCGGCGAAAACCGTGATCATTCGGAAACTTGAACAGGCCGCTCGTGTGGCGACATTCATTCCAACCGCTAACGGCTTCCGTGTGACGGGCCCGGAAGGGTACGTCGCGGTATCTCGTGCGGGACGTATGGTGAAGCTGGTTGACCGTCTGGAATTCAGTCGAGCGAACTTCATGGCACCCAGAGACTGGCAGTAATTTTCTAAATAGATCAATGGCGAGAGAGAAACGTATTGTTATTGCATTCGGGCGATTTAATCCCCCGACAACGGGCCATGCGCTTCTTATTGCCTTTCTTACGAAGACAGCGAATCGTTTGGGCGCCGATGCCAGAGTCTACGCATCACCGACAACAGATGCGAAGAAGAATCCGCTGCCCTTCCGAGAGAAGGTTCAGTTCTTGCGTCAATTGTTTCCTCGCGTCACGTTCAACGACAACCCCGCGCTGAACACCCCATTTTCTGCATATGCTGATGCGTCCAAGGCGGGCTATAAGGACATCACTGTAATTGTCGGTGCTGATCGTGTGCGTGATTTTGAGAAGATGGGTGCGTATTTGCTACCTGCCGGTTCTTCTAAATACAATACAGCGAAGCATATCGATGTATCACAATATCGCGTCTTGGCAATTCCTAGAGGTGCCGGTGCGATATCTGCGACATTGATGCGCGGATATGCTGTCGCCAACGATTTTCGGAGTTTCCTTGCGGGAACACCGGGGCAGAACGCCACTGTGGCAAAGAAAATCTTTACATCAGTGAGACGACATATGCGAATTCGAGAACAACAAGCCTACCGTAAGGCCATGAAACAGAAGGTGTTGGAAGCAAAGGTTGATCATCGACACCGCCCACCAATCTCGGGACATCCCTATCACAAAAAGAATGACGCCGAACTTCGCTACATCATCAAAGATGCGGGCAAGGCTGCTAAAGCAATGCAGGGGCATGATAAGAAGGCCGAAGCCAAGTACTTGGATCAGGTCAACGATGCCTCAACCGTACTTAGCTTTCGCCGTCGTGGTGGGAAACAAGTCAAAGAAGCTGTGGGCGTTGAATACAAGGGCAAGTCAAAAGATTTGAGGCTTGCAAACGAAATCCATAAACTGGTCACTGGTCGATTGCCCGGATGGTCACCGAACATCAAACCAGAAGCGATTATTGATGCTGCGTTAAAAGGGCATCTTCTGAGAGACCTCGGACCAAAGTGGCGAGAGAGTCTCAAGGCTTTGCTGAACAAGGCAACGAAGCAAGGCATCAAATGGGATAAGGGGTTGCTACTCGTTCGCAAACTCGGTTTCAAAATGTCATTTAGCGGTCTTGTAGAAGCACCCGCCAAGTTATCACGCCCCGCATCAGTCAGCCAGCAGATGCAAGCCGCAAAGATTATCGCCAAGTCGCTGACTGGAAGTGAGAGTCGTGGCCTGACGGGAACGGGGTGGAAGAAGACGCCTCACGAGGTCATTGACGATGCGGTTCGTCATTTTCTTAAAGGGCGGCATACACCCAAAGCGTGGCAGATCGCAGGCAAAATGCTAAACAAGGCAACCCTGCTAGGCATCAAATGGAATCAGAAGTTGATTCGACCCACCACCCGCAAGTC
>Ga0114906_1001398_pt1 | contig 12677 bp, 12 predicted proteins | sample MalvirDeepMed_M9_FD_89687 | JGI IMG/M metagenome (GOLD analysis project Ga0114906, IMG submission 89687) | Marine viral communities from the Global Malaspina Expedition - Malaspina viral metaG DeepMed_M9 | ecosystem: Environmental > Aquatic > Marine > Oceanic | place: Mediterranean Sea...
ATGAGATATGAAAAAAGATTGCTTGCTTCTAACGAAAATGAACTATACTCTGAACATTTTGAAAAACGAGGAGTTGGTTCTATCGATCAATATACTACGCCGATGTTGACACATGCAACCCCTTCACAGATTGAAAGGATGAACATTGTGCACCATCCTTGGACTTATGGTGATAAATACTATAAACTAGCACATGAATACTACAATGACCCTGAATTATGGTGGGTTATTGCATGGTTTAATCAAAAGCCGACTGAAGCACATGTTAATATTGGCGATACAGTTTACATACCAACGCCAATTGCTGAAATACTTAAAGTTTATGAATTGTATTATTAGGATTGTAATATGGTAGACTCAAATTTTACTAATCAAATAAACGAGAGCACTCGAAAAGAACTAGCAGCGTTTGAAAAATCAAAACGATATCGGTTTCAAGAACAGTGTTTTTTAAATTATTGGAAATCTCATATATTTAAAAAATTAGCTACTTATACGGATGACATTTCCACCGGCGCCCGACACAGGCCGTTACGGTATGGTGGAATAAAACCATTTGCAAACCCTCCGGAATGGTATGCAACCCAAAAGAAGGGATCTTGGGTATACACGTATGATCACATAACCTGCATTGATGCAGTCAAGCCAGCTGAGCTAATTTCACAATTTAATCAAAAAAGCGGCGCCGAGTTATTTTTTCGTTTAGATTCTTCCATTTTAACACAATTAAAACCAATCGTTGCGCTTAATAAAATTTACCCTTCAGAAACAACCATTACACTTAACGACGACGGCGCCGTCGACGAGAAGGGCACAAACAAAACAATAAGATATCAAGTACCAATGCCACTAGGAGAAAGCATCAAAGCCGATAGCGAAGGCATGCCTAAGTCACGTAGAAATCTTTCATCTTTAGAAGAATTATTTCATGATCATAAAGTTCTTGGCAATGTTATGTTAACTGATTTAAATTTCAAATTTGCTGGTAAAAATATTGCTCTTTTAAATACTGTAGAAGATATTTCTTTTACATTGTCTTTCTCTTCTTTTAATTTGTTTACACACGAATTTAAAACACCTGTTCCGGCTCCCGGGAAGAAGAACCAAACAAAAGATATGATATGGAGTTATCAAGATTTAATATCTTATTCTACGAAGTATTTAACAACAGAAAGCCGCGCGAATTCGAAGATCGACTCTGAGACAATACAAAATGATCTCTCATGTTATGAAACTGCAGAACAGTTTGTTGGCGCGCCACCAGCAGCTGATGTTGTATTAAATGAAACATATAATGACAAATATTTTGAAATACAAATGAGTATTAGGTACGACCCAGACGATATTGACTGGACGTTGGTTAGCCTGGCTAGCACAAATAGCGGTGGCCGTCTAAAATTAAACGAAAATGAAAAAAAAGCCCTTAAATCTTTCTTAAGAAATTCTGCAATAATTTTACGACTTCAGTTTGTGGCTCATACTATAAGATATAATTCAAAGTCTAGTGGCGCTGATCCAGAATTATTGGTAGATTTTGAATATAAAGCTTTCATTGAATCATCCCTTAATACTCCTGAGCTAGATATATTTAATTTACCAGGCGATGAGACAAAAAAAATAATACGATGGGAACACAAATTAGCCACCGCTAGAAAGCTCTTAAAAGGAGCAATGGATGATAAAAAAACCCCAGGTCAAATATTTGGGTCACACGGACAATTAAAGACACATTTGGCCGATAACTATACTAATTTGCGCAAAGATTTAGAATCCGCCTATCACGGAGGCGGCACACCTAAAGAAAATTTGCTTCAATGGTACATTTGGAGCACAATAAAAGGCACAGCCAGTAAGTTATATAAAGGCAATCCAACGTTGGCCGAGATGCGCGGTCTTATCCCCACCAAACACCATATTGATGTTGCTGGAAAAGCCAAGAGTTATTGGATTACCAAACGCGGAAAGAAAATCAAAATCCCCTGGCAAGACCGTTCAGTCCGAGGAGGATTAGAATACAAGCCCGGAGATTTAGAATCAGCGCTGGCTTCAACAGGCAATGCCAGGAAGATATTTGAAGAACTGGTCGATAAGATACTAGAATATATTAAACTACTTCGAAGAGCGGCCCTTCAAGACAAATATAAAACATTTTTTACTGCACTATATGCACAAGAGCGTGTTTATGCCGTGGAATTAGAAGCCAGTCAAGTAGAAAGTGCAGTTGGGTGGACGTCGCCGCAAAGCAAAAAGGATCCGGCCAAACTTAAATCAGCAACAGAAATGGCCAGGGAACGTGCCGCCACATCGACAATAATGCCGCTCGACGTTAAAATTGTGCGCAGTTACAATCGCACCGGTGTGACAGATCTAAATAAGAGTTTAGAAGCCCTCAATACTGATTTTCAAAATATCAATATGAAGAGAATGGATAAAAATGTTTCAAATCAAGCAAAAACTTTAGCACAAGAAATCCAACATAGCTTAGGTTCTGGGTTGGCCAGCAAACCTTCCACTCTCGGAAAAGGAAAAACACCAAAGTCCGCTATTTACTTTACTAATCTAGGAGATATTATTGATACTGCCATAGCAATTGCTTCTTATCCAAGCAGGAGTGGTCTTTTTGAAAGAAATATGGGTATAGTATTGGGCCCAATGGTAGAAAGAGATTTATCTAGCTCACTATCAACTAACAAAAAATATATACTTAATTTGGCCTGGGCGCCAATTTCAATAAAAACTTTAATGGGGTTTTTTGCAGTTAAAGTTTTAGGTAGTGGCAAAGAAAGATATTTATTAAGTGATTTTATTAAAGATATTATTAAAGATTTAATTTTGCCTGCGCTGGGTTCTAAGTGTGTAGAAGATGCGCAAGAAGGAAATCAACAAATTGGCGCAATCACGTTTACTAGCACAATGCGTGAAGCGACTATTAATAGCCAACAATATTTAATTCCACCATTTTATCCATCAATCTCTACGGGGACGTCGACGGCCCCCCCGGCTTTTGAATACCCCCCCGGGGGAGGAGCTATTTATCGAATTAAGGGCAACATCGCATACCAATTCCCCCCGGGCGAACCACTACATTGGAGTAAAGGAGGAAATATAAAAGATCTTACAAAAGTCAGCCCCAATACACCAATTGAAAAACAATTTAATTACATGTTTATTTATGTAAACAATATTAGTCCGATTCGATTGAGCCCTGTCAAAGAGAGAGAAAATATAAACAATGGTATATATTATTTGCATCTTGGGCAAATTCCTTCGATCGTAAAGCAATCTGATTTTAGAAAAGAAAATATCCCCTATGTTAGAGAGGCGCGCCTCATGGGGCGATTAACCGCCACTGGCGGAATAGCGTTACGAGATGTTTATAGTTTTCAGTGTACTATGTATGGGAACAATGTTTTCAAACCTGGAATGCTATTTTTCGTGGACCCCACTAAAGACGGCTCAGTTGACTATAATGCCTGGAGGCGCCTTGGTTTGGTTGGCTTTTATAGGGTAATTGAAGTTGATCATCAAATAAACGTAGGAATGAACCCGATCCATGAGACTAGTCTCCGCGCAAAATGGGAGACTTTCGGTGATTGTATAAAAGAAGGGCCCAGCACTGAAATGATAAGTATTTTTCAACATGTTATTGAGACTAGGAGTAAAAAATAGAAAATGGCACCTTTAAGCGATTTATTCTCTAAAATTCCAATGGGGAAGAATTCTATCGAAGACTCTTCAGTGCTTTATGACGAAAAAAAGTTTTATTACGATAAAGTATATCCAGGTGGAGACTTACCTTGGATGGACAAGCCTTTTGATTTTATAAATGAAAATCCTCTTTACGGCAAAGTAAATTTAAATGGAGAGTTTTTAATTCCAAAATATAATTTAGTTAATGATGATGCTAAATATGAAAAAATTGTTGAGGTCGTTTCTGGCATAGCTGGTGTACAAACTTTTGATTTTGTCGCAGAAGCTTTTAATGATTTAAGAAAAAATATATTGTCTCTAGTCGCCGCCGGTTATCTTTCTAGAGAAGGCCCCATAGCTGCGTTCGAAGCTAAGAAAGGTTTTGTGGATTTTGAATCAATGAACAAACTACAAAAAGACATTCATTATTTTATGTTTGTTTCTCAATATTTATCCAAATCTGCGACATCTATGAGCGGTATAAAATATAAGGAGTTATTAGAAAATGCTTTTGATTTTACTAGCTTTTTTGTTTCATATCTTAAAACACACACAAAGACCATGCCTTTCACAAAAAGCGGTATCATCAACTCTTTTTATATGGCGCCAATGTCAACAGGCTTATGCTTAGAAATCGATGACAAGCCTTATGATGACGATCAGATAAAACATGAATTTCTACAAGATCCAAATTTCAATGTTTACAGGATAACAGCTAGAAGATTTGGTTTTATGATTGACAGAAACGTTCCATGGCGACTAGTCGCAGATGTACAATCATTTAAAATGAGAGAATATATGCGTTTAGCTTACGAAAGAAAAATGATAACAGCAGGACAAAGTGCAATTCTAAAAAGCAAAGAAGAAGAAATTAAAGATATTTTCCCAGAACTCCCCGAGCTAGATGATTTATATGAACTGAAAGACGGGGAATGGAAATTAAAAGATTTTAAATTTGCAACTTGGAACAATGATATGTTCAATGAATTTACAGCACAAACAGAGAAAGCATTACGAGGTGTTTTATCGACAGTCTCAGAATCAACAAAGGCCTTTGTGGAAACTGCAGAGATGTACGGAGCTAAAGATCCAATAAAAAATCAAGACGGAACGAATATGTGCACTGGGGATAAGTTTCAAACTTGTACATCGCGAATTTTTAGATTTGATAAGTTCTTTGAGGTCTATTATGACGTACCTTACTTGGATGAAATCGAAGAAATTAAAAAAACTTTTTATAACAATTTTTATAGCTATTACGTTCAAAACCCAACGATAAAGAAAAAAACTATTTGCACGGATAAAAATTTGCGAACTAAATTTATAGTGAAAGAAGTTAATATTGACTTAACAACGGAATCACAGTATAATGAATACTATAGTGACTATTATTGGCTAAAAGTTTATTTTGACATTAAACTAGCGGAAAGCAATATTAAATTGACAAAGAAAAAATATAACTTCCATTTGGAAAAAATAATAGGTTTAGCGAGTTTAAACACTGGTAAGACAAATAAGTTATCTGGTGTAACAACAAAAAATAGCGGCCATGTGCACAATTATAATATTGACGTGGATGGTAATGGCACCGCAGCGTTTGCAGTGCACCCCACGAAACCTAATATAAAACATAAGCATGAAATAAAAAATTGGGTGGTCCGAGAAGCACAAAGCACATGCTACCCTGATTGTGTAGAAGGTGTTGGTGCCCACACACACAAAATTAATAATGACTTTCTTTATGGCCTAAACTATATTAATAAAGTTGTGAGGAAAAAAATACAAGGCTTAGCACAGATCTATGGCGACCAAGGAAAAATAAAAGAACAAAATATTGGGGAAATGTTAATGGCAGCCGATCAGGCTGGAGTAATACATTTTCCAGGATCTTATTAAAAAAAGTTTGACATTCGTGTAAAATCTGTTATAGTATGAATTATGCTCTTTCAAACATTTGACGACAAAAAGAATTGTAAGGCCGTATACGCTAAAGATAAACTTTACTTTAAGCATTTTCCAAAAAAACTAACACAAACATGGTCTTATTCCGAATTTTTAAAAGAAAAGGATATTGCTTACGCTCAGATTTTTTGTGGCGGAAAAACGCTAGATGAGGTGTGCCCCCAACATTATAAAAAAGAGTGGGAAAGAGTTAAAGGCAAGTTAAATGCTTTTTACGGGGCTTGCACGGAGGCTAAATTAAATCTAAATGATCATTGTTTTTATGAACTAATGCCTAAATTCTTTTTAGAAGATTTAGCCAAAGTCAAAAACAAGATATGTAATTTTGTTTTTGACCAATATGAAAAACCAAAGAATTATGATTTTACATTAAATCTTTTAAAGATTTTAACAGAGATAAAAAACACAAAGCTTAATGTTAATTATTCCGAACTAACCTCGCGCATGCATGAATTTAAAGTTAGAAAATTTATATCAAACAACAAGAACACAATGCCTTATATCAATTATGATTCTTTTAAAACAAAAACAGGAAGATTAACAACTAAAACGAACTCTTTTCCTATTTTAACCATGGATAAAACCTATAGAAAGATAATGAAACCAAACAATGATTGGTTTATAGAATTTGATTTTAATGCTGCTGAGTTGCGAGTGCTATTGGGCCTTTTAGGAAAAGAACAGCCGCAAGAAGATATCCACGATTGGAATGTAAAAAATGTATATCGTGGAATAGTTACACGGGAAGAGGCTAAAAAAAGGACATTCGCATGGCTTTATAATCCAAACTCAAAAGATTATCTTTCAAACAGGGCTTATGATCGAGACTCTATAATTGAAAAGTATTATAATGGGACGCACGCGACTACTTTTTTTAATAGAATGATTGAGGCCGATGAATATCATGCATTAAATTATATAATACAATCGACTGCGGCGGATTTGTTTTTTAGGCAAATGATTAAAGTTTGGGAGATGCTTAAAAAAAGGAATTCTAAAATAGCTTTTTGCATGCATGATTCACTTATTATAGATTATTGTGAAAAAGATAACGATATTTTAATAAAATTAAAGAAAGCATTTTCAAATACTGACCTAGGAAATTTTATGGTTAATGTGTCGGTTGGTAAAAACTATGGGGAAATGGGTAGGTTAAATATAAGATGAATATAATTGGCTTAGGACAGGCGGGATGTAATGTTGCTGAATGTTTTAAACAATATTCACAATATAAGATTTTTAAAATAGATACTGATTTGAAAAAAGCAAAAGGTATCTATGCATTGGAGCACCAGGATAAACCAGAAGCTTATGAAAATAAATTTCCAAACTTAAAACGAACATTGTTAAAGGGGGTGAAAGGCCAGACTTTGTTTATAACAAGTTGCGGCTTTATTTCTGGTGCTTCTTTGCGCTTGTTAGAACAAATAAAAGATAAATGTCAAATAAGCGTGCTTTATGTTAAACCTGATATTAATAATTTATCGAAAGAAAAATCCTTGCAGGAAAATTTAATGTTTAATGTGTTACAAGAATATGCTCGCTCAGGTATGGTTGAGAGACTCTATGTTGTAGATAATTTAAAAATTGCAGATATTATTGGAGATATGACTGTGCGAGAATACTATAATCAAATCAATCAGTTGATAAGCTCCACAATTCACATGATAAACGTTTTTGATCGTTCCGAAGCAATAATGAGCACCTTTGCAGAACCAATTAATATTGCAAGGATATCAACTTTTGGTTTAGTTGACTATGAAACTGGTGAAGAAAAAATGTTTTTTGATCTTGATATGTCAAGAGAAAAACGATATTATTATGCAATACCAGAAAAGACAATTGAATCGGATGGTACGCTTATTAAAAAAATTAAAAAACAAGTTAAAAATAATATAGAGCATGATAGAATGAAGAACAGTTATCAGATACACTCTACAGATTATGATAAACCATACGTGTATTTTGTATCAAATAGCAATTTTATTCAAAAAAATGAAAAAAATACTTGACATCAATAAAACAATAATGTATTATATTAATAACAATCAGCAATGTGAGAGAGTTATCACATTGACTTTAAAAAGGAGAAAATAAATATGGGAATTGATATGAAAAAAATGCGTGAACGTCTTATCACGCTTAAAAGCAAAGGAGGGTCTAATAATTTTTGGCGTCCTCAAGACGGCGAACAAACTATTCGAATTGTTCCAACTAATGACGGTGATCCTTTCAAGGATTACTGGTTTCATTATAACGTTGGAGACAATCCTGGCTTTCTTAGCCCAAAGAGGAACTTTGGCGAAGACTGTCCACTAGACTCTTTTGTACGTCAACTTTGGCAAGAAGGTACAGAGGATAGTAAAAAGATGGCTAAAAAGCTACAAGCTCGTCAGCGTTTCTTTACTCCAGTCATTGTACGAGGAGAAGAAGACCAAGGCGTACGGGTTTGGGGTTTTGGAAAACAAGTGTATGAAACACTTTTGAATCTGGTGCTGAACCCGGAATACGGTGATATTACGGATACCGAGGCCGGTACAGATTTAACCATTATTTATGGAAAGCCAACTGGAGCTTCATTTCCAGTAACAAATATCACTCCCCGCCGACAAAGTTCCCCGCTTTGTCAAGATGGCCCTGAAAAGTGTCGTGAACTTTTGGAAACTATTCCAGATTTCGAGGACCTTTTTGCAGGAAGTCGCAAGACTTTTGCAGAAGTCCAATCGATGCTAGATGAATTTCTCTTGGGAGACAGTAACCCAGAAGAAATTTCGTCGGAAACAACCAAATACAAAGATGGCAAGACTGGAGGCTCCGGAAATTCCGTTGACAAAGCTTTTGCTGATTTGTTAGGTTAGTTGATTTTGTGTTATGGCGAGGGAGTTCCCGCTCCCTCGCTATTTTTAAGAGGAAATTATGGCAAAAACTAAAATAAAAAAGACCGGTAAGATTTCAATTGCTGACATGCGCAGCTTGATTAATAAAAAAGCTGGTATGAATGTAGCACACAATCTCAACGAAGACAGCCCAACTGTCGTTAAAGATTGGATTCCTACTGGCTCTCGTTGGCTTGATTCGATTGTTTGTCGAGGCAAACTAGCTGGAATTCCGATGGGCAAAATTGTAGAAATTGCAGGCCTTGAGTCTACGGGTAAGTCATTTTTAGCTGCACAAGTTGCAGCAAATGCACAAAAAAAAGGTATCGACGTTATTTATTTCGATTCGGAATCTGCAATCGATCCAAATTTTTTAGAAAAAACTGGATGCAATGTAGATAATCTTTTATATGTACAAGCTACTTCTGTAGAATTTGTATTAGAAACAATTGAAGAACTACTTGGTTCAAATGAAAATAGGATGCTTTTTATCTGGGATTCGTTGGCTTTAACTCCAGCAATTTCAGACATTGAAGGGGATTTTAATCCTCTTTCTTCAATGGCAGTTAAAGCAAGAATTCTTGCAAAAGGGATGTCAAAACTTACAGTTCCCATTGCAAATAGTCAATCGACATTTTTGGTATTAAACCAGCTTAAAACTAACATCACTAGGAGCCCTTCAGAGGCCCTTACAACGCCTTATATGACTCCTGGCGGCAAAGCTATGATTTATGCCTACTCGCTGCGTGTGTGGCTTACAGGGCGAAAAGCAAAGGCTTCTTTTGTCTTGGATGACAAAGGATATAGAATTGGCTCAGAAGTCAAGGTAAAGCTTGAAAAATCTCGCTTTGGAACACAAGGTCGCCAATGTAATTTTAAAATTTTATGGGGCGATAAAATCGGCGTACAAGATGAAGAAAGTTGGCTAGATGCAATCAAGAGTTCAAGCGCACTTAAGCAAAGCGGTGCTTGGTATGAACTTTACTATGATGACGGCACGTGTGAAAAATTTCAAGGCTCTGGTTGGCTTGACAAACTTCAAAATGAAAAGTTTCGTGCTCGTGCGTTGGAGGTAATGGACGAAGAAATAATTCTTAAATTTGACGAGCGTACAGGCAATGCTGAAGATTTTTACGAGAAGGAAGTGGCTTAATTAAACTTTAACAACTAATTATAATAAATCCAAGGAGGATATTTTGTTATGAACACCACAGGTGAAAGACTCAAACAAATTATCAAAGAAGAAGTTGATAGATATGTTTTTCAAGAAAAATTAAAAGCAAAAGAGAAAGCAAAGAAAAAAGCCCTCTCAGCAAAAGGTGACAAAAGATCAGATGACGAAGATGAAGAACTTGAAGTACTTCAACACAAATGAATGAAAGAAGGAAAGCTGAGTTCAGTTTTACAAGAACGCTACGGTATTAGCAAAAAAAATGCTGTCGGCAAAGTATTGTGGCACTCATTAAACGAAAGCGGCCAAATTGGCGTATATGATATGAAGTTTGGTGATACAATTATTCGCAATTTGACAGAAGTTGATTTGATAGAAAAGAAACAGAAGACACATTCAGTAAAAGAAGCTCACGGCGCGCAAGAAGTAACTGATCCAAAGAGAAGAAAAAGATAAATCATGAACCTCACAAAAAAATACATTTAAACTTGACAAATAAGTTTCAATGTAATAGTATTACCCTATGAGCAAATCAGTTCAAATTATAATGAAAGGAAAAAGTAATGAAGCTTAAGGCAATTCACTGTAAGAATTGCAACGACGTAGTATACTCAAGAACACAGCGTGATTTTAGAGAGTGTTCTTGTGGTTATGTATTTGTGAATGGCGGTTTTCATCATTTTAAATGTGGCGCCCTACCTGGCGCAGAGTTCAAAACAACGACAATTGATGTCGATGTGACTCTCCAAGTACTTCACGAAGATTGGAACACAATGGCTGACAATTATGGCATTGTTTAGTGTTAATTCCCTTGACATGTAACTAAAAGCATGTTAGCATGAATAAGTAATTTGGTTAGATAGTGGAACTATTAAAATTCGCTATCTATATTAGAATAAGGGCACAAGCCTCTTCAGCTACTTTAGGAGGTAGAAAAATATTATGAGTCATAAAGCTGCGCATTCAAAATCGAGACGACGTAGAAAGTTCGGTTCTACAAAAAGACGAAATCGTAGATTAGCTAAAAAAGGGAAGAAATAAATGTCGCGAGTTATGGTTATTGATGCCCTTAATCAATTTTTAAGAGGATATATCGTTAATCCAACTTTAACTCCGAATGGAGACCCCATTGGTGGAGCAGCAGGATTTCTTAAGATTTTACAAAAACTTTGTAGGGACATAAAACCTGACAAAGTTGTCATTTGTTGGGACGGCAAAGGCGGCAGCAGAAAACGCAGACTTGTAAACAAAAATTACAAAGAAGGTCGCAAACCTATACGTTTAAATCGAGATGTTAAAAATCTCACCGAAGAACAAGAACTTCAAAACAAAGTATGGCAACAAATACGGCTGATTGAATATTTAAATAACTTTCCAGTCACACAATTAATGCTTGATGAGGTGGAAGCTGATGATGTCATTGCTCTTATTACACAATTGCCTGATTTCAAAGGTTGGCAAAAAGTAATTGTTTCGAGCGATAAAGACTTTTTTCAATTGCTCGACAATGAAACAGTTGTGCTACGGCCAACTCAAAATGAAATTTTGAACAAACACATGATTGTAGAAAAGTTTGGCATTCACCCGACTAATTTTGCATTAGCACGTGCAATAGTCGGAGATAAAAGCGATAATTTAGAAGGAGTACCAGGCGTTGGCTTACCTACAGTTGCGAAAAGGTTGCCATTTTTAGCTGAAGAAAAAACGTATACTATCAGCGAAGTTAACGAATATTGTAAGCTTGCAGAATCAAGCTTGAAGGCATACCAAAATATTGTTGTAAATAAAAAACTTATAAAAGAAAACTACAAATTGATGCAATTATATAGTCCTAGTATTTCTGTACAAAACAAAGAAAAGATTAAATACGCCATCAGAAATTCAGAATCGGCCTTTAATAAAACTTCAACAAATGGTATGATGTTAGAAGACGGAATTGGCAACACAAGCTGGATTGATTTATTTACAACTTTTAGGAGAATTGTGTTGAGTTCTAAATAATAGACACATGCCCTCGTGGCTCAGTTGGATAGAGCATGCGCATGAAAGAAGAAAAAGGTGCTACGAGTTTTTCGTTGAACAGCGATAGAACATCAAAGTATAATGTTTGGTTTAATCAAGAAGGTTTTGCCTTCACAAACGAAAAATACGAACCGCACGAATTTGACGATTTGGTCGTCATAACTTATTAAGGAAGAGGAATGAACATCACACAAACAATTGATGATAGCATAAAAAAAGAAATTGAAGTTATTGATGGCGGGAAGAAGGATGGTGGGAAGAAGGAAGAGAAATGAATAAAGACACAAAAGGTAATCACTCAACCTATTTATGATACCATCATTTTACAGGAGAACACAAAATGAAAATCACAAAGACACAATTAAAGAAGATCATCAAAGAAGAGGTTGAAGAGGTGAATAGTGCCATGCCCTATACTGGACCGGATAGTATCAAGGAAGAGATTGCCACGCTTGATAGAGTGTATAATCAGATACGAATCGCGACCCATTCGGCACCAGAGGATGAGAGTACTATGGAAGGGCTTTGGCATCTTGAGAAGGCGATTGATTTACTGTCCAGATAGGGCTAATATAGTGATTATTACGGAGAAGAGAAATGAGTAAAGATACAAAAGGTAACCACTCATCTCCAAGTGGAGTATTGTCGTGGCGGGAAAAACAAGCTAACGAAATCAAAGATCTCAAAAAAGAAAACGTAGCTTTGCAACGCAAGTTGGCAGTTCATGATTTTCTTGATACGGGTGTTCCACAAGAACGACTTGATTATCAGAGAGAGCTAAAAAAAGAGATCATTAGGTTGAAATCTTTATGTAGGCGAAGTGCTGACGAGATCAGAGATCTTGACGATATGATAATCAAAAGTATCGAGGACAATAAAGTAATAGAATATCCAGAAGAAGATAAGGCATACTTCGCAGGTTTCTCATCTATCAATCTTCTAAACCGACTTGAAGG
>Ga0114906_1001400_pt1 | contig 12670 bp, 8 predicted proteins | sample MalvirDeepMed_M9_FD_89687 | JGI IMG/M metagenome (GOLD analysis project Ga0114906, IMG submission 89687) | Marine viral communities from the Global Malaspina Expedition - Malaspina viral metaG DeepMed_M9 | ecosystem: Environmental > Aquatic > Marine > Oceanic | place: Mediterranean Sea...
ATCATATTCTGTCCAATTTTGAGGAGCACCCCCGGGCTCACTACCATCAACCAGTATGGGTTTAGATTTATTTTTTATTCCTAATAACATAAAAGGGGCTGCTCCTCCATTATGACCTGATGCAAAATAACCTTGATTTGTATACCGACTTTTTATATCTACATTTTGATTAAGACAACTTGCTTGTTGAATGTCCTCTGGTGTTCCGGGTGGTGTGCCGCCTTGATCAAAACCAAGAACATCAGGAAATGGATACATATGGTCTCCCAAATCAGTCCCAAACTGAATTCCGGGCATATTATTCCAAGGAACTAATCCACACCAATTAACATAAGCACATAATTCAGCTAAACCTTTGGTATATTCTCTTTGTTCGTCTTCTGTATATTGTCCCGGTCCTGTTCCTAATGGAGCATTTGGAATAGGTATAGAATAATTCATATCAACAAAATAATAACCCCCCACTTGTTGCTGATTTGTTCTTGGTCCATTTAAATAACTGCATTGGTTCCAAATCCAGTGATGTGGTATATCATTAAAATAAGGGTCGCTCCCTAATCCGCCTTGACCATAATCAAAAACCGTTGTATTTAACATAGCAGGGGCATCACTATGTATCCCTCCGCCAGCTTGATAATGACTATCAAACTGTCTCCCTTGTGGTCGCCATAAAAATCTTCCACTAAATGATGGTTCGCCGTAATCCCCCTGCATAGTATCATTTAATTCTATCATATGCCTATATGATGGTAAAGGGAAATTGAACTCAATATTGTTTGATGTATAAAAAACTATATCTATTTCCATTGAGTTGTCTTTTCTAAATACTCCATCATTATCGGCTGTATCTACTTTACCATTAAATTGTTGGAAATTACCTGAACCAGCTCCATTAATATTTAAAGCACAGGCTTCCATCTGGATTGTATCGCCGGGTTTTAATTCAATTCCACTATCAATTGTTGTACTCCAAGATGCATTATTCTCTAATTGTATTTGGTCCCCAGTGGTTTTAGTATGATTATCCTCTAATCCTTGTTGTAATTGAGCATTAGCAATTATTCTATTACTTTCAATTAATAAACTATCCATATTAATATATATACATAATATAAAATTACTTTATAAACTTTTATTTAAAATTCATCTTCATATATTGGCTTTGCATCAAAATTCTTATACATACGACAGGGGTAATTAGCAAAATCACAATATAAAAAATTATACCTCTGTGGGACAGCCATTCTATGAGCCCTTAAGAAATTCTCCTCTCCTCCTACTTGGTCTTGATATTCCATAGACATATGTTTTAGTTGATGACAAGAATTAGTACCAACTAAAAGATTTGTTATTTGAGATCTTACTATAGGTGGGACCATCGTAAATTTTTGAACAGAATAACAAAGTAGTCCGACACCTTGATGCCTAAAATTACTAGATAGAGTAAAAAAGGGTGATTTGGACTTTACATCTTGTATATCGTCCATTATAATTGCTATTGTTGGTCTTTCATCATCAGCATATGTTTTTTGATGGTCTAATATTCTTCTTAATTTACCTTCATCAAAACTATCAAAGCATGTGGCTGGGAATGCTTCTTTTAATTTCTTGGTAGTTTGGTCATTATTAATATTTGAACTAAAAATATATACATCATCAAAAGCATCTGCATAAAAATTTGAAATGAGTAAAAGATTGACCAATAGATTGCTTTTTCCCGAATTCTGACTGCTACAGATTAATAAATTTGCTCCTCTATTACAATTCGGAAGCATAGGATGGGTTGGTCTTCTCAATTTCATTCCATCAATCTCTTTTTTAACAGGCAAGATACTTAAATCAAAATCTTCGCTATGTTCTTTATCGCACATTATATTATATATATAATATAATATAATTTTGTAAAAAAATTATAAAATGTAGAGAGAAAAGAGAGGGCGCGTCCTATTAATGACGCATCATGTTCACAGCCAATTGTAGCTGTTTTCTTATTTTTTCTGTCATTTTAATTTGATTACCCTCAAATTTAAAACTATCTCCAACTTCCATTTTTAAAAGTCTTAAAAGCTGTGATCTCTTAAAGGTATAATCTTTATCAACTTTAAGACTTCTGTGAAGACCACCCTCCTTTATTTTACCATCAACAGCTTCATATAAAGTTTCCTCTTCTTCAGCACCTTTCTTTTTAGCAGGTTTAGCCTTTGGGCTCTCTTTTGGTTTCTTTTCAAAAATATCTTTACCCTTTTTTTTATCAGGCATTTTCATCATTTTATCTTTATTTATTATATATTTATTAAATATTTTAAATATTTAATTTTTATTTAATTTAATTAAAATTAAATATTTAAAAATTATTAAAATATAATATTTAGTATATATATATGTTTATTACGGCAATTAGTTCAAAAACGGGATATACTCCTAAAGTGGGTGATGGATTAAACTCTCTCGGCGATTTATCACCAGCCACATTTAAAGTAGAATTTGATGAACCATTAAAAATTCAGAATGCAGATATAGAATTAGTATCATGCAAAGTTTCTAAAGAAAATAAAATTGTGATTTCAGACAGCAATAATTCTTTATGTATTCGTATGGGAGAGGAAGTAGAAGCCGAACAATATAAAACATCAATTAAGCCCGGTGCATATAATGCTACGGATTTAGGTAATGCAATTGCAGAAGCGCTTAATCGTGTTCAGCCTCTTAATATTCATAGACCGAATGCTGTTCCTGGATTAGAGGGCGGTTTTTCATCTTCATTGTCTGGTAATAAAATTAAAATAACTAAAGAAATAACACCTAATCCTGGATCAGAGGATTTCCAAGATTATATATGTCCCGGTGGTGCATCTTTAACTGGTGGCGAACATATAGTAAGCACTGGCTTTAAGTATAATGACGTAGAGCCTGATGGAACAGGACTTGTTGATTCTTATGTAAAATTTACAGGCACATTACCAGTGGGAACTGAACAAATTATTAATCCCTATAATATTCCAAGTGATAATTTTATAACATGTGGGGGATATGATTTAGGAAGTCGGCAGGTAGATAAAGTTTCTAGACAAGCGGTTGATAATTGGGGAGTATGGGAACAAGGAAGATTTGCTGGGCGAGGCGCCGGGCGCTTTGAAGCAATTTTAAGACCAGTTCCGTGTATATTAGAAACTACATTATCAGCAGGATATGGAGCTGGTGGTATAGGAGGACAGCCTGATACAGATAGACCTTGTTATTGGACTTTTGAAGTTGATCCTAATGAAGATGCATATGGAAATGATATTACTGGAATTTATGAAGATGGTTCATTATTTACACCAGCCACACAAAACAAATCAAGACTACGCCATCATATAGGTCGCCAGTATAAATCTATTAATGGTGTTTTAAATTCTTCTACAGCATTGGGCGACCAACGAGGAGCCCCATACAATAAAAGAAAAAGATTAATTTTCCCATATAGTGAACAAGCACAATATACGAATGTTGCTGGCGTTCCAACATTTAATGAAAAAGCAAGAAAGACATTATGGACTGCAAATTGGACTGGACAAATGGTATTAAGTGGTGAAGCTGGACCACCAACCACTGGAGCGCCTCCTAGAATTCCTAATGGCTATAGTTTTCAATTAGATAATAAAGATATACCAGCGCCACCAACTCCAACTGGAGAAGGGGTACATTATGCTCGGTCTATGGTTCAGCAAGATATTAATGTAGCACCTGAAAATGTAAGAATAAGATTAACACAATCTCCTTTGATTATGGGACTTCCTAGACAGACAGCGGTTGATAGTGAAGTTGAATATTCCATAATTGATGCAACAAATATTTTACAACCTCCAGTAGTTGTTGTAGGAACTCCTCAAAATATTAGATATAAACTTAATTCAATAGGTCAGTTTAATTCTGATTTTGGAGATAATATTATTGGGATGAATGAGCAATGTCTAAATATTCATGGTGGAAATACGGGCGCTCAAGTCCTTCCATATTATAAGATAATAGAGCTTACTGCTAATGGGCTTCCAAGTGAAATAATATTAGTAGATAGTGGAGAATATGTAATAGAAACAGATGAATTTGATAATCAAACAAAATATGACACATCTCTTTTCCTTAATGATCCTAATACTTGGGAATATATTGACCCAACATTGGCTAATGAAGATGTGGATATAACAGACCAAATATATAGATTAGTAGTAAGACCTGAAGATATTGGAGCATTGGCGAGTGATCCAACAGCCGTAGCTTTAGATTATAACACAGCTAATAGATATGCATCTTTTAATATGGGATTGATGAGAGATGATATATTTCAAGCTGTTAAACATGAATTTGATCCTGACGAAGCATTATTGGATCAAACATTAAATCCCTTTGCTTTACAAAAAAATTTAGAAATTGATCTTTATAGTATTTTAGAAACCAATACAGGAGGAGTCCAACCTGTAGCAGGTCAAATTAAAGTTTCAATTCATCAACTACAACCAGCCAATCCAAATGATGATTATTATTGTGTAAATGGACAAGGTCGCGAAGATAATAAAAAATTATTGTTTAATGCTGCTACAAATGATTTAGCTGCTTGGAGAGGTGATCCAGGTAATCCCGCTCTTACTAATTGGTCTACTTTTCCCGGTGTTGCTGATCCAGATACAGCCATTAAACTCTATATTGAAATGGTAGATACTTATACACTTAGAGTTGTTTTATCTAATTGCACAACTTATGTTGATACAGCATCAGTTTTTGCAGAAGCAAATATGTTATGTCAGACAGGAATACAAAGAGGACATGTAGGTCAGCCTGGAATACATAAAATGGAATGTTTTGATAAAATGAGGTTCTATCCTCTGCATCCTGTAATGTCAGCCCTTCCTACATCAATTATTCAAACTGCACCAAATATTGTTAGATTAAAATGTATTGGAAGTGAATACCCTGATAGATCTCTAGGAAATCCCTGGCGATTAATTACAGGGCGCAAGGCTAATAATTATGAAGTAAATATATATAATCAAGTAGGTGATGCCCCTTATAGAACTCCACAAAATGTGGCCGCCCCATCTAATGTCGCAGGAACAACCAATCCTCCAGGAACAAAATGTATGATGATGATTAAATCACAAAAATTAGGTTTATCAAATATTACAGTAATACCTCCTGTGGCGGGTGATACGGATTTGGTTCTAGTGCAAGACTTTGCTCCAAATAGTGGAGGTAGTTTATATCAGGCTAATCTACCTTCTGTTATGTTTGCTCAATTAGGTCCAACTCCAGGCGATATTTTGATTGATTTTCCTCTAGGAGAAAATGATCCAGATTTTCAGCCAAATTTACCTTCCTTTGTAGTTGAAATCCAAAATCTACCACTATCAGGATATTTAGGTAAAGGCTTTAATGATGGAAAATTGTCTGGTATTAAAGGTATGGGTTCTCGTTTGCCTATAGTAGGTGTTGTTCCAGCAAAAAAAAAAGAACTCCAAACAGACCCTGTTGTTCATTATTATTATCAAACATCATACTACCAGCCTACACAGGTTAGACTTCCAACTGAACAAAGTTTATATAGTTTAGACATTAATTTAAGGGATATAGTATCAGGAGAATTACTGCGGGATTTACTTCATTCTAGTGAGGTAATCTTAAGAATTTATGATTTAGGACCTAATCCAGAAATGCGACAAAGATAAAAATATTTTATTATTATATGGAATTAAGTGATAATCAAATATTGGCCATTATAGTAGGAGGGTTTGTTTCTACTCTATTTATAAGAGTATTAACATTCGTAATAAAATCAAGATGCAGACAAATTAAATGTTGTTGTGTTGAATGCGAGAGAGATGTTATAGACCAAGCTAATTTAAGAAATACAGTAATAAGAGATGTAGAAATGCCTTCTATGAATTCAACAAGAGTATAATTAAAAGTATTTAAATTATTATATAAAATTTAAAATATTATATAATAATATAACATAATGGATTTAGGAGATAGTGCTTCGGCTATGCCAATACAATCCCAGGTTTTAGTGATAAAACCAGAGAACCAGGCGAATATCACACGGGCAAATGGTTCAAGAAATCTTAAAGTATATATTCCACCCCATATTGGCTATTGGCTTCCATCACAGAGTGATTTTCATTTTAATATTAAAATGAAAGGAAGAGGGCAGCCTATTCCATCTAGAGATGCTGGCTGTCATTCTCTCATTTTAAATGTTCGGTCTTGGGACGGAACTGGCACACATCTTCTTGAGAGCGTAGAACAATATAACACTTTTGTTGCCCAGTGTTATAATTATAATAAGACACAAGCATTATCAAATGACAGAGCTGAATTTCAAGGCGTTCAGGCAAACAAATCTTTAGATAATAATTTATATTGGTCTTTAGCTGGTGGAACGAATTGGGCTGGTGGTGTAATATCACAACCTAATGTAGCTAGGTCTTTGCAGTTTGTATCACCACTTAAAACTAAACTATATGATACAAGCCAATATGTCCCAGTTGGAGCTTTAGGTGGTGTTCGTCTAGAAATTCAATTAGATAATTATCTTCGTTCTTTAGAATATACTACGGGTTCATTAGGAATAGAGGCTGCGAATGGTCTTCCAGCTTATCCTCTGGCGATTATGCCTCACGCTGGCGTATATCCTTCTCCGAGTGCTGGTCAAACACCATTACAGAATTTTATTTATACTGGTTTTACTGGTGCTAATGTAGGTGAAAGTTATCAAGCAAATTTTTCTTATGCTTTTGGTATTAATACTGACCCTGTTCCTACTGCTATTGCAGGTTATATTAAAATTATTGGTATAGCTAGTGAAGGTCCATTGGATGCTCCGGGCAATCTTGTCGCTCAAATTACACAAAATCTTACTGCGGCTACTGATGGTAATTATGGTCCAGTAGCTACAACTGTAGCCCCAGCGGGTGGCGCAGATGCTACGCTTAATATCACAGTTGCTGGTGGTGTTTGCACAGCTGCAACTGTAGCAGTTGCTGGAACTGGCTATAAAGTTAATGATGTTTTAACTGTAGCGAATGCTCTTGTTGGCGGTGGTGGGCAAGATTTACAATTTACATTAGTTGCAGGTAATATTGTGGGAGTGCAAGGAGACCCCACACAGTGTGAAATCTTATGTCTGGGTGAAGCTGGTGTTGCAGATGGAAGACCAGTCCCAGTTGCTGGTGATATTCTTCGTCTTGAAATTCCTGCGGGTGGTGGTGCTGGTCCGGGAACACCTGCCGTCAAATGGATACAAGTTGCTGATGGTGTGAATTGCATAGGAAGAGGTGCAGTGGCTAATAGACATCAAAATATTCATGTTCCTCTTTGGAGTGGTAGTGGCACAGAATTGTGTAATCTAGCATTAGATTATGAAGCAGTTGGGGGACAATCCACTATATCTCCTCCGGGAACAGGGACAGATGGTGTCCCTCCGGGTGGGGCTGGTGATGACTTTGGTTCTAATCCAGTTTCAACCCTTCGTAATCCAAGAAGAGATGTAGCCAGAAAAGCAAGTGCTGAATATAATTCTGTTGGTTGTTTCCCAACAACTATTATGCCATTTAGTGTAGGTGATAGTATTTATATGGAACATTTAGTAGCTCCTGCTTTGGGAGCTAATGAAGTCCTTGTAGGTGTATTAGACCAAATTGATGAATATAAATATTTAACGTATGCTGGTGCAGCTGTAGATAGTGAAATGCCCCGTCTTTTAATTAGACCTACTGTAGCACAGCTTCAGGCAGCTCCTGCCACTGGTGGTGCAAATGTTAATTATTCAGTCGGTTCAGCTTTATTTGGTCCTGATACTCCTGTGGCTGGTAATGGCGAGTATGCTTATACTCGTCTTAAGCTGGGTCAAAGAATATATACTAAAGCAGCTCATAGAATTCTTGGTTGGACACCAGCTGGGATTGCGGCTGGAGATGGTCCAGACAATGCTGCTCTTATAAATGCTGCTCACGAAGAGGTAGATTTTGAAATTAGCGATTTCCAGTATCAGCTTAAACAGGTAATGATGCCTGATAAACAAGCGAAGGAGATGGAGGAGGCAGCGATGTCAGAAAGGGGTCTGCAAATTGATTTAGAAACTATTGCAACAAGACAGGTGAATTTAGCAGCTATTCAGGGTCCGACATCGCAATTAATTTCACTTCCCAATATTTCCCGAGGCTTGGGTTGTTTATCAGTTCCTTTAAATCAAAATGAACAAAGAGGTTTAGAATATTCTTCTTTAAGAGGACATCCAAACAATTGTAGTGATTATCAATGGGAATTGGGTATTAAAGGTCTTTGTCCTAATAGACCAGTTCCAGTTGAAAAAGCTTCCTATAATAATCCTTTAGTGCAATCACAAGAGGTAAATGAGAAAATGAAAGCGATGGATAGTTTTGGTGTCCCAGTTTCAAATCTAAATAATGTTGGTATGAATTGGTCTGTAGGGCGCCAATTTGCAAGGCCGCAGCAATTTTTTAATCTTCGTGCTGCAGGCGACCTAATCCTAAAAATGCAGTTTAATACAGCACAGACATTTCCCAAATTATTTGTGCATTTCATTAATCATTTAAGATCAATTAATATCTCAAAAAATGGAATACAGATAATGAATTAGTTTAGCAAAAATTTAATTAAAAATAATATATAATATTTCAAAAATTAAAAATATTATATAATATATATATATTAAATGTCTAGAAGAGATGGAGTATCCCAAACTAAACAGCGTGTCCGTATAACGCCTAATAATCAGCCTTCAGGTGGAGTTTTTTCCGCCCAGAATTTTCCAGCCATTAACTTCGTAATTGGATCACAACGGGCTTGGTTAGACCCACGAACATTAAGACTTAATGGACAATTTGAATTGAAAAATCTTGATGGAAATTTGCCAGCTAATAATACTGTTTCTGGTGCGCCACCACTTCCAAATCAGAATGGTGTAAGTCTGAATAACAGTATTGGTGTATCATCGTTCTTTGATGAAGTCAATATCAGTACCTATTCAGGGGCTAAAAATCTTGAAACTGTAAGAAGTTATAATAGATATTTAGCGGCTTGTAGGCCATTAATGCATAGTTCATTAGATTATGATAATGGTTTAGGATTGCAGGATGCTATGTGTTCCAATAAAAGTCTATCAAATGCTAGAACTGCCTGTGTTGAAACTGATTTTAGTGTTCCAATTAGTGTTGGTATGCTGGATAGTGAGGGTTATTTGAATCTGTCAGAAAAAGGTTTCTCTGGCTTGAATATTGACCTCCTCCTCTGCCAAAATGCACAGGCAGTGCAGCCATTCTATACTTATTCAGGGACAAAGAAAACGGATAAAACTGCTCATGTAGCAGACCAAACCTTTAATTATTATATTAAAAATTTAAATTTGACTTATGATTTGATTATTCCTGATGACCAGTTATATAATTCTTTGCCTTCATCGGGTGTTCTTCAGTATAACACTATAGCATCACTGCATTCTACTTTAATTTCAAGCGACCAGACTATTAATCTCCGCCTTAATGCTAATCGTGTTTTGTCTGTAAGTCATAGTATTATTCCTTCTCTCCATGTTAATAATATTAAAGTAGATAGTTTTCAGTTATGCAAACCGCAAAAAAATGTATCGGCTACTGGTGATGGTGATAATGCAGAGGTTAGAACGGTTCAGTATTTAAGAGCGGGACAGCTTTATCCATTTAATTTTATATTGGATAGTGAAGAACAAGCTGATATTAATCCATCAAATGGAATACAGGGAGATAATCCTTCTCCCCAAGCTCAAATTATGAAACCATATCTTAATAGTGTAAGCCTTTATAATAATTCCCATAATAAATTTAATCCATTATCTAATATTGGTATTGCATCAGGTCAGGCTTTAGCAGGAAATAATGCCCAGCCTTTAGCGGCATCACCAGACCCTAGAAGTATTTTTGGTCTAGGTGTATGTATGGATAGTAATAAAAATGGTGTGTCATTTAAAACACGGGAGTATGCTATTCGCATTCAGAGTGAATTAAATAATACTAGTGCCAATGCTCTGTTTAGTTTCTCAAGAATTAGAAATGTTGCCCAATTCAGCCCAGCGGGAATATCTGTTGTAGAATAAATATTAAAACTTTTAATTAATATATATTTTAAAATAAAAATATATTAATATATATATAATAGATGTATAACGCACAGGATAATGTTTTAGGACAAACGGACGAAGTTCCAGCCGATATGGAAATCGTAAGCTCAGTTTTAGAACCAATTATTATCACCCCCACTCACGCAAGATGGGTGTTGAAGCCAGAGGGTATTTTAAGCAGGGATAGTTGTATTCAATTTCAGCTCACTGTTCCAGCTGCCCTTGATAAAAAGGGTTTTCTTCCAGTCGGTGCTGGTATTTGGGGGCTTATTCGTTCAGCTACTCTTTCAGTTGGTGGCAAAAGAGTTAATCATACAGAAGGTTTAGGATATTGGAAATCTATTACTTCTGCATATGATACGCCTTCATATAGAACAAATAAAAAAAGAATTTTAACAGGAGAACAGACTGTATTACAGCCGTGTGCTATAGCTCCCACAGCTTCTTGGTCTGCTGCAGCTGGTATGTATGAATTTGCATCATCAAATGTTATAAGAGAACACACTGCTGCTCAAGGGGGAATAGTAGATTTAGATTATCAAAATCAATTGAGAAGCACATCAGAATTAACGCCTTGTTGGACAATAAAATTGGCAGATTTGTTCAATCTATTATATGATGTGGAATTACCTCTGTTCTTACTGAATACTAATCAGGAAGTTGCAATTGACCTCCATTTTAACACGCAGGCGGGGGGTGATACTTCAGCTGGTAATGGAACGGGAACATTATGCTGCTTTGAGGCTCTTGCAGCTGGTCCTCCTCCGAACGGTCAGCAGGTTGGGGCTTGTAATTTAGTTTTGGACAGCTGTCTTCTTTATCAGGACACTATTTACTATTCAGATGAGAGAAGAGAATTAGAGGCGGAAAAGGTTAATGCTTCAAAGGGTCTTTATACTTCATATTCAGATGTAATATCAAATGTGGCTTCACACCCTGTTGCACCTTCTGTGGCTGCCGCTCTCCCAACATCACACATGACTATTCTGCAGAAAACTGATTTAATTCCTCTATCTGGCTTTCGGGCTAAAAACCTTTTTTGGGCGGAAACTGTTGCTGATTGGACATCTAATCCTGGTGGTCATACACCAATCGTCCCCGCTACTTATGTTAATTATAATTCTCTGCTCGGTGTATATGCTCTTGTGGCTTACCATGATAATCCAACCGTAGATTTGCGGGTAAATGATGTTTTATCCTTTCCAACACCTCTTACCTCACAAAGTGTGAAAGCAGCCGAAGCCGAAAATTGCTACGGTAGTCCAGTTTGGTTGTCCCAAGCTCTATGGTCTTACAATCCTATTACTAATAAAGTAGCTAATGCTGCGGCTGTTCCACCAATTACTGGAGATCATCCAGTTCAGCCTCTAGCTAAATTGCTTCCAAGTAATGACCAATACCCAATATGGGGTGGTGGAGCTAGAGGTTTTATGTCGCTTGATGCTCTTCAGGGTAATCTCTCATTTAATGGTATTAATTTATCTCATGGCTGGGGAAATGACAATGATGATTTTGTGCTTGTAGGCGCGAAGCCCCTAGAAGTTATACATTCATCATTACCTGTTAATCAGATCTCAAATTATAACAGAACTTGCCGATATTATTCAGAGGTGGTAAAAGGGTTTGGGATTTTAGGTGGAAAGGTAGATATTCAACAGGGACCGCCAGTTCTTATTTAATTTCTCATAATATTCATATTTATTATATACAAATATATAATAAATATTTTATTATTGCGGCATAATATAATTAAAGTAATTATTTCCCTCCGTTATATGATTATTCCTTAATCTCGTAAGTTTCCTATTTGCATCATGAACATGACCCTGATGAGTAATTACTCGTCGCGCGTGTTCTTGCGTATCTTCGTGTTTATTCTCAAGTTGAATATCGTGCTCTATATAATTCCTTTCAGCTATTGCTCTGGTTTCTTGTGCTATTCTTAAATTTATTGCTGACTGTCTTGCAATTTTTGTTGCTCTATCTCTCTGTGGATAAGCATGAGTAGGGGCTCTAACACCTCTATGAGTTCTGGATACAGGGTGATCGCCAGATGCTAGTCTTAAAATATCTAATTCAGCTTGATGATCAAGGACTGCTTGTCTTGCTGCAAAAAATTCTTGCTGCTCATTAGCGTGAAGTGTAGAGGCATGTGCATATTCTCTCATACTTTTGGTATGGTCTCGTTGCGATTGATGTAGCACCTTCATTGCGTCATCGTGTTCCTGCATTGCGTGATACACGGGATTAGGATTAGGTGCTTTATTCTGATCTAATTCTCTTGGGACTTCTGGATTGTCGGGACCTGCGCTCATTTATATATATTATAAATATATATTTTTTTAAAATGCACCAATAGCTCCCGATTGTTGGGCAGCAGTATTTAAAGATGGAGCGACTGCTTTAGCTGTTCTACCGAATTGTGCCTCGTGTGCAATAAAATGTGCTGGAGGAGGTGGTGGCGGCGGTGGAGGTGGTGGCGGTGGTGTCGGGTCTGAATGATGACCAAAAATATCATAC
>Ga0114906_1001403_pt1 | contig 12650 bp, 24 predicted proteins | sample MalvirDeepMed_M9_FD_89687 | JGI IMG/M metagenome (GOLD analysis project Ga0114906, IMG submission 89687) | Marine viral communities from the Global Malaspina Expedition - Malaspina viral metaG DeepMed_M9 | ecosystem: Environmental > Aquatic > Marine > Oceanic | place: Mediterranean Sea...
AGAATATAAAGAGAAAGAAAGACACCAGAGGCATAAACAAAATTAGTTTACTGGATGTAAATTCCTACTCCTTTTTAATTAATTAAATATCATTTTAAATATTTTAATATAATTATGGAGGACTCTGACCAATTTATTACTTTCGTTTTGTTCCTTTCATTGTTTATATTGGCCTGTACTCAAGGGGAGGAAACCACGGAAGAGGACGATGATATAGATGATTACTGGTCGGACGGTTAGTGTAATGTAATACATGGATCGAATGATTATCGCTAAATAAACAAATAAGCCCAGATCAATCACTAACCCCTAAATAAACATGACACGATTAGAAGCTCTTCTCTATTTATTCTTTTTTATAATAACAATTTATTTAATCGCTGACTTACTGATGTAGCCGATGCATTAAGATTCTTCGGGTCGAACGCAAATAAGCGTAATAACCAAATCCCAGGATGACTGAAAGAAAGCGTAATAAGCGTATAAAAGACGGATCTAAAAGCTTCCGCCCACCATGCGATGACATACCTACATGGCTATTAGTTTTGGGGGCAGTAGTTCTTTTGTTTTTAATCTTTTAATTTTAATTAATTTTTATTGATTTTAAACCTTGACTGCCACCACCGAAGGGGGTAAAGTGATGCATGGAAACGAACAATGCTTGCGAGCCTAAATACCCTATGCCAGATATCCACTTCAATGGGACTGACCCTGTCGCCCTAACCGAAGGATATATAAACATCCATAAAGCTATAAGAGAGCTAGAGGAAACAATTAATAAATCACCATTTCACTCCAGAGATTACTATACGCTTGATTGGGAATCGCAAGATACTTATACTGCGTTTAGCTCGGCCAAAAAAGAGAGAGATAAACACCTAATTAATCTTAGTAAGTTCAAGAAGTACACGGAGGATCATATAATGCACATCCGTCACTACGAAGTATGATAGAAGTACTGGTTTTAACTATTGCACTATTAATAATAACTTTAAAAAGATGGATTTAATTAAACTACATGAGATAAGAACTTGGGCCATCGAACAGATGGAAGAGTGGGGGCTAATAGATGAAAGTTGGTCGTTCGTTTGGGACACTAGGGCAGTACGCAGATACGGCCAGTGTAGATATGGCTCCAAGGAAATTGGTGTGACTAAGAAGCTAGCCAGCATCAATACAATAGAAGAAACAAAAGATGTTGTTCTCCATGAGATCGCTCACGCCCTAGCAGGGCGTGAGCATGGACATGATTACGTCTGGAAAGGTTGGTGTCGGAAGGTCGGGGCCAGACCAGAGAGATGTTATAAAGCAGAACGCAACGGTGGCACAGTTAAAACACTAAAAGGTAAATATGTGCTAGTAAATAAGAGTACAGGGGAAATATATAAAACTTATTACCGCAGACCGAAGAGAATGGATTGGTCTACTAGATGGATCAGTGGGAAAAAATCTAAAACCTTTGGCCAGCTTGAGGTCAGGTCGATCTAATAAGGGACTAATAAGCAGGATCAAATAAAGATACCTTAATAAACATACTATCAACTCACCCAACCCACAATTTATTGTGGGTTTTTCTTATCCCAGACTTAGCTCGTAAGTCGTTCATTATCAAGGAGTTATGAGGCTTCGGAGGCCGCGCAGCGGTAACTCGTTGATGGACAACGAGTTACGAGGCAACTTAGGGATACGTTATTAAAAAAGAAACCGCCCACGGGATGGTCGACAATTCCCATGAGCGGTTCTTTGGATTAGCAGTGATGATGGTAGCACTCCGTTGGGGCTTTCCTCTCACCACGCTAACCTAATCTTTTTTCTTTTTGGGTTTGGTGAACCCTTGGCTAACAGTCTCTCTAAAACTTTGTGTTCCTAGCCCTTTTTTAGTGAGCCATTCTTCGCAAGCGTCGCCTACTATCTTTTGAAGGTTAGTGTAAACCTTTTTTTGTTCTTGGTCTACTATATCGGGTTCGTGTGGTATGCTTGTCATCTGATTGCTAAAATTAAAAGTGCTATTGCTAAAAGGATAGTTAGGATAGGTTGATATTCCATTTTTTTAAATGGAATCATTCATAATTGGAATCGAATCTTTCTGTTACTTCGTTTATCATAGCGTCTTGCATTGCCTCAATCTCTTGAGTCAGAGAATCATCGTTCTCTTCTTTTATCATCTCGATCACATTAGACCTGTAGTCTTTTAGGATTCCTAGTATATCTTCTTTCATTTTCCTAATGTACCACGTCTGTCTCTTACAATCAACTCATAAGCCTTATTCATCATACCTTTGTTATCATTAAAAAATTCGGGCATCGGGAGAAGTTCTTCTGTGCCATCTATATTTGGGATTGGCTTGTAAGCCTTAACCTTTGCGTGTTTCATGGCGTGGCACATACCTTTGCTGTTATCATAAAAGATATCTATTAAAACGTTTGTTCTCGTTAGCAAAAAACGGATTTGATTTGTGTAATTAATTTCCATGTCTAACTTTACCACCATTTAAAAGGATAGTCAAGAGGTTTAACTTTACTCATTTGATTTTTTTCTTTCTTGTTTTACTACTAGAGTTTCTCTTATTGGATCGAAGCCACAATCTAAAAGTGTTTCGATATATTCCATATCCCTGCTACAATCTATGCAAGTGGGAGTTCCATTGTCTGCGTACCAGTCAGGGCTAACCTCTACGGTATACGATGAGCTATCCCAACTTATGCCTTCGGGGTCATTCCGTCCATCGCACACGCATTTCCAACGGTGCAAAATTAATTCGTCTTTTATTGGTCTCCAACCCATCTTATTTATTCTGTGTTTGTTCTGCCGACTCCGACTTTACCTTCACAACAAAGCCAGAGTCGTCTTGCTTTGCTTTTCCTTTTGCTTCTAATCCAACTATCTTACCACGCGGATCTTTAAAACGCAAGTCGTGTTCGTCTCCGCTGATAACTTCCATGCCTTCCCAAACTTTAGGAACTTCATCGAACACAACTGCGACATTCCCACCTGCGGACAGTATCTGCCGAATCACGCTTAACTCTGTGATTTCAGATCTGCTATAAGTAAGATGATAATTCTTCGGGAAGTCGTGCCGAAGAAACTTATACATTCTTTTAAGGGATTTAGTGTAATCATAAAACTGGTAAGCTGGGTGTTCTTCAATTATTCCGTATCTCTCCCACTCTATGTCGCTTGTTAAGTTTAATCTAAAACAAACATTCATTTGCTTTTTTAAACTGTAGTTGATTCCTCTTACCACGTCCTTGGATAACTCTAACACAAACTCAAACTTATTCTTAAAGAACTTATTTGTTTTATTTATTCTGGCATCCTGTACCATTTGCATTATCCCACGACCAGCAGTGTTCAAGCAAGCTTCGGCACAACCTCGGGAAGCATTAGGACAAACATTCCTGCCTGATAAAGTAGATGGGGCGAGGTGTAAACCATAGGTTACATAACCCTGCTCGAATCCTTTTAATATTTTTGTGTTGTTAAGTGTTAAAAGTTTCATTCTGATACTGCTTGAACTCCTTGTGCTACTGTTTTGTCCTCTAAAAGAATTTCATAACACGAAATGTTTAAATCTTCATTCATTAATTGTGTTGCTTTTTTTTCTGCCTCTTCGTAAGTAAACCATGCATGAATGCTCTGGTTTCCGTTAGAGTGGAGAAGAAAAATTTTATACTCTCGGTTAAGTGTCTGCATAAAATAAGTTTAGCATACCACGAAATAAAAGCAATTAATATTAATTAAATATCGATTAAATAAGAGTAAATAACCTAACCTCTGGTTTTTGTCGCCCTTCCCTTATCCCCAAGTTGCCTCATAAGTCGTTGTCTATCAACGACTTGCCGCTGGGCGGCCTCCGCGCCGACGTAACTCGTTGAGTATCAACGAGTTATGATTGGAGTCGGGGATAACTCCGCCCCCGAAGGGACGGAGCGTGGCGAGTGCCTTCCTGCTTACGCAGGAAGGACGATCTCTTCAGCTTCCACGATTACCCCTGAGCGATGCCCAGCGATACTGTCAAAGGCTCTCTGCATCTTCATCGTCCGCTCTGGGAGCTTGGATAAATCACCGCCTTTGAGATTCTCAGTGACGGAGTTGTAGAGACTCCAGAGGGTGTTGCCTCTGAACTCAGGGTGACGAGGCGAACGGAACTCCTTGACCGCCTTGTAAACGTCACGTTCTGGAAATGCCTTTGCCTCGGCAAGATCCACGACCAAGTCGGAAGCCCTTTCTTTGGAGATTTCCGTCTCCTTATAGGCTTCTATCCTGTGACCCATATCCTGCCAAGATGACACGATACGGCTGATTGCGTCGGTCAGCATTCCGTCAAGATCCCGAAGGATATTGAGCGTGTGTCTGCGAGCGAGCTTCACGTCAGACGAGAAGCACATATTATCACAAACCATCATGGAATTACCCATGCAAGCCGAGGCTGCGACGGACTTATCGCTGGAATTGCGAAGTCCGAAAACTAAGCGACGATCTTCGCTCTTGATGTCTTCGCCTGTTAAAGCGAACCCACCAAAGTAACGTTGACCGCCCCTTGCGAGAGCGTGTTCCTCCTCAGTAATGGAGAAACCAGCACGTTCTAAAGCCGTCCGAGTCTGAGCGACTAGGAGGCTGTGAGGGATAGGCGTATGCGTATCCGTAGGGTCAGGCGTTCTAACCGCCTTAAGTTGATCCTCTACCGAAAGAGTCTCAATCTCTCTGCGAGTCCAAACCGACCCAGCACAAGGCTTGGTGATTGGAAGCAGTTTATTCTTTGCATATATTAATGCCATAACAGAGTGAGTATAACCGCAGGAAACAAAAACGCAACAGAAGAAATCAAAAAGTTTTAAATACTTTAAAAACGTAGGAACGATTGTAAGTCTCTTAATATCAAGGCGTAATAGGGTTCGCAATATTTGCGAACCCAAGGAGATGCCCTTATCCCAGACCCCAGTCGTAACTCGTTGAGTATCAACGAGTTACGGCGGCGCGGGGGCCGCGTAGCGGTAAGTTGTTAACTATTAATGAGTTACAAGGGGAGTACGGGATAAAAGAGAACCGCCCACGGGTTATGTCGGTCTTAAGATCGACTAGTCCCATGAGCGGTCTGCGCTCGCTAGCGGTAGGTAACAACTACTAGCTTGTTTTTTTTTGGGATTGTACTCAGTATTTAGAGCTGGCGGTAAATCCCTTTATAACCATACCAATGTTTTTTTACTGTACAGCCCAGTAACGGCTAGCTTCCTTTTTTTGTACCACGACTTTAGTGCCGTGGGGGCTGAGCTTAGGAAAACAATCCGATCAATCATATCATGCCTCGGCTTGTGTCTAAACTCGGTCTGGCTACCCTCTTGCAAGATCATGCATCTGCAATCGCAGAAAACTCAAACTTGTCTGACAATGTTTTAGCGTGTTTACGTGTCCACTTTACGTTGTCCATAAAATCATCTAACTTGTCATCTGCTACCTGTTCCATGTTTTCGGAAAGGGTTTGATGGACTACGCCTAACGCATAGTTAAGCATTTTTGCTTGGTCTTTTGTTTTTACTTCAATTCGGACGGATTCGGTTTTGGCCATATAGCTTATTTAGTTTATTGTTTATTTATTACTGGTTTAAAAAATTGGTGACTCCGACGAGTTTTCGAGAATTTAAGACCCTATGGAGGGGGTCGCTCTATCACTCGTCAGAATCATTTAAATTGTTTGGTTGGTGTTGGGGTAACGAGGTTTTTAAAACCCCTCAGTCTTCAGATCCTCGTTACCCCTCACTATACACCTAACGTGTTAACACGCAAGAGAATTATTATAAGTTTAGTCATTAACCAAGAGTTTGAGCCAATATAAAATCCGTTTCTCCAGAGGCGACTGCATCTAACGCAACGGAGGCAATGTTTTGAACTATAACTTTGTCAGCGTTACCGACTTGATATCTAGAGCAAAGGTCATTAGTTAATAGAACAGAATTATTATTGTATTTAGGTGCAGATTTAAGAGCCATACAAATGATGTCGTATTTATTTTTCATTTATCCGAATCTCAAACCCTCCTCTAAAACACGGATTCTCTTGTCTTCCTTCACTGAAGAAGTCTCTGGAGATGATGGCTTGCCCTCTGCCTCTGCGACAACTTCGAGATCCGCAAAGGGATCTTTTTTGTTCTTGCCTCCGTTGAAAGAAACAGCGAAAGGTTTAACTTTGCCGTGCAAGTCATGGGCGATTATCCCATATTTTTCGTTAGAGGTTAATCTGAAACCGCCATCAATGGCGGATTGTTCTAAGTGGCTAGTGATTTGATCTTGTCTCTTCATATTAAAATCCTAACCTCCAAATAGAACAAAGTCAAATATAAAGGTATGTTTTTTCGCTATCCCCGACTAGCGCCATAAGTCGTTAAGTAGTAACGACTTACGCGGGCGCGGCCTCCGTCTAGCAGTAAGTCGTTGATAGTCAACGACTTACAAAGGAGGTGTGGGATAAGCGTTCGGCTTTTATGTGATTACCGAACGGGCGCTGAAAATAACCAGAGTGAAATAATAAACTCCGCCACAATACCGCATTTGTATCATATAACAAACAATTTAAAAAAACTCTTTTTGATTGATCCTATGTTGCAGATCTTCAATTTTATCTATTAGCTCCTTTTGATTCCACTTGTACCGAATATCTGGCTGTAAGAAACCTAGAGCTTGCCTGAGACAACCCAACTCCATTACTAGTTTACTTCTTTTAATTTTGGGATAATCGCTTAATTTCATTTAATCGTAAGTTTTATTTTAGTGAATATGAGACATTAGACTTTCATAAAAGAAGTCTGTATATTCATTCATTACTTGGTCAAGTTCCTCGTCCGTAGCGTTACGCCACTCTTTCCCCTCTTCTTTAACATCAGCGGAGCAGATAAATGCATCGCAGTAATCGGGGTAATCCCGATGGTTGATTCCATCGAACTCCATATTATCGATTTCGAAAGTTTTATTTAAGATTTCTATTTTCATGTTAAAACAGTAACCTCCAAATAGAACAAAGTCAAATATGTTTTATTGTTTTTTTTACTTAGCAAACGTTATCCCGCACTCCAGTCGTAAGTCGTTGACTATCAACGACTTACAGCCGAGCGGCCTCCGCACCCGCGTAACTCGTTGATACTCAACGAGTTACGACCTAAGTCTGGGATTACTTTTGTGAAGTGTTAGAGTCCATTACCCTGAGAATTTCGTCCTCATGCACTACGTGACCGCCAGCGTCTTCGTAGTAGTCACCGCCTACGTGGACGTAATCGTTTGACTGAGCGAACTCGACTAATTTATCTAAATTGATTATTTTCATACTTGACCTTATTCCAATTTTTTATTTAACGCAAGGGTTTATTTTGTTTTTTTATCTCACGTGCCAGTAAAGGAATCTGTAAGTTTCCTCAGTGGCTTTTTTATCCTCTGCGATTATCTCTATAATTTCATCCTCGTGAAGCTCCTCGCCATCAGAACCTATGTAAAGCTCGCCTTCTCCGCCCACGTGCGTGAAGTTATTATCGTGAGTCCATTCAATTATTTCATCTAAAGTAATTTTCATGATTAAGTATAGGTTAAGATTTTATTTAGTAGTGTTAGTGGTTTAGTCTTCTTTTTCTATTTCAGCGAGCAACTCTTGAATCCTTACGAGCTTAGATTTCGTGAGATTGACTCCATATTTAGTGGCATGAGATTGTCCGCTATGGTTGATGAGGTTGAGAGCGGAATGGCCTAGTTCAATGTTAGCTTGAATTTTTCCGATGGTGTGAAGTAGTTCGTCTCTTGTTTTCATGATTTAACTTAACCCCATAACAGACTTATTACAAACCTTTTTTATTCTTTTTTTTCTATTTTAATTCATTTTTTTACTTGACAAGAGGCTAAATAACAAACGATTAAATAACAAATAGTTAATATTGTAATAGTGTTAGGATTTTTTAGTAAAGTGTTAGGATACCTTATCCCAGACACTAGTCGTAAGTCGTTGAGTATCAACGGGTTACGGCGGCGCGGGGGCCGCGTAGCGGTAAGTCGTTGAGTATCAACGACTTACACGGCTAGTTTGGGATTAAAAGGGGATATCCGCGTCCGCGTATTGCTCCTCCATTTTAGCGATGGTTTCCTCGGCGCGTTGGTCAAGCCACGCTTCGAATTCCTGCTTTTCTGATTTGCTTAGAAGCTCGTAAAGCATCGCAGGGTTAAGGCCGCCATACTCGCGCTGGCCATCACTTAGTAGATCCGATATTTGTTGTATAGTAGGAATTTCCATACCTGACCTTACCATGGATTTAAATTTAGCACAAGGGTTTATTTTGTTTTTTTCTAGACCCGCAGAGGCTAAATAACAAATACCTTAATAACAAATAACAAACGATTAAATAAGAAGTAAGGGTTAATGTAGTGTTAGGCTTTGGTAAAGTGTTAGTCCCCGATTTGCCTCGTAACTCGTTGAGTATCAACGAGTTACGGCGGCGCGGCCTCCCCTCAGTTGCAATCCGTTGACTGTCAACGCCTTACGACTGGAGTTGGGGATAAGGTGTCCTAACACTTGTCAAAATTTTTTGGATAGTGTTAGGGTTTGGTAAAGCGTTAGGGTTTGGTAAAGTGTTAGGATTCCTAACACTGCATAAAAAAGAAGGCCATCGTTTCCGATGACCTCCCACAATGAATTTAGTTTTGGTTTACTGTTAGTTCTTTTCTTCTGTAAGAGAAGCGATGGTTTCTTTTTGGTTTGTAACTCTAGCGATTAACTTCGCAAGGATCCACTCTTGGCAGTTTTCCTCGACGTGTTCAATTTCCTTTTCGGTGAGATCGGGATTATCGATGGTGTGGCCGTCACAACGAATATTTTTATAAGGAACTGCCCTGTCTATTTTTAGCTTGCCGTTTTCTAGATAAATTGAATCTTCATTAAGAATATTCAACTCAGATACGAAGTTTAGTATTTCAATATTTTTTTCCATAATGAATATTAAACACCATTTTGGGCAATTAGTCAACCCCTAAAACGCTTAAATAATAAATATTTTTAGAACAAATAACAAGCGATTAAATAAGAAATAAGGTTTAATATAGTGTTAGGTTTTTTTTGTTGTTGTGCTAGTCCTAACACTACCAAAAATGTTCTGTTAGTCCTAACACTTGTCAAAAATTTTGTTGTTCTGTTAGTCTATCCCCGACTTGCCTCGTAACCTGTTGAGTATCAACGACTTATGACTGCTCGGCCTCCGCTCAGCTGTAACCCGTTGACTGTCAACGAGTTATGACTGATGTCTGGGATAAGCGTGGCGGTCTCAGAATTTTTTGAACACTGTTAGGATTTTTTTTGGATACTGTTAGGATTTTTTTTTGGATACCGTTAGGATTTTTTCCCTAACGTTACACAAAAGAGGGCCGTCCTTTCGGACGACCCCCAGTGATGAAGTTAGTTTTGTGTTAATGTTAGTTTTTAAACTACCGACTCAATTACTTTTCTCAAGCGGTCCGCCTCATCAGCTTTAGCTTGGGCTAATGTCCGAGCTTCTTTCATCTGTCCAAGAATCCAATCTTGGCAATTTTCTTCGATGTACTCAATTTCCGCTTCTCTCAAGTTAGGTTCTCCTACTACTCTTTTACCATCATCAGCTCCTTTTATGTAGATGCTTCTGTATGGTGTTGCCTTATCAATCTTCAGTAGATTATCTTTACCTAGGTAAACTTTTTTCTCATGAAGAATTGAAACGTCTGCTAAGAACTCTTTTACTGTTTCGAATGTCATATTATTTTTATGCTAATGTTAGATTTGCAAGTCTTACAGTTTTGTCCGCTCTCTCGTTATTGTTATCTAAGTCAATCCAAGTTGCTCGCATATAAGGATTTCCTTCTTTGCTGATTGCAACAGTGATTACTTCGACGCAATGAAGATTGCGATCGTCGCCATTTATTTTTTTGTATATAGTATCTTTACCGACAAGCTCAGCTTGTGCGATTTCAACACTGCGGTCCTCAGGCTCATTTGAGCTAAGGCTTTCAAGTATAGATTGAATTTCATTCATCGTGCATAAGAGTACCAGCTAATCGCACTTTGTACAATCTTTGTTTACCTTATTTTCATCGATAAAATCGATGATCGAGTTCCAAACATAAGGACTAAATAACAAATGATTAAATAAGAAATAAGGCTTGTGATAATGTTAGTCCTCACACTTGTCAAAAATTTTGTTGTTCTGCTAGTCCTAACACTTGTCAAAAATTTTTGGATAGTGTTAGGGTCTTGTTATCCCAGACATCAGTCATAACTCGTTGAGTATCAACAAGTTATGATTGTGCGGAGGCCGCGCCGCCGCAACTCGTTGACTGTCAACGACTTACGACTGGGGTTGGGGATAGGGTTATGCTCCAGATTTTTTTGGTAGTGTTAGTCCTAACGCTGGCACAAACCCTAACATTATCACACAACCCTAACGCTACCACAAAGCCCTAACGTTACAACAAACGGCACACAACCACACAAAAGTCAATATTTTTTTATCTTTTTTATTCTTTTTTATTGCGATTTTTTCCGCTTTTTGCTTGACACGTGTTTATTGTGATAGTGTTAGGGCGGTTAAAGACGTTTTTATTTTGTTTTTTTAGATTGTGTGAAGAGTCTTTTGCCTTTATTATTGTATTACTATGATAAAATTAATTGACTACTATAAAGCCCTTATTATTGACCTTTGCGCCCTTAGCTTTTGGCGCGAATCCTTCGCGGCGGAGCGAGCGGAGCTTTCGCTCAGCATTGGGAGCGGCATCGGGGACGGCGAAGATCTTGTCCCCACTAACCACGGCATAGAAGTCTGGGCCTCTAAGGTAAAGGTTTGGCAACCACTTGACGAGAACGCTCTTATTGGGCTTGAAAACGGCCACCAGTACGCGCTGGCATCCATGGCGCATCGTGTACTAGTGAAGGAGGGCATCGGTGTTTTTAACACTGATCCTGTGAAGGATATGGCCTTTTCTTTTTTCGCGCCTTTTGAATATTCACCAGAGGAGCTGTGGATCGACAGCGATCACAAGAAGGAGCGCGAGGCGGGAGATTACGATTACGTCCAAGCTGTTGGGATGGCGTGGCAGTTCTGGCTGATCAAGAGCAAAAGCGACCATCCTAAGAGCGGTATACTCGCGAAGATTAGGGAGGCCGTGGCTAGGCTTTCACAAAATCCGCCTGAGTGGTTCATGCCTGAAGGCTTGGACGAGCTAAGTCAACCCATTGACATCTATGGGGAATGTGGGCTGGATACGGACGGCTTTTCTAAGCCTGTCCGCGAATGGCTAGACAGGCGCGTTATGACCTTGGTCAATCGCGCTTGTTCGGATCACTCGCAAGATGTTGTTTATCCCAGTCATAAGTCGTTAACTGGTCGCTGTGAAGACGCGCCCTGTTGCGGATGTTGCGACTAGGCAACCATTCACGGGAGCGGTCGAAAGACCGCTCCTTTTTTTTGTGCTTGTTAGGATTTCTGGTTCTGTTAGGATCTTTTAAATAGTGTTAGGATTTTTTCAAATAGTGTTAGGGTTAAATAACTAATAAGGTTAATATAGTGTTAGGGTTTTGTCCTTCTGTTAGTCTTATCCCTGACTTGTCTCATAACCCGTTGAGTATCAACGAGTTATGATTTTGCGGAGACCGCGCCACCGTAACTCGTTGACCATCAATGACTTATGACTGATGTCTGGGATAAGGTTTTTTGGTTATGCTAGTCCTAACGTTATCACAAACCCTAACGCTATCACAAGCATTTTATCGACTAAATTAAAACTTGCTTTTACTTGTATATGCATTAAGATGTTACTATGAAGAATACTATACTTAAAACAAAGCAACCCACGAAAGGTTTGGCAGTTCATGTCTCCTATCTTGCGGTTAAGTCTGGCGTGTTAAACGCTAGCGAAGTTCCTAGGGATTTAACAATTACTGAAATTGTAATTCCTGAATGGGAAGCTAAGAGTAATGGTCAGCTTACTATACAAGTAGTGGTTATCGATCACGATGACGGAGACAAGGAAAAGACACGCAACCTTACAAGCGACAGAATAACAATAATCTGATAACAATAAACTGCTCCCCGAAAGGGGAGCGCAACCTATATAAAAAAAATGACAAAATACGATACAACCCATATTACTTGGATACTGAATGGAAATGGGGATTGGTTCACCGCCAAACTCTTTAGACTTATAGCCAGTTCCGACATGGCGAACAAAGAGAAACTCGCGCTGGGTTTTCCTGACGAAGTTAATGCGATACATAAACATCAAACAGGGGAGCCACTGGTAACTGCTGACCCGATAGACATCGGGGAAATTTTAAAGAAAAGTTACATCGATGGAGCGATGAAAGGAATGAGAGAAGAATAAAATTTTCTTCACGATAGGCAGTCACCTGAAAAGGTGGCTGTCTTTTTTTGTGCTTGTTAGGATTTTTTTTGTGATACCGCTAGGGTTAAATAACAAATAAATAAATAACAAATAAGGTTTACCCTCACACTTGTCAAAAATTTTTGGAAAGCGTTAGGGTCTTGTTATCCCGAACATCAGTCATAACCCGTTGAGTATCAACGACTTATGATTTTGCGGAGGCCGATCAACTGTAACTCGTTGACCATTAACGACTTATGACTGATGTCTGGGAT
>Ga0114906_1001406_pt1 | contig 12634 bp, 17 predicted proteins | sample MalvirDeepMed_M9_FD_89687 | JGI IMG/M metagenome (GOLD analysis project Ga0114906, IMG submission 89687) | Marine viral communities from the Global Malaspina Expedition - Malaspina viral metaG DeepMed_M9 | ecosystem: Environmental > Aquatic > Marine > Oceanic | place: Mediterranean Sea...
GATGAATGTAGGTCACGCACTCTCTTAGCAAAGTCTACAATCTTTTCAGCATCGTAATCACTAAGCTGAGGATTTCTGTTTTGTATTAGTTCCTGTTCTTTGTTTGGAGGTAGATATTCTAATTCATATATACCACCTGTAAATCTATCTTTCCATGCTCGGTCTAAGTCATGAGACGCACCGAGATACTCTCTACCTATGTTAGCAGTAGCGTAAAAGAATGCACCTTTACTAACTGAGACAGTATCAGCACCTTCACTCTCATCGAGAGCTAAATACTTTTGACCATCTAACACCGGCATGAGAATATTAGCTAAATCACCTGTTCGGTCACGTGTTACCTCATCTAACATAATAAATGAATCACCTTGTATTGCATTAACAAACCGAGATGGTTTGAACCATGTTCCGGCTTCCTTGTCATACTTAGTGTCACCTAGTAACTTAGCTGAGGGATTCATAGTGTCACCGAAGTTAAAACTATAAAAGTCTTTAGCGGTGATATCAGCTAATATCTTACCGAGACTCGACTTACCACATCCTGAGGGACCTGTGATAAGAATATTCTTACCTCTGAATATGTTCCTCAACATAGTATAGAATGTGGAATCATCAGCGAACTTAAACTCTTCGGGCACATTGACTGACCCTCTTAGTTTAGACATCACTGTGTCTTTCTCTACTTCTACCACTTCTTCGGGGGTAGGTTCCTCTGCTGACATGGGACTGTCTCGGTCGAATAGACTGTCGAGTCCTCTGTGGTCGGTTTTGTCTTCCATTGTATCTCCAATTATATCATCCTTTATAAAGGTTTTGGTAGTGCTCTCAGTTCGGCTACTCACGCTTCCTTTTTTCCATCTTCTCACTCCACGCTTGTCTTCTGTCACGTGCCATAGTTCTCCATCTCCACCCCACATCTCAGTGTGTAATGGATAGGTTGTAGCTGACTCAGCTGGTGATGGTCTTCCTTCTCTTCTACTCATAGTTCACCTGTCATATAATCATTTACTAAACAGTGTTCACAACATGATTTATTTATTTCATGTCCACCATTATCAGCCCAACTGTATTCACCACAGTCTACGCAGTTCATCAGTTCGCCCTCCTTCTTCTAATCATCTTACGGTCAACACGACTTCGGTCATACCCATAGGTTCTCTCACCTGAGATACCACTCGAAGTGCCTTTGATTTGATACTTCTTCACAGTTCGTGATATTGTATCTAAGTCTCTTTGTTCCATTGTGCTGAGGGCATCAACAAACTTTCCTAAGTTCGTAGACACTGACCAAGCGTTGTCTTCTACATCATCGAAGACGGAATTTAATAAATCCCTCAGCACCGTGAAACGTTTATCATCAATTGACTGAACACTTAACAAAGGAACTTTGTCTGTGTGCTGAGTCATATAGTTATTGAACTTAACGATTACCTCACTCAAGGTAAGACCTCTCTGAACTGAGGGAAAGACTCAAAGTGATGTGGATATAATCCATTGTTCTTTACATTCCTGAAGTATGTCTCAGTTGCTCGTATCTTACGGGCTTTGATTGCGGAACCGTCTCGGTTCGGGGTTGCACTCAACAGTGTTTGAAGCTGTTTGGCAGTCATGCTTTTAAGTTGTATTGCTAATGTGTCGATGTCGGTCATAGTCATCGTATCTACATCTGTATACCCCTATATAAGCGTTTCCCTTTGTGGACTGAGAACCCAGCACAAAAAATAAACTGAGTATAAAAACGGGGGGCTTTTTCGTGCAAAACTTTATATAGTTCGTGTTCCCTATATTAACTATATTAAGATATAGCTTAGTTATGCATATTATTGCTGTAAGTAAAGAGCTTAGTAAAGCTTAACTAAGTAGAGCTTAATTACTCAGTAGAGCTTTGCGTAGTAGAGCATTATAATAAAGCTTAACTGAGATAATATAGACTTATAACTATTACTACTACTCTTCGGACACGAACACATTACGTTCCGAACTGAGCTCAACTGAACCTAAACTGGTTCTAGTTTGGGGATGAGCTTTAAAGCTTTCGAACCAACCAGCTCCATTAAGCATTTTCTCATTGGGGCCTACCGAAAATCTTAGTAGAGCTTGTGCTAAACTGAGAATGTTTTCTCATCTAGCCCTACTGACCATTGGTTCTGGTTTGAACCTGAACTGAGAGCGTAGTTTCTCACTGCTCGATAACGGTTTCTCACGTGCCCTGTATGCTCAACTGAGACCCCACGGGCTGAGTAGCGCGAAGAAGTTTCACTCGAGTGGAAAAAAAAATTATAAAAAAAATAGGATGAGTAGGAGGATTTATTGTATACCTCCAAAGGGTTTATGCCACTACAAAGTAGAACCCTTACCAGTTTTGCATTCCTCCAGCAGTCGCTTCTCGGTTTGCGCAGTCCTGTGCCTTAGTCCGTGGCGGACTTATTCGGCCATACTCGATTACAGAAGAGCTACTTCCATAAATATAAGTGAGCAGTTTTCTGACTTGCTCAGGTGCTTATTATCTATCTATTTCAATAGTCCAGCTTTCTTCATTGCTTTCTTCAAATCAGCTTCTGACATCTTACCAGATGCAAGAGCAGAAACGACTGAATCAACTGAAGGTGCCTTACCTGTTGCTTTCCGTTTGGATTGCAGTTCATGAGTGCGAGATGCAACCATAGATGCTGTTTTATCGTTTGAACCGATAACATCACATATAGCTACAAGGCAGTCATACTTTACTCCGGTTGGGTATCTTTGAGATACACCAACACGAGCAAATCCTAGCGAGTCCAATAAAGAACTCACGAGTTTTTCATCCTTTGGAGCCCAAAGGTAATCCATCTTTGCTTTAGTCATACTATACCAATAGGTGTGCCTTTATAAGCTTATCTGCTCCTACTGACAACTTGTCTTAGTTCTAAATCCTCAAAGATTTCTGGATTGGACAGACGAATCTCACGAGCGAGTTCCATGTGTCTTCCTCTGCTCCCTGTGCCGACAGGAATCATTTCTTTGTATAATCCGTATTTTCCATACGGAGTCGTGCCGATTTCTACGTAGTAGTCGACCTCCTTGCTTCCATTCTTCCAAGGAAGATTGGTCTTAGTCTGAGTTGCTTGGCTCATGTATTACCAAGGGGCTACCCCTATATAAAGCTTTTTTCACATGAGTGGAAAAATAAAATGCAACTTCACCTAAGGCTCGGCCTGATTTAAGAAACACCTTAGGGAGCGGTTGCCGAGGGCGCGACAATCTTCATAGGTAGCGCCACACAGGGTGTGACCTGCCGCCAGTCAAAAGGATATCCTTCACGAAAGGCGGATGAAAAGAGATGCAGAGAATTACGTCATAGCTTAACAAAGTGATTCTATAACAGGGATAAAGTGATTCAAAGGTGATACATAATGTTAGCTGCACGTCGTTCTAAAACTTAGATGGCCATCGACCGGTAAGGGATTGGCTCAGCACTGTTCATCTAGTATTTGTTATGTGAATGTTTCGTTGTTGCGTATGGTCTATTCTGGTCTCAGTTCTCAGGTCACGGTGTTACAGCTGATAACTGTAAGGAGTGGGGGTAATTTGGGCTCCCCACTCGATAATAACCAATAGGGTATCCCTATATAAGCTTTACCCCATTTCGTTTTATCTCACTGACGTAAACGTCACCAAGTTCAAAACTTCCATAAGTGAAATTACTTTTCACTGCACAGAACCAACGAGCATAAGCGTTCTTTGCTTCGTTTTCTTCGTTTTGGTATTTTTTCAATACTCTCCATTCAAAGCCATTGGCTCCAGTCCAGACCTCGTATGGGTCATCAGTCTTACGGGTTTTACCGCACATGTTTTTAGTCATACAATACCAAGTGTGGGGCTCTATATAAAGGTTTTTTCACAAGAGTGGAAAAGGTGGGGGGAGGCCCTACCCCCCGGAGGTGTCCGAAAAACAAACGAGCTATTGGCTGGCCTTTTTGATAATCTTATTCGTTTCTTTCTTCCAGCTACGCTTTAACGGTTTATCGTAGCTCATTGATTACACCCACAGCAAGGTGCGTCTTCACACCCGCAGAGAACAATGTAGTCCCCTGCTTCACTTATACCAGAGATGACCATGTCATCTAAAATATCTAAGATGCTCTTCATTCCCACACCCTCACGTTATTGTGATGGTCTGTTAACGGAATGTTAGCTGGGTCTTCTTTCCGCGGGTCGTCTGTTAGTCCCATGTCAATTGCTCTCAGTTGGTCTAGTAAACCAGAGTCAACTAAGTTTTTGGTTTGGGTTCTGCGGGCGGCTTTGCGGAAACGGAAGTCGTTTCTCATGTCCTGTATTTTACTCATATATTACCATCCGGTGTGTCTATATAAGCCTTTCGGGCAGGAGTGAAGTCAGCCCAAACGTGTCCGGCATCCCAGATATATTTGCTTCCGCCGTTTGCAGTTCTCACCAACGAAAAGGAGTTACCTCTTGCGTCGATACCAGTGTGTATGATTTTAGTCATACAATACCAAGAGGGTAGGGTTATATAAAGGTTTTTCCACCCTAGTGGAAAGAGGGCGCCCCGTTCGCTCTCCTCCGGTTGCGGCTTACGCCTAGCCATTGGGTGGTGCGGGGCTAAAGATACGGGTCATGCAGAGCCGTAGGCTGGGAGCAATCTTTATCACCATTGCCCAGCTTGTCTTCACTTGTCAGACGTCTCTTCTTGTTTCCTACTTGAGAGTATGAGTTTATTAGACTGCATACTCTTACTAGCCTTTTCCCAAAGGTGCACCTACTCCTACGGCCACATCTTACAGTATAGGATTCTCAGGGAACTTAATCCCAATATCCAGACGCTACACAAAACTTGTGAGTGTTGAATCTTGGGTTGTGGTTTACCATCTCTCCAGACATAGCGAGGATTAAGTCCTCACTTGCGTCGTGGTCTTTTAGTATTTTTGCGATTGCTTCAAAGTGTTTTCTTGTCATAGTCATAATATACCATTGAGTGACCCTATATAAAGGTTTCTCTCAGTCTCCTGTCCAGAATGTTGCGAACATTTCAGTTTCACAATCCTCACATAGTCCGCCGAATAATTCGACCTCATCAAGCCCACAGTCTTCGCAACTGCCAAATGGTTCTCCTCTGCTCATAATATACCAAGAACACAACCCTATATAAAGGTTTTTTCACACGAGTGGAAAATCTCACTTTCTCACTCATGCTGTTTCTCACTCATGCTGTTTCTCACCCACGCAGGTTCTCACCTACGCAGGTTAAAATCCCTCGTATTTAAGGGCCTTAGATATTTATCTTAGTCTGATAAGACTATTTCTTAATGCTTTTGCATAAGTTGCTTTTGGTAAATTGATTTTACAATCTTCGTTTTGAAGTTTATATTTCAATGCACTAATTACAGCTATTGATGTTTTGTTATCCATTTTAGTTACCTCCATGTATTAGGTATAGGTTGAGAGGGCCGGAGCCCTCCCATACCCCCCACACGGCCTTTATTGTTGGTCGTGTATTTGGTCGACGATGTTATGTAGTATGTCTAACATATAGCCATAAGTTATCACATCATCATGTCCATATCGATTTTTATTCATTTGGTCGATATCATACTTATTTAATTCTATTTCGAATTTCACTTATTCACCTCCCTTTGTATTGATTCCTTCGTTTTTACCTGTCTCGAATTCTTTAACGATGGTTTGTAATCGCTCGATTACATGACGACCGTATTTATTCAATTCATGACCCTTCATGCCGGCAGTATCTGAGAGATACATTAATTGCCCCATTAAATGGTGTAATGCGTTCGATTCATGATAGTTTGCCCTATTCATGTCCGTTGTTGCGTATGCCCTTTTCATATATGTTTTTACGTTCATATTTTTTTCCTATATCAGTATTTGATATTTAGTGCCCTAGCTCCGGAGAGCTAAGGTCACCTATCAGTTTACTTGTTACCCCCGTAAGTATAACCTTTGTTACCTATACCGGCCATGCCTTGAAACTTTGGTTCTTTACCGTATTTCTTGACATGGTCCCAAACTAACTTAGCCTCATAAGCTAGGCCTTCATATGCGTTCTCGAATTCAGCCATAACAATAAGGCTGATATCATGACCCTTTTTAGGACGGTGCTTAGATAGTCGGCTTTGAGGGTCTGAGGTGATGCCATAATAGACCGCTTCCTTAGTGGCCTCACTGCCGAAGTCGGCATCTAAGAAATGATACGATGTCTTTTCTTGTTGTTGGGCTAATCGATACACGAAATATTTATTATTATTATTCATTCATTAAACTCCATATAACAATCATAACACATTTCTACATTATGGCTTTCGTGTGATGCTTCGACTTTTTCTTTAAAAAGGTCAAAACATGGTTCACAAAAAATCTCGATGTCTTTAGACATTTCGTCCCTATAGAGGTCACCGCTTATAGTGTCCTCTTCAAATCCTATTTGGATTAACTCGCTTTCGGATAAATGGTTTTTTACCATATACTCAGAATAGCAACCTACTTATAAAGATTTTAGCTCAATCCGTGAGGGGAACGTTATTTTCTAGCTACAAAATAGCTACCGTTTAAGGTTAATATTCTCAGCTTCTCACGTCGTTTTTTCAGTTACCCCTCCCGTCTAAAAAATAAAGGCCCACTCTCTAGAATCTTTGACTACCCCTTTAAACAAATCGAGTGAAATTTTGAAAGCCATTATATAGCTATATATAGATATAAGAGGTAAGCTACTATTAACAACAATACTAAGCTCTACTAAGCACTTCTCAGTTTGGAGACAGAAAGCCTTATATAGTGTCAAAGGTTAAAATTATACGTATGACAACTAAAACGCAAAACTCCATCAAATGGACATGTAATGAAATCAGGGATTTGCTAATAAGCAAGAACAAGGCCTACGGTGATAGTGCTTTAGAACCTGACAATATTTTTAGTAAGCTCGACAATGCACAGGCTATCTGTGCACGAATCGATGACAAGCTCAGCAGAATAAAGAATGTAGGGCTTGATGACAACACAGAGGACACACTTGATGACCTCATAGGATATTTAATCTTGCTCAAAGTTTCGCGGGAGCGTAGCGGCAGCAAGGAGACTGTATGGACCACGTGCAATTGTGAACACGGGTGGCATAATTGTGAATGCAATACAGGGTATGTGCCTCCATGGAGCTTAGAGCTACCAAAGGATGCAAAGGTTACGGTGTTCGAAAAAAGCAGTGATTAGTGGAGCTTAATATGTTTGAGAAATTATGTACGACTTCAGTGATTAGAGATGCTGGTGAAGAAGGTGTTGTGACGCCTTTGATAATAGACGCCGCCCTGACGGGCGGGTTAGGATTAATGAATCCCTCTATCTTTAAGGATGGCGACGACTGGATTGTCAGTGTCCGTAATGTTTCCTATACCTTACACCATTGTGACCCAGAACATAAAGAAGAGAGTAACCAAGATGGTAGATTCCAAACACCATGGGGACCTTTGAATTATGTTAGACCAGACAACGACCCACACCTACGAACATTTAACTATGTAGGATATTTAAACTTAGGCTGGAATGTAGAACGTTATAACAAAATAGATACTTCTAAGTTTCCTAAAATGGAAGAATGGGCCTTTGTAGGTCTAGAAGATGGAAGACTTGTTAAGTGGGACAATGATATGTGGTTTGCTGGCGTAAGGAGACACGCCCCTGATGGTAAAGGTAGAATGCAACTATCTAAACTATTAATATCTAAAGATATAGTAAAAGAAACAGATAGGCATATAATTGAAGTACCTGATGAGCATTCCTATTGTGAAAAGAATTGGATGCCTATATTAGACATGCCATATCATTTTGTAAAATGGATAAACCCATTAGAAATAGTAAAAGTAGATTTAGATAAAGATAAAGCCGAACCTGTATTTCTAGGAGACAAACTACCCTTTGATACTATTGACCCACGTGGAGGCTCTCAAGTAGTAACACATGGTGATTACAGAGTAGCACTTACACATAGTGTTGATAGTTGGCAGACAGAAAAGGGAGACAGAGAAGGACACTACAACCATAGGATGATAGTATGGGATAAAGATTGGAACCTTGTTAGTATAACACAACCATTTAAATTTATGCATGGTAAAATAGAATTTGTATGTGGTTTAGTAATTGAAGATGGTATGATGTATATAACGTTTGGTTTTCAAGATAATGCAGCATATCTGTTTAAAGTCCAGTTTGATTTTATGAATAATTTACCTAAGGAGAAAATATGAAACCAACATACGAAGAACTAGAACAACAACTTAAAGGTTTACAAAAGCAATTGAATGAAAGACCCGAAATAGAATTCCATCCTTTATATAGGTTTCAGAATCTTATGCCATATATAAAAGACCCTACCCCTGAAAATACATTTAGGTTGGGGCAAGAGTATGAATATTTTGGTCAAACAGCTTCAGCTATAGGATATTATCATAAATGTGCTGAGAGAACGTCAGACGATTTATTAACATATGAATGTTTACTAAGAATGTCTATATGTTTTAGAGAACAAGGCGATAGGAAAGCACATGAACAAAATAACCTATTGATGGCTATTGCATTAAAACCAGAAAGACCAGAAGCATATTTTCTTTTATCATTAGTATATGAGAGAATAGCACACGAAGATGCCCATCAAAGATGGTGGGACTCCTATACTTACGCTTGTATAGGGGATTCTATAGCACATAAAGAGTTTAAGCCATTATTAACAGATATAGATTATTATGGGCCACACTTTTTTCAATTTCAAAAAGCAGTTACACTATGGTGGGTAGGTAGGTGTGATGATGCTAGAGATATATTCCAAGAGATAATCAAAAGGAAAGACTACCCAGAAAACATAGAAGAACTAATAAAAGACAATTTATCAAATTTGATGAAAAGTAAAGGGAGAAAAGAAGGATTATGAACGATGAATTCTATAAATTAACATTCTCTGAGGATGGTAGAGAAAAACTACACACAACACAAATAAGAGCAGCTACTGTTAGAACACCTTCAATAGTAGTCGTAGACCACTTTTTTAATGACCCAGATGAAGTAAGAAACTGGGCTATTGGAGAATGCACATTTGAAGACCCCGACAATCATGGTGCAGTAGGATACAGAAGTGAATCAGGTAGAAAGATATTTGATAACACTAAACAATGTATAGAAAAAATAATGAATGGTAAAATAGTAGAGGGAACCGAAGAAGGAGGTTGGGACTACAGTACCAATGGTTGTTTTCAATGGTGCCCAGCTGGGACACCTATTGTTTATCATGCAGATAGTCAACAATATGCAGGTGCTATATCTTTAACACCAGATGCACCTTTAGAAGCAGGTACAAGTTTTTGGAAGCATAAAGAGAGCGGTTTAGATTGGTTACCTCAAAGTAATGAGGAATGTTTAAAATACATAGGCATGCCATGGGATGAAGTTAATAATCGTATGTTTGGTAAATACGAAGACAAGGATGCTAATTATACAGATGGAACCCAATGGGAGAAGACTGATGAAGTATCTAATAAGTATAATAGATTAGTAATATGGGATGCTCGTAAAATACACTCAGCGTCTGCTTACTTTGGAGATAGCATATATAATAGTAGACTATTTCAATTATTTTTCTTTAACCTAGAAAGGGAGGAAGACAATGTCGAGCACTAAATGGACTGCCAGTCACATGAGGTTAAGTCCCTCTAAGATTAATACATACCTTAAATGTCCTAGAGAGTTCTATTATAATTATATAGCTAAGTTACCTCAAAAGAAAACTATACATTTATTTAGAGGTACACTAGTCCACCAAGTATTAGAAGACTTGTTTAAGAAACAATTCAAGACATTACCTCAGTGGGAGAAAGGAGTCCCTAAACTTTGGGTACAAAGACAGTTTGAAGATGGATGGGAAGAAAAGATAGCTAAACATAAATGGTTATGGGAAGTACACACTAACGAAGAGATGGATGCGATGTACAAAGAAACTGAAGCTCTACTACAGAACTTCGTCGACTCCGTCGACAAGAAACTAACTGAGATGGTTTCGTGGAAGATATATAAGAATAAGCAACAAGCATGGAACGCAGTAGCACCTAAGTATGCTGAGAAATGGGTTAAGTCAAAAGAGTATGCAATAGTAGGAGTCATTGATGTTGTATGTAGTGACTTTGATGGTGGTACTACATTGCTCGATTATAAAACGAGTAAGCGCTACGGAGCATATCTACCAGAGGAATATTATCGCCAGTTGATTATCTACGCTTTCTTATACACATTAGAGATGGGCGAGATGCCGACATTCGTAGGCGTTAATTACCTCCGCTTTGATGATACCTTCTTTGTTAAGGTTAATCAAGAAGTGCTTGATGAAGCTAAAGACTTAATTAAGATGGTACATGACTGTATAAAGGAACGCGAAGAATACGAAGATAGGTATGAGCAAAAGCCACAGAATTTATGTAAGTGGTGTTCATTTCATAAAAGTAACGGTGGGCCTTGTGATGCTGAAGTACCTAAATGGGAACCTAAGTTTAAGAAACGTAAAAAGGAAAATTATTCAGACATCGATTCATCTTTAAAGAAAGACCTAGATGTAGAGAACCAATCTCAGTTCCCAGACTTCGACTGAGGGTAATCTTTAAATACAAGCGTCATGTAAAATAATACATGGCGCGCGATGATTACGGAGCTATCTCTGTAATTTCTGATGATGAACGAGAAGCATTAGGAATAGGAGGTAGACCAGACGATGAGGATGAAGAGGGTTTATTTGAAACCATCGGAAAAGCAGGAGATAAACTAGGTGAAACTAAACTAGGTAAAAAACTTGGTTCTATTCTTACTGTTTTAATTTTAGCCTTTTTTGGAGGCGGAGGAGATTTAAGTGCGTTTGAAGACATTTTTGGAGGAGAGGAAGAGCCCATGTCAAGGGGTGGATGTATGGACGTTTCAGCTATCAACTATAAAAAAGATGCAACTTTTGATAACGGTAGTTGTGTATTCCCTCCTCCTGTTGTGTATGGATGTACTAACCCCGATGCAGATAATTATAACACACAAGCTACTCATGATAATGGTAGGTGTCAGTTCCTTGTTGGACCAGTGAATAATGGTACAGGAAACGAAACACAAACTAACGAAACAGTATATGGTTGTATGGATATAGATGCTGAGAACTATAACGACCGAGCTGAGGAAGATGACGGTAGTTGTGAATATGATGCGTATGAATGTACAGCCAACCAAACATATTTTTATAACAATCTACAATATGGAAACTATTCTAGAGAATCTAATTCTTTAAATATAACAATAGATATTGATACTGATTGTAATCAAGATACTTTACCAGTTATGGTTTATTATGACATAGGTCATATGAAAGTGAACGAAGATAACGAAACGGTTTGGAATGGTTATATGTATAACAATTACTTTTTCAATGTTACTGGATGGGAAGGGAACGAGCATAAGTTAAGTTCTGGTCCAGAATATTTTACAGAACCTTATACTGGATGGTATATGGTATATGTAAATCTATATGCCGATTGGGATAGAGATGGAGTATACGACTATGTAAATTATTTTTACATTGAAGAAATAATATTGGAGGGAGAATGAACAGATATAGGAAATTATTAGAAGCTATCGGGGAGGAAGAAGATTGAAAGCAGCACAAATGCTTATTCTTACTAACATGTTAGCTAAACTTATATCAGAAGTAGACGACTTAAAAGCAATGCTTAGAGAAGCAGTTAATGAAACTTTTTTAGAAAGCTACGTAGAAGGTGAGGAGGAGTGATTGGATGGATAGAAATACTAGAGATATTGGCAGTCGCAATGGCTGCAATGGGTTGTGTACTTGCTTTCGGGGTACTTGTGGCATTTGCGCGCCGCTTATTTCCACAAAAAAAGACCACGATAGTAAAAGTGAAACAACAAAAGGAGAAACCAAAAATGAGTAAAGAAGCAAGCGAAGGAATAACCTTCAACGACATATTTATGTTTATGATTGCTGTACCTCTGGTTTTACTCTGGGTTGGGTTTGCCGGTTTTGTTATACATACAGGACTTAATAACTCATCTGTTCTTGAGAATATTGAAGCATATACAACTTTGATAGCTATATTAGGTGGGCCAGCCCTTCTAATTATCAAAGATGCTTTAGATGTTTGGAAACAAGAACAAGCAGAGAAGACTGCATTTTATAAGACAAAGGCACAAGCTGTCATTGATTATAATGATGCAACTCAAAAACAATCCCAGATGATTGAATCGAAGGCACAAGAACAAGAACATAAAATGGAGAATAAAAAATGATAGAAGAAACATTAAAAGGAAGCTGCTGTTGCAGCGAGTGCAGCTGTGATTGCTGTAAAGAGGAATAAATATGCCTACAGAAAAAATATATAAATCAATAGAAGCAGGTGAACATTTTCACGGCAACAACCCAAACATGGAGTTAGAGTTTGCTAAACCAACAAAAGCTGAGATTGATGAAATGGCTTACCACAAGCCTATTACATCTTTTAAAGAAGCTATACCAGCAGATAAACCTAGCACAGAAGAAATGTATATGGGTGGTTATGAAAACCAAACACCTAACGTCAACTTTGCAGATGACGCACCA
>Ga0114906_1001410_pt1 | contig 12603 bp, 17 predicted proteins | sample MalvirDeepMed_M9_FD_89687 | JGI IMG/M metagenome (GOLD analysis project Ga0114906, IMG submission 89687) | Marine viral communities from the Global Malaspina Expedition - Malaspina viral metaG DeepMed_M9 | ecosystem: Environmental > Aquatic > Marine > Oceanic | place: Mediterranean Sea...
TCATAGAAACCGGCGAACCGCGGGCTTTATATTTATTGCCTTCTGCGTCAGTGGCGCCGGCGGGATTATCATATTCTTCATAAGTATCTGATAATGCGTTAGCTGTAGCGTCCTCTGCCGAGTTACCCTCTGAGGAATGAGTTGTAATTGTTTCCCCTGTATCTGGGTCAACAACATGTGTAACCGCCTCAAAATTTCCATTAGACTTTTTCTTGGTTTCTACATAAATTTTAGTTTTTTTTCCGTTTGCCACAGCTTAATGTCTCCCTATGTACCTTCCAAATGCAAGTTTCTCTTCATCCGGAAACTCGACTCGGCAAATCTCCAAAGCGGAGCCGCGTACTGAATGATTATCATTAGCAATATAAAATTTTGGAAAGCGATTCAGGCGCCGGTCAAGAAATTTAAATCTTGCTAGTGCTTTTATTTTATCTTTCTTGTTCTTTGTGTGTATAGAATTCTTTTTAGCTTTTGCCCATTCATCCATCGATATACCTGGGTAGCATCCACTGACCTCTGGTATATAAACTATGTATTCCCAATATTCCTGCGATCTTCCCTTAATAGCAATGCGCGCGTCTAAAGATTTTACAAAACTCATCCCTGTTCGGCCCTCTATTGTAGCACGAGTAATTAATATAGGCTCGGTCAAAATAAATCCTTTAAACTGTTTCGATTTGTGTTTTTTATTTCTGTCTGCTTTACTGGTTTCAATGTTCATATAAATCATGTCAAACGCACTAAAGTTCGACCCTAGCTGGTCGGCCGGTTCAACTTTGGGTGTTTCACCAGGATTGAGATTCACATCCATGGGCGATGACGATTCTTTTACTTCAGTCATGGTCGTCTACTTGATCCTCTGAGTTTATCAGATCGAAAAGTTCTTCCTTATCTTCTTCACTTATTCTTCCGGTCATATTTTCCTTTTTTTGTAACAAAACCGCCAACTTAACTAATTGCTCGTTTGATCTCTGCAGTGTTTCTAAATATTTTGCAGCAACCAAGCCAACTTCCTTGTGCCTGTCGTCTGACACCTGCATATATTTCATCAAATTCATTAATAATGTTTTTGTTGCTGCTCTATCTTCTACAACATTCTGTGTCGCCTGGTCTATGAAATTTCTTAATTTACTCATAATATAATTAGAATAAAATAAATAATTTTATTCCTTATCCCACTTTGTCTTAAACATTCTATATTTCTCTCTAATTTTATTTAAATTGTTTACCACTTGTTTTGTATTCAGTCCCGTAAGTTCCCTAAGGTAAAGATAAACTGCTTTTTTGTTAAAAATTTCAATATCTTCAACATTATGAAGTAAAATCCTCACCGCATCTAAAACAATTTTTTCGTTTTGTTTCAAATTATCCGTATCCCATCTTTCAACTTGACCCAGTAAGGAATTCCAAAATTCAGCTTTCACTCTATTATCAAGGTAACTCGGGTCATTAGTTTTTGTACCCATTATTTGCTTGCCACCGTTTTCGACAAGACCCTCGAAAGAAACTTCTTTTCTTATTTTTTTAGAGTTCTTCTTAACCTTGTGTATAAACCAATTTTTAACAACGACGGAAAAGTAGGAAAAAGCCTTAGATCCTTTAGATGGATCATATTTGTTTAATATTGTGACAAGCCACACTTTACAATCTTCGCTGAGAGATTCTATATTCGGCAAATTGTTAAATTTGTATGTGAAAATAATTTTATCAACCATTTCACCTAATGCAGGTCCTATAAGTTTTCCATATAATTCTTCTCGGCGGACCCGGCAAGAGATATTAGCATACTCTACAATCGCGTCTTCGTGTTCTTTTCTAAAGTAATTATTTTTAGATCGCTTCTTCCGTGTCTTCTTCATCGTCCCCTTCCTCTTCTTGATTCAGAATAAAATCAATTTCATTTAGTGTTTTAATCAGTTCTTGGCCATGATCGACCATCCCCTTTAAGGTCTCATCACCATAAAACATTTCCAATTCATATATACTCTGAACATGGGCTGTATATTCTCTAACCAGAAAAGAAGCATTTTGAATTTCGCTGCCTAAAACTTTAAAGTTAATAAGTAACCACCTAACATAAAACAAGAAAATAATGTTAACAAGGACGCTAATTATAGATATCGACATCCACATTACATCTCCTCCGATTTAAGTCTCTTTTTTTCTTTTGCTAGCTGTTTTCTAGAATCCTCAATATGTTTGTCGACCAGTTGTCCTGGTCGATTTTCATTTTTGGACCTGTCACTATGATGGACGCCAAAGGGAACAATAAAAACCGATCCGGTTGATGTACACAAAATACATACTTGTAATTTTTCTTTCATACTGTGTTTCGCCTCAAATTCTTTTGAGCAATCAATACATTTATAAACATATGTCGGCACTAATCGCTCCCAACTGTGTGTGTATTTTCGTCCAACCCTTGGTCGCCGGTGTCTTCTTCTATATTTTTCGATAAGTCATTGATGTTAAAGCTTGGTGGGTTTGATACCATAAGCTCTTCATTCTTTGACATAATAAATCGAAATGATTTTAATACAGGAACAATGTCGCTCTGCTCCACTAAAGACTTTTGTAAAGCCATCATAATTGCTCCTAATGCTTGATCTGATAATCTCATTTTGTTTTCTCCTTTTTAAAAAATTGCTCAGAATTAATATTTTTATCATCAATAAAAATATCATAATTTGGTTTACCGAAATGTAATTCGTGAAATTTCACTCCCCATTCACGAAACTGCTTTTCAGTTGTGGGCCGCCAATCAATACCCGTTGTGGTACCGCGCGCAGTCCAATATATAATTTGGTTTCCTTGTTCATATAGACTATTTATTTTTTCTATTCTTTCCTGTATCGGCTGTGATTTAGAATAATTTCTAGACTCAGGAGTTTGGCAAATAGTCTCATCGATATCAACATAAATAATCATTTTATTTTTTGCAATCAAAGTATTTCCTCCTTGTTAGTGGGAAGTCGTCATACATGTGAAGTGTAAATCTTAACTTATCAATAAGTCCAATTTTCTCTAGATGATATCTCGACAATTGATGATTTGAAATTGTGCGTGCATTGTCAAGAGGACAGTGCCCGGGCTTGGTATATTCATCCAAGCAATTATATAATTCAAAAAACTTATCTGAATTTTTCGAATTTGCAAAAAACCACAAATCCAAAAACCCATCATCTGCATGAGGATAACCCTTAAGGCCATATTTTAATTTAGATACCAATTCTGGATTTTTGTTGACAATGTCGTAAAGTGGGCCGCGGCCTCCTTTAAACAAGTCGTGACCTTGAAAATTATATAAAGCAGACCAGTTACCAGCATAAAAAAAGTTACTGTCATATTGTGAAAAAATAATATTTTTTTCAAAACTTAAATCAAACCTACTTGTCATGACAAAGTCGTATTTAAAATTATTCTCTTTTTCGTATTGAGATCTAAGCTGGTTTACCATGTGGTTTCCATACCAGCGACTATAGTGATTGTTCTTTCTAGCTTGTTCTCCTTTGACATAATTCGGTATTTTAAACTGTATTTGTTTTTCATATTTTGAAGATTTTGGATTATATAATAGCTCAATTTCTTCCGAAAATTCTTCATCCCAACAGTGCACAAAAACATCCACTTGGTCATTAACGTCTATTATATGCTTTTTATAATGCTCATAACTCTTCTCTAAAACACGAACATCAGATTTAAAATAACCTGACTTGCCTTGAGTATTTCCAATTTTTCCGCTCAAACAAAGGGCTATTTTAGTCATTATTTTAACCTCTCTTTAATATCATCTATATTTTCAGAATTCAATACTTTATCGTCTATAAGCAAATCATAGTGAATTTTTCCCATTACAAGCTTATCATATCTCACCCCCCATTCCTTCAACTGAGATTCGGTCAAAACATATAAATTTGAATATACTTCGCTGATGTCACCTTTGAATATTGACATGCCGCGGGCCGTATACACTATTATTTTTGCTCCCAATTCTGCGCATTCATTGAGAATATCTATATTTTTTTGAATGGGGGAACACGTCCTATATTTGTCTACGCCACCATAATTTATTTTGCGAACACACAATACATCATCTAAGTCGAATGCTAAAATTTTTCCGTTAAACATAATAACCCTCCTATTTTTTCTTCTAATTTTTCTTTTATAATATCATCTAAATAATCATATTTATTTTTTATTTCTTTAACTACGCTGCTGTTTAACACATAGTGCCCAGCAACTCTAATAATAATTTGCTTTCTCATCTCTAATGGTAATTCATTAAAATTTTCGGGTATCCACTTGTTCCATCTCTTAGATTTTTTACATTCAAGATACAATAAATTATATAATTGATAATCCCCCTCATTGAATAATTCATTCAAAATTATACTTGTTTCTAAAAATCCAAATTCGGGGGCTATATTGATCGCGTCCAAACCTAATTCAAATCTTTTTAAAATATCTCGTTCTAACAAATAATCACCATTGTGTTCTTTTGCCCTCATGCCATGAGAGCGTGTTATATTAATCATAGCAGAAAATCGTTCTTCGTTAAAGACACCAATATTCTTATTTGATTTTAAGGCTGTACCGCCCTGAACAACGATATATTTTATTTTTGAAAAAATGTATCTTGGTAAAACTTTCTCACATCGCCTTATCATTAAAGCTAGTTCTGCAGGCTCAAGCAGTCGGATGGCCTCTTCGGTGCCAATCTCGTATTGGCCGCGGTATTTATTTTTTTCACAAAATTGAATTAAATTTATTGTTTCTTCTATCCCCCTATCTAGCCTTTGGTATTTTTTCCACGGGTCGATATGGAGTAAGTCGAATCCATTGTTTATATCACATTTAAAAGATTTGAAACCCGAGTCTTTGCGATCGCCCTGTAGAGGGCCACCATGGTCTCTCTGGATCTGGACTTTCTCTGTCCTAGACCTAACAAATGCAACAAATTCTTTAGTTTTAAAACCGCACACATATCCCCCAGTATATTCGACCTGGCGTCTAGATGGGATCAAACCAATTGTGGTAGAATGACGTTCTGCGCAATTTATCGATGCTTCTATCACATTTTTACTCATTGGACCTATAAAAATCTTACTAGACATTGTTTAAATTGTCTTTTAATAAATTTTTATAAAGTAGGGTTCGGCCCAAACAAAACAAAAAATGAGAATATGGATCATGATGTAAGCCAGCAATATTTAAAAATATCAATGAGGTCAAAAGGTATACCTTCTTAACGCTTAAATCGCGATCTTCTAGAAAGCGTACAAAGACCTTTTCAGCTTCAGTGAGGGTGTATTTTCTGTAGATGTCAAATTCTATTATGTCATCCACCTTGTTTACCATAAAGCAATCTCGATTAACTAGTTCGTGAGATACTATAAGACCGTGCATTAACTTTGCTAAATCATAGTATAGATCTCCATATTTTTTGTTTCCGGAAAAGTTCTGGCGCCAATCAAGCAAACAAAAGTTTCCCGTTTCATCAACCAAAATATTTTCAAAATGGAGATCTCCATGAAATCTAACAGGGGCGCCCTTTGACAAGAAATCCCAATCAACTAATTCTAACAAATCCCTAATCGATGGTACCACTTCGCCGTTAATGGTCTCGACCCTGTCGAATTCAGTAAACCTATTAAAATAAAGTTGCACTCTTTCATATGTTTTCTTTTTATAAAAATCCATGCACTTGTCGTGAAATGCTAGTGTCTCTTCTTCATTTAGTGAAGGTTTGGCCCAGAATCTTCCCAAAAATCTCAATAATTGTTTAAAAAGCGGTATGCTGTTTCTTTTAGAAAAGGTTTTCCCATTAATTTTTCTATAAGAATATAAATTTTTTCTTTTGTCCAGAATCTCGGGTACATATCCAGATAATATCTGGGCGCGGTCGACGCGGTCATCGATAAACGTAGAATCAACATTATATTTAATAACACGGTTGTTAACAAACCAGATTGCCTCGCCAGTCTTTTCTAAAATCTCTGGTTCGTTAGCTGTTTTTAATGACTCTTTTGCAATTTTAAGCTGTTCTGTGTTCCCAGTATCATACCAGGTAAATTTTCTTGCTTCTATACGAATATTTGAAGCGAGCATTTCTCGTAAAGCATAGGACTCGCCAACCTCAATAGAACCATATCTTTTCCCAGCTTCCATTACTGCCCAAAATTTTTTATAATCTTTTACTCCAGCCAGTCCAATATAAGGCTTAGTGTCGAAAGAAAGTAATTCGTCTTTTTCACACAGTTGAGAAACACAAGAAGATTCTATTTTTAAGGATCTATAATTTTTATCATTTTTAATATCTGCGTACCCAACCCAATTCATATCTGGTTTTGGTATATTTTCTAGTATGATAGTGTCGTTTGGGCAAAAGATGAATGGACATTGCAATAAATCTTTACATTTTAACATAGTATAACCCAGCCCAGAGCCGGGCCCGGAAAATGGCTCAATATTAACAAATTGTATTTTGCGATCAAAATGTGCTATTTCAAGATAATCTTTTACTGTATCTCCCTTGTGACCCAAGGCAACTACTATTTCTATTTCTTTTGGAAACTTTTCTATAACATGAGAAATTACTGGCTTATTATTTATAGCGACCAAAGCTTTGTTGAGATTTTTACTAAAATCACCCAGTCTAGTGCCCAGCCCAGCACTTGGAATGAATACTTTATACAATTTCTATTTCTCCATAGTCTTCTCTGTAATACGATCTTTTTTGCTTTCCGTCCATAATTTGGCTTTCTTCCTCATCTTACTCTGCTATAATCATCCGAAATTCTCACTATATCATCTTCTCCAAAATATGTACCACATTGGACTTCTATAAAAATCAATTCTTCATTCTGGCTTGTATTCTCTATTCTGTGTTTTGTTCCCACTGGTACATGTACATGTTGCCCGGAAATTGCTAAAAAGCTTTTTCCATTCAACGTGACCTCCGCGGAGCCCGACACAATAACCCAATGCTCACTTCTTTTGTGGTGATATTGATAGCTTGGTCGAGATCCCGGAGCAACAATTATTTTTTTTACCTTGCAATATTCAACATCCAGCAAATTTTCATATTCACCCCAGGCCCTCTTCTCCTTGAAATTATCTACCATCTTGTGCCCCACACCAAGATAATTCTGGATCTTGATTTACCACTCCCGATTTTTCAAAGCTTGTTGTCCATAATGGGCTAATATAGGTTGGCGGTGATATTAAAGTCGGTTTAACCCTTATATTGATAACATCCCTATATCCTTTTTCAACAGGATTGGCCCTGTGTATAGAATTGTTGTTAAATGAACAGGCGGTACCAAGTGGGCCCAGCAATCTAATACTCTTATGTGTACCTTTGATGAGGGACTCCGCTACAATATTATCAGCCCTGGATCCGGCTGGTGCTGCATACCAACAATCCGTGCCCATTCTTGTACATTTTCCTAATACTCCTTTTTCTTGGTTATCCACAAAGTATTCAAATGGTGAGTTGTTCTCATCTACATTGTTTAAATAAATAATTGTTTTTACAATTTCATTGGGGTTGTTATCATAATGCCACTGATATGATGAAGTTCTATTTTTAATTTTTTTGGTCCTATAAATATAAACTTTATCAACGTACAAATGGCACCCATATCTCTCCTTTTCTAAATATGGTACTAAGACCTCACAAATAATCTCGATCTCTTTACGATACTGCCAAATATCGCCATGTTTTGGCATTATTGGGTCTGTATACAAACCACTATCAAATTGTTCTTTTATGAGCACAGATATCGATTTAAGAGTGTCCATAACTTTATCAGAAAAAACCTCACCGGGTATTGTTCTCACGGGATCACTATAAAAACTTTCAATCGCGGGTTTTGTGTCCTTGTATTGGTCGCGACATAATTTATAATACTTATCGTAATTCATTCTTTATTTATAACAAACAAAGTTTGCTCTGTACCCGCTAGAATAAGCGTCATAAACGTTTAAAAGTCTTACCACTCTAAAATATTTCATTAAATGCTTGTGAACCAGTTTCGCTTCTATGTTCATAAGGGGATGATTTAGTGGAGTTTCAAAGGAAAAATATTTACATTTATTCGACACTTCTTGCAAAAATTTTTCGGAACCTTCAAAATTAGAATAAATTTGATGCAAAACAGAATTCATTATTATTAGCTCATATTTTTCATCTGTATCAAAAATGTGTTTTACAGCATCACCATTAACAAAATTTACATTATTTAGCCCAGTAACCTTTTTTATATCTTCGGCAGACATTACATCCTCCCTCTGGAGTTCTATTCCAGTAACGCTTGAGGCGCCGTGAATCGCACTCTGGAATGAAAAGAACCCCTGATTAGAGCCTATATCTAAAACTTTTTTATTTCGACATTTATTAAGAGGAACAAACGGTAATTTTCGATAACTATCATATTGGCCATGGTCGGAAGTGTATCCCTTCATTTGATATCCATTGTCAAATATAAAACCTTGATAAATTTGACCCTTCCATTTGGGGATATTATAACGGTCCACTACACTTCTGTACCTCTCGACCATTTTTATGTATATTTTATGCAATTCATTTTTAGTTTTATTGTTTGCGGGAAAGGCATATCTATAATCTAGTTTTTTAAACCTATGAAAGTCCACTATTTTGCCACCAACAATATTAATTTTCTTATACCACTCATCTTCTGGGCACAAATTCAGCCGCTGTAATTCATATGTTATAGCATTCGAAGTCTGGATTGGTACTTGTAAATTTTGAACTATATAGTCTATATCCTGATCTGGAACGAATGAGCTTAGAAAATTAGGATTACCCGCTGCAATATCTGTGAGGTTTTCCATCAAAATTAATAAATATTTTTTTTGATTTGTGAGGTTTATACACACCTCACTGTAATCTATTAGTGGAAAGACCGGGGATGTTTCATCTTTTATATAATCCACTATCGTTTTAGCTTCTTCTAGTGAATCATATTTTTCGTTTTCTCTTACTATTTTCAATCCAGCTTCGATACTGTATGGCAGCCACAAAGCATCGTCACCGCGGATTCCATCGCCTGTATATTTTTCCCCGGACCATGTCATCTCATAATGGAATGACCGGTCAGGCGACGAAAATATTTGGTCGACGGATAAATTGGTATCTAATTGCGACAATATTAGTTCTATATCCCCCGCAGCACTCTTAAAATGTAAAGTCACTTAATACTCCCGGTAATACCTCTTTACTAAGATTATGCTCATACACTTTGCCTAAATTAACAAAACTAGTATTTTGTCCAATATCGTTAATCATATAATCCCAAAAAAGAATGTATTCACGACATTGTGATCTGTATGTTAATCCAGTTGGAATATCCTTTTTACCAGCCTCAAACACAGAATCAAACTTGCCTTCATCATAATGTTTCTCCGGGTAGCCATCCATTCCTACAAATAATACTTTTGATGCCCCAAGTAAAGTTGCAAGAGCGATTAAACGAGGCATACTACCAGCTGATGTGAACAGCCTTAAACTATAAATAAAACTTCTTTCCGAAAAGTGTTCCTTGTATTTTTGTAAAAGATTAAAGTCTCTCCTTACATTTACATCAAATGCACATATAGTTTTTTTATTTTTTTTCATATAATCATATGAATCCGAATGTTTCTGAACTGTATTTGACATATAAAAAAGTGAAACATCTAATTCGCTAGTTGGCTTGTATTTCAAAAAATCGTTACATACCCAAATATGGTCTGCGGAAATCTGACTTAAATCAATTAAAGAGGTGGACGGGCCGGCGCCAATAATAAAAACTTCTTTATCTTTAAATTTAGATAAAATGGGTAAATCTTCATAAATAATTTCTCTGTCGCTTCGAAGGGATTCTCCGGCATAACCCGATTTATTAATATCATTAATACGTGGAATCCCGTACTTTTCATGCGAAATAAATTCTTCCCTTTGACTCAAAAAGCAGGTATCTGCTTTTACGGCATTCGAGTAGTCTCCATCCGAGCCAAAGCAAAGATCATCGATATAATCATACCATACTCGATATAGCGGCTCTTGACCTATTTTGTCACAATACCAAATATATGCGCGAAGGGCCTGAGGTGGTATTTTGAGACTACCATCAGCAGTTTGTATTAATTCGCAATCCAAAATTTTCATATTAACTTTATTTTTATTTTCCTATCTGATAATCTTAAAGTATTTATTTTGAGGTCCTCGTATACAGAATCACCAGGAATGTGAGTTGTTGAAATCTCTTCTATGACACACCCGGTTTTGCTAGAAAACGAATGTTCCGTGCCGCGGCTTATTAAAACCGTGGAGCCGGCTCTCATTGGGATCTTTTTCCCGTTTAAAACCAAGCAACAATCACCGTAAAGCAGCTCAAATGTTTCTTCCTTTTTTATATGATGGTGAGAAGGGTGGTTCTGACCGGGGAAAACAACAATTATTTTTTTACAGTAGTCCCTATTCACTTTATCTATTATCAAAGCCCCAAATTGAAAAAAGTTCTCTAATCCGTAATGTGAAGAAATCTCGATTTTTTCTTCACCACTTAAAGGAATATTCGCGACATCAAGTAGATTTATGGCCTTTTCTTTTATATCTGCTATTGTTCTTTGATTTAAGTTTGCTTGTGTGTCTGAGGGCCTGATTGGTGCGTTAGCGGCTAGTTCGACTATACTAGTCTTGCCGACTAAGGATTCTACTTGAGATGCGTTATAGCACCCGTCTTGAACTGGTAGGGCATAATAAAAATCTCTCTCAAGAAAAATATGTCCGACTGGTATGGACTCCCTTAAATAAATTCCTCTCTTGAGAGCGTTCAGGGCGCAATGTTGAATTTGGGACTTCCCGTTAATTGCTTCGAGAGTCATAGTCACTTGTTTTATTACCGAAGACATTTGTTCTGGTGTGTTTGAGTAGCCATTTAGTTTTATAGTTTCGGTCTCAACACCTACATGTTTTTCAATGAGTCTACAGCCCATGGCAACAGCAAGAGACGCCACAGACATACTATTTGGAGATTCGTGTGTCGAAAGCCCTATTTCTATATCAGGAAAGGACTCTTTAAGTACAGCTATCCTATTCAAGTCAGCTGCATCAGGTGCTGTCGGATATTCGCCTACACAATGCATAAAAGCAAAATCTCTTTGGTGATCTTTAAATAATCTATAAGTTTTTTTTAAGGTTTTTATGCTGGCGCCCGCAGTGGAGATTATTATCTTTTTATTAATCTTACACACCTCTCTCAAGAGAGGCCAATCGTCTATTGAACAACTGGCTATTTTTACCACTGATATTTTCATTTCTTCTATCCATGGTAACGACTCATTATCAAACGGTGTTGCAATTGTAACTAAGCCTCTTTCTTTTATGTGGTCTACTATTTCTTTAAAGTCTTCTTTATTTAAACGTGTGTCATTAAACCTTTTCACATATTTTAAATCAGATTTTTTAAATTCATCGTGTATAAAAGAATCTAACTGCCTAAACTGCAATTTAATACCAGCATTTATATTATGATTTTTTGCAACAGTACTAAACTCATCTATGATTTTCTTTGCATGAGAGACGCTCCCTTGATGATTGTTTGCCATTTCAAAAATATAAAACATATTTATACCACCCCTTCTTTCTTCATTGCCTGGTAGGCTGCCTCTACCACTTTAAGTTGCCACTCATAATCTACATCAAAACACTCCTTTTCGTGCATAGGAAATAATTCGATAGAACCGGGTATCTTAAAATCACCCATCCAAATTCCTCTTCCGATATCAGAAATTTTTCCCGCATATAAACAGTGAGCAGCCTCAAATGTTTTTTGTACATTTTTTGTGTTCATTGTAGCGTGTCTTACCGGCGTCAATAAAGTGCCCGTGTCATTCCAAAAATAATTCATCTTCTCCATTACCCCAAACATGCCATTTTTTTCCGAACTACAATAAGCATCGAAAAAACTATCTATTGTCTTTGTTTGTAAAGTGGGAACACATGCGTTCACTAACACAACATATTTATGTGGTATTTTATCCCACCACTCATACATAACTGATATATGGGCTTGGGGGCCGCCGTCCCACTTTGCTGAATTTCGACTTCTCTTGAAAATATTTACACCCCATTTTTTGCCTATCGATACGAGTTCAGGCTCGTTAACTGACAAGTAGATATTTTCTTTAGGAATCGTATTTGATTTTAGCAATTTCTCTATACAGATGTCGGTAAGGGTTGTCCCAGCAAAGGGTCTTATCATCTTACGTGGACATCTTTCAGAAGAAAGGCGTGCTTGAACTAGTACTGCTACTTCTTCTTTGTTCTTCATTTAATCTCCTTTTATTATTCTATAACTATCTGTATCCATATGGGTCGTCGAAAATTCAAAGAGTTCTGTATCCTCTAGTGCACACATTTGGTGTCGAACACCCGGGGCAACATGAAAATTATCCCCTTTATGCAAAACAATTTTATGGGCGCAGGAAAGATCATTTAATTTAGAATATTTAACCGAAATCTTCCCAGATTGCACATAAAACACTTCATCTTCTATTTTATGATAATGCCACGAACACCTTTTCCCCTTTCCGAAA
>Ga0114906_1001414_pt1 | contig 12582 bp, 7 predicted proteins | sample MalvirDeepMed_M9_FD_89687 | JGI IMG/M metagenome (GOLD analysis project Ga0114906, IMG submission 89687) | Marine viral communities from the Global Malaspina Expedition - Malaspina viral metaG DeepMed_M9 | ecosystem: Environmental > Aquatic > Marine > Oceanic | place: Mediterranean Sea...
GGAACACAAATAATCAGAACGTTTAGCTCTTCTGCAACATACCCTGGTGTCGGGGACCTAATCTATGATGGAAACAATATTAATGATAACGCGATGCAACTAACATCGAGTTTGAATTATTTTGGAATTGAAAGAGTAACCAGACAAAGAGTAGATAAATTTGGGAATCAGATATTGTCAGAAAACGAAACGGTTGGCTCGAAGTGGATTATTCAGCCCAAGTGGGAAACTCCCATGTTAAACTTTAATGATGAGGGAGTCCATCCGATTACAAACGCTGCCGACAACCTTACATTGCCACTATTTGGATCAGAATCTGTTCCTAGGGGTATGTGGCACCAGTTTGGTGTGGTGCCAGAAACAGCCGACAAAGGCATTTTCCTAGAAATTGGTGACATTCCAACGAACTGGTTAAAAAACCATTATTCTGTAATAACAAACAATAGTGCCTATAACGATAGCGATGCTTCCACAAACGGGGCAAACACTTATAAGAAAATGCGATCTCTGTCAAAAATTGTTGATTTTAATTCAAATAATAGCAAAGTTAGATTGGGCGAATTGTCCGACAAACTTACAATTAAAGAAGCAATTGTTGCGGTACCCTATATAGTAGAAGCCGTTACAGTAACCGATGCAACCACCACCACTGGCGAAACATCAGCGCAAAGAAAAAAACTGTTTAACATACCCAGAGAAAGAATCGATTCGGCACTGAATAGTGCCATTGGGAGCGCCCAGGGAGACTCATTAGACGCCGCCGGCGAATCTATAAGAAAACTTTGTCAGAAGATGCAGCGATATGTATTACCGCCACAATTTGATTTCTTGAGCACTCTAGAGTTAGAGCCCGTAGCAATGTATATTTTTGAATTTGAATATTATTTAGATAAGGACGATTTAAGTTATATTTGGCAAAACTTGGCCCCTCGCGAGTATCAAAAAATAAAAATGACTTCCGAAACGATTGCGCATAATTTGGGCGATAATGAGCTTTTAAGCGCAGAAAATATTTTAAATAATGAAAATATGCGATGGATGGTGTTTAAAGTTAAGCAAAGGGCCCAGACTGACTATACAAGTTTAGCAATTCCGCAAGTTGGCCAAGCATCAAATGGGGATTTGTTTGATCTCAATACTGATTCAGGTGGATACAAACTTGGGTTTAACTGGCCATATGATTACTTATCTTTCGTCGAGCTAATTAAAGTAGATGCAGAAGTATTGTACAAGAATGGAAAACCAACAACCGGTGACGCCACTACTGCCACAGCCACCACTACCACTATGGACACAAATGGTGGTGACGCGACAACTGATGGGGGCTCATATTAATGGCCAAATTTATTAACAAAAAAGAACAGGTTTTTGATATTAGATTGACAACATATGGTCGATATTTGTTATCCGTTGGTAATTTAAAACCAGCATATTATGCTTTCTTTGATGATAATGTGATATATGATTCTCGATACGCAAATGCGAGGGCGGCTAGTTTAACTGCCCCCCCTCTTGACACATTAGCAGAGCCACAAAACGATATTCACAATCGTATCAAGAACGAGACACAATATATTGAAAGCCTGACATTGTTTGAGGGCGTTGAATCATCTGATACAACTAATGAGGGCACAGTAAATTTCTTTGATTTGCAGGATCTTGCTGCAAAGAGAAGAATGAGAAAGGATATTTTTAGGTTTGATTCCGCTATTGGCGATGCCAATTTGGATGGCGATACGGACCTGGCACCAGCATGGAAAGTTGTCGCCCTGCAAAGCGAAATTACATCCTCTACGGCCAAAGATGAACATACTTATCCAAGTGGCTCGATAAACATACCACAAATAAACATAAATGCTAATTATGTTTTAAAAACTAAAGAATTTGGATTTAATCTTAATCCAAGAGATGTTAGGGGTATAGATGTGACCACCAACCAATTTATCGATGGCAAAGTTATCACACTAGAACAGACAGATCCTTTGATTTATGTCGAAGAAAAAAACACCCAAATTTTTACAGAGAATTTTGATATTGAAGTATTTGATATACTAACGGGCTCAAATGGTGACACATCCCTAGAAAGAAAGTTTTTTAAGAAACTTTCTTCACAGATTAAAGATGGCCTTATGGTGTCTCCAAAAAAGATAATAATACCAGAATCAGAAATAACGAGCGGAAGTGTAGAATATTATTTTGATCTTTTGGCTGATTTTCAAGTTGATCATAAATTAGCTTGTGCCGGCGCCCAGACCTTTAATAAAGATTCGTATTATGTTGATTTTGATTTTGATTGTGAGGGGCCCGCGGATGAAGATATATTCTTCGATATTTATGGAGCGGTTACGGAGCCCGAGATATGTTTCGATTGATTATGGAGTTTAGGATATGCCACTAATTTATGAAGGCGATACCACCGATAATTTTGGTAGGTTTTTACCAACGCCATTTATTGAAAAAATATTAATTGATGATTATGGTTACGAGCTTACTTTTGCAATATTTTTAACTATTCACGACGATCAGTGCGTTGACGAATATAAAGAATGGATAGATCAAGAAATATATTTCAATTCTCTAGTAATGTCAAACAAACCCTCGACTGGCTGGGAAAATCTTATTAAGGGTAAAAATGTTTTTGATTATTATAGAAGCGCCCAAGGATCAAATAGTAACACTTCTGACATTATATTGGGACAGCTTGACTTTAAGCTGGACGAAGATCATGTAGACGAATTTTACGACTCAGATGGTCATAGGGTATTAAAATTTCAAGCCAATGTGGGTGTTGATGGTTACGGAGTCCCCCCGATGACAGGGGGAAACCAATACGGTGGCGGCGGTGGCGGTGGCGGTGGCAATGGCGACCCCGCCGCCGACGATTCTAGCTGCAATGAAGCCGATGGTACCGAGCGCTCTGTTAACGATTGTTGTCACAATCACGGTCAGTGTAAGAGTACTAATTGTGTAGATGGAAAGTGCCAGCAGGGAGACCGTGCAAACGAATCGGATTGCCAATATGGCGTCCAGTGTGAATCTGGATTTTGTTGCGGAGGTACCTGCAAGCGCGTCACCTTCAACTGCACAGCAAATGAACAATCACTTTATGAAGCTTTTGATGATAGAGCCGAAGAGGGTGAAGATTGTACGACGAATACAGATTGTAAATCTGGCAATTGTTGTGAAAAAAACCAAATGCGCTCCGAGTGCATCGGGTCTGGTGAGGAATGTGTGTCCACCGGGATGGATGACGGAACTGAACGGATAACATATAACGTTGGCGACACGCTCACCGCTGTCACAGCCGAACTCTATACAAAATGTAATTTCACAGATGCCACCGGTGCCACCCGCCAACTTCATGATTGTTGCAATTCCAATGGTCAGTGTACTAGCGATAAGTGTTCGGGGACGGATGGAGTGATTGGTGCCGCGGATGAGTACTATGAAGCATATGAGGGCGAATGTGAAATGAGCACGATGCAGGCCGAGCCGCCGACCGAGATGGGGGATATGTGGGATGTGGCGAGCGGCCAGTACATCGCTTGGACCGGCGTTTCAACTGTTTGGGATGAAGTTTCTAATTTTTATATTGCCGCCTTCGGCACAACATTTGATTACAATAGTGCCACAGAATCTGAAATTGAAGAAAAACTTGCAAATAAACAACTTTTTAATAGAGAAATAAGTGGCGTTTCACATGAAAGACTTTTCGAAGATGGAATCATAGCCGATCAATTACGAACTGAGTTTTTTGCAAAAAATGGTAAAATTTACAATGGACCGATTTTACAATCAATAAGCAGCAAATATCATAAGACAACTAAAGTTACTCATGATGAAGTGGTTGGGTTTTTTACAAGACTGATAGATGAATTTAAATCAGGTGATGAGAATGGAGGCCCCCCCCTCCAAAAAATGATCAACCAAATTTCGTATGTTCTTGAAGCATATTCAGAAGACAGTGATCTTTTGATAAGGTTGAATACTTTAAGAAGAGCTTTCCCAAATAAATCCGGAGCACATCCGCTTGGTAAACTTTATATGCGGTATTCAAAAAGGTTGTCAACACTAAACAAAAAACTCAGTGCCAGCCCGGAGGTGACAAAAAAAATCATTCGCAATGCTAAAATTTTTGATATGCGATCCGCTCCTCCCCTAGTATATGATCCGCCAACTGTTTATGTTGGGCCAGATGAAAAGAACGACGAAAATTATATATATAATACCAATTACGTTGGTCGCACTGCGATGTATTCTAGCAGATCGGGAGAACAACAAACTGAAGCTTCCGAAGGCGGCGCCGCAACCAGCACGGCAGTATTTGTATCACAGAACGATCCGAATTTGGACGGATATGATGTGATTGTTAGGCAATTTGGATATTTCTTCTTTGATTATGAAAAAGCACTTAGAAATCTATCCAACGTCACCCAAATATGTGACATATCTAAATTCATTAAGTATGGAATTGCGTTACCGTATGATTATTTTAATATTACAAGGGTCACTCTTAAGAGATACAGTGGCGCCAGAGAAGTTGGATCTGTTTATATGTACGCAGATATGAACGAAGCATATCCAATAACAGATGTATCAATTGTCGATAATCAAACTGAAGATTCAGCATATGCGATACACAGTCCTGGCTTTTACAGTGATTACGAATCAGAACAGGATGCCCAGGTGGCAGTCGGAGTTGCAGAAGCCGCGGTAAACGAAGAAGGGAATCTAGTTTTAAAAGAAGAAGAATATATGTATTTGATGGCCAGAAATTTTGAACCAGTAAATAAAGATGGCCAAATTACTGGAATAACACCAAATTATCGTTTAATGTGTTTTGAATTTCAAGATTTTTTGGATGATGATATAGCATCTCGTGCCATGCAACCAAAAGAATATACAGTAACGGTTGAGATGCAAGATAATAGCATTGGGATGGTGACGGCCACGGTTAATAAATTTACAGATTCAATTGGAAAATTGAATAGCTATTATGAGAAAGCGTCAGAACCATTTTCTTATGATGAAATAACCGGGTTGTTTAATGGATTCTTTACTGATGGAATAACGGAACTTTATGAAGGTGATCTGATTAATGCTCCTTGGTACCGCGTCCCTGTTTTATATAATATTCATAGAGATTTGATATATAATTACTTTGGAGGTAATGTAACCGACATAATAGAGGATGCGACGAATACTATAAATAACATTAACCCAATTAATGGAAGCTATTATGCTTTAGAAAAATTTGTTGAGCAGGTTGCGGAATTTTATAGAATTACTTATGTCGACGGCCAAATAGCTTATAATATTAATCAATTAACCGACGCTGGTGGGTACACTTTTGAAATTGAAAATAAAATTTCATATGATTCAGCAGGGAACAGCACCGCAGACGAAGAAAGTAATATGATTTACGGAACAATGTATATATAAGGAGGACACAATGGCATATAAAAGATCATTTAGTTTACAAGATGTAACAAGTAAAAGATATCAAAGTATATCAACAGAATCCACACAGACAACGATTATTGATGGTCAGCTAATTAATGGAAATCAAAAAAATAAATTAAAAGTTATGAACGCAATGCGAAAATTAAACAACAATGGTTCAACAACTTATCTTAATCCCGGCGCCACAGAACATGATCAGGCGGTTGATGTGCTAGAAACAATTGGTTGTTGTGTTCTTGATATGGACAGTTCTTTTTCTTTGGTTGGCACGCAAACAGACAAAGAAGCGATTGAAAATCCAAATATAATGGACTCGGGATCACTAAAAAATAAAAAGAACAGGGAGACAACAGCGACCGATAAGTTTTCAAATCCGGACGACCCGTTCTATAAATTAGATGGCGCCATTCCGAGAAACATAGAATTGCGAAATTCGAGCATAAAAATTGGTAAGTACGAAACTCAGACAATTGCTTTAGGTGCGGCACTCGCGGACTTAAATTTGAGTTCTACAGGAACTACGTTAAAATATTTTAAACCAACGGCGACCACATCTGGTTCGGCCGGATAATTATTATAGCACTGGAGAGAGAAAATGTCAGAATGGAACGTAACAAAAGGTGGCCCCGCAGAATACACGTCGCTAGAGGATCATCCGACTTATGGATATAGTATCGGGCGACTTTGTTATGTCCTCGAAGATGTTACGGGCGCGGAATATGATCGAATTTGTATTAAAGTTTATGGCGGCCCCGACGAAATTTCTTACGATGAATCGACAGCAACTCTTTGCTATGGTGATCTTGACGAAGGTAAAGTAACGGGCACATCGGCCGGATGGTCGACCGAACAGAACCAGTGGCTTAATGAAATAATAGAACAGCAGGTTGGCTACATTATAGAAAAATGCGTCCAGTTGGCAGATTTGGAAGCACAGTCCCAAACGTCGGCAGAATTGGGTAAATCAACTATGTATTTTGCTTCCTTGGCTGATGAAACTCAATTTACTAGTGACGGATTAATAAGCCAAACCAAATTTGGTATAAAATGGAACCATATGGACCAAATGGTAGATTGGGATAGTGATACCATAAATCAATTTAATGAGATTGAAGCCGGGAATGTTTCGGGCTCAATAGCAATTCTTAAAGAAACTGTAGATGACTATTCCACCTATGCTTCTTATCATACATATTTTGATTTAAATACCGGCAAAAGTCAGGTATCTCCAACAATAACTGTCGTGGGTGGCTCCTCAGAACACGAGGGCAACTACAAAGAATATAATGTTCAATACGATTCTCTAGAAGAAAATGCCATAAGAAAGAAATATAAACAACATGAAGGTGCTTGGGCCCTGGCTGTAGATACGCTGTTTGATGATATGGTGCAATCAGCCATAGATGGTGCATATCAATCACGAGCGGGTATGAATTTTAAGAAAACTAAAGTAAAAAACTTTAAAGAAGAGAATTGGACGGCTTTTGTTGGAGAAATGATGGAAGGATCCGTGAAAGAAACCGACGCCACAGTCGGCATTTCTGGTGTTGCCACAGTCGCAACTACAGCCACATCTACAGCCACATCTACTGGTGGAACAACGGGCGGCGGTGGAATGACAGGCGGCGGTGGAATGACAGGCGGCGGTGGAATGACAGGCGGCGGTGGAATGACAGGCGGGGGATACTAAATGGCCAAAAACCAAACACCAGGTACAGAAGAATCCGATTGCCCCGATGGCGTGTGCCCGGTAGCAGACGCGCCAGATCCCACTATAACGTTTCTTGAGGCCACAACTGATAATGCACAAGTTATCAAGATGATAGACTCAAACATGTTCAGCGGTTCAAGGGATGCTTTTAGAACAGCAGTTGGCGGTTATTGGTATCTTGAGAGTGGTTCGGCGGGAGACACTCTTCAATTTCAAAGCTTTAAGACCGGTCAGCCATTATTGCCATATTTTGATAAAATTGGCACCAACACAGAATTAATCGAGACGATTTCTGATGATGCGGCAATTTTAAATAAAAGAATACCCGTCAGAGTATTTGGCAACACCACAGTTGAAAATGATAAATTTTGGGAAACATTGTTTATGGGTGGCTCATACGCCGACGAACCGTACTATCCCCTTTATAATGAAAAACTTTATGGATATAATTATTTTATATCTTCGTTACCGTATCACAAAAAAGATGTAGTAACCATTACAAATGGGAGTTCAATTAGCGATCAAATACAGATAACTTTTAAGTATAACAAATATTTGCCAGAATATCAGAATCATATTGAAACTTTAGGTACTGAAAGATTAATACCAAATTTTTATTTATTGTCTGATGCACAGTCATATGATATTGTTGATGACGATGCCTGCGGAGTATATCAAAAAAGCATTACAAATTTTATAACATTAGAGGGCGATTATCCGAACGTGGATACTGTTTTAAGCACAAATTCATTGGACGGATATCTAACCTCCTCTTATGTAAATGCTAATTTGTCAGCATCCACTCGTGTATCTATGAGAGATAAAATGCAAAACATTTTTTTGGACGACGAATTTTTAAATAAAATTTATAATACAGATAAAGCAGACTCATATGCTTCAATGTTTCCATATTATGTACAAATTAATTTTCCGCTCACGAAAACACAGGTTGAGATTGACGGAGTACAACAGAACTATAGTCCATTTCTTGATTCGATAGTTGATAATAAATACACGAATAAGTTTCTTAAAACGCTTAAGGAAGTGTTTACTGGTGAAATAGCGTATACGCCCCTTACTCTTTCTAAGGTCAATTTAAATAAAAATTATATTTCAAGTTCTGAGGGAGATTCTGTTGATTATGATGTTGAGTCAAACGAAGAAATAAGAGCTAAAAGATATGACTACTTTGAATTTTTATCATATACATATAACAACTTTGATTCTACCACCGAAAACAATTTTTTTATGGGTAAAAGAAATGTTTATAGGAGTGGAATGTCTGACAAAATTGGCGCTTATAGATATGCAAACTCTATTGGTGCAGGTAAAACATTTGCTGATGCAATGAAATATATGAGCACTCCTTCTCATTTTGATATTACTGGCTTAAGTGATTTCTTATATCAAAATGAGAAAGGGTGCCACAATGAGACTTTAGCATATAGAATAGAAAAGGTTGGCGGGGCCCCAACTGGTGATGCAAGAAACCGGAATGCTATTCAAAATTATTGGCTTATTAATTCAAAAGAATTGGAAGAGTTTAATTTTTATGATACGCAGGTCAGGTACAATCAAGATTATACCTATAATGTTTATGCGTATATTTTGGTTACCGGCGTGAGATATAAGTTTTCTGATTTGAGGGTGTCAAAGGGAATAAGCGCTAATAATGAATGGGAAGCCGGCACAAAGCTTTTTTATGGTCTTGAATTTTATGACCCCAAGACTGGTGAAAAGTCCGAACAATTGTTTGCCAGTTCGGATTCGGACGGAGGAGAATTCACAGATCTTAATTCATTGGGATCCTTGGTCCAAGCAAAAAGCGAATTTCCGTATCTAGCTGATTTTTATTTAAATTATGAACCATGTGTGATGATTTATGAAATACCAATTTTATCAAAACCCGTAAGAGTTCTTGATAACCCGCCAAATAAATTAAATGTGTATCCATATCAGCATCTCGATGCATCTAAAAAGATCGGCTTTCGATTTAATTATGATGCCCCCTATGAAAGAGTTTTTCCGACAGTAATTACATCCGCAGACAGTAAACTAAAAGATGACTATATGAATGCAAAAGATCTTTTAAGTTCCGATACCTTAAGTGAATATACCGTATCTAGGCCAAGAAGTATAGAAGTTTTTAGAACAGACAAGAGACCAACTGCGTATACTGATTTTGATGGAAAAAAAATTGAAAGCATTGATCTAAAAATGAAAAACTCCAAACACACACATACAGTTGAGTTTTTTGATCAGCGAATAAGAACAAATAAAAAATATTATTATTTGTTTAGGGCCCTAAACGAACAAAGGGTCATAGGCCCTATATCTGAAATTTATGAAGTACAACTAGTTAATGATGGCGGCTATTCATACGCTCTATTCAATATTATCTATGAAGAGCAACTCAAACAAGCAGTTTTCACTAATCCCTCTAAGAAGTTCAAAAAACTAATACATTTGCAACCAAATTTAAGTCAATTGACTCTAGATACAACAGATGTTGATTTCGAACAAGATGCAATAACGCAGATTAGTAATATTAAGGTTGGAAGCACTGAGGACTTAGTTTGGGGTAAAACTTTTAAAGTTCGATTAACTTCAAAGAAGACAGGTAAAAAAATTGATTTGAACATTACTTACAATTTGAGAAGTCAAATTGAATAATGAAAACTATTTATGTAAGAGAGGTAAATAAATGGCATTTTTAGACAATTCGGGCGATATCATTTTAGACGCCGTATTAACAGATCTCGGGCGCCAAAAGATGGCCCAAGGAACTTTTAGTATTACTAAGTTTGCGTTGGGTGACGACGAGATTGATTATTCATTATATAATAAAACTCATCCATCTGGTTCTGCTTATTATGATTTAGAGGTTTTACAGACTCCGGTGATGGAGGCGTTTACTCAAACAAATGCTGGTATTAATTATGGGCTGTTAACAGTCACGGCAGCCGATTTACTTTATCTTCCTGTTTTAGATGTAAACCAAAAAACGGCAGTTTCAAATACTGTAATACCAAAATCTAATTTTCCCAATATATATTTCGTAGCAGACAACAATTCAGACACCTCAAGCAATTTGCTTCGGTCGACCGCCCTGGCCAGCACACAGTATTTTTCGGTCTCAGATCAATACACTGGACCGGCAATTTTGTTAGAAGCTGGCTTAGATTCTTTAGATATCAGAGGTGATAATACAAATAGAACATCTTATTTGGTAAATAATAATCTCGTAGATAATTATTTCTATGTCTATTACGACAACAGATTTATCAGTTCTATTCTTGGCTCAAGCACCACTGCTAGATTCAATAATACAGATAACGGCGACGGAACACCAATTTTGGAATATTCTTTAACCACGGCTCCAGCAATTAGTACAGATTTGAAGCTTGACAATTATAGTGCCGCCCAAATTGCTGGGCCCGATAATGGCGTGCTTTACAATTCTGCATATTCGGTAGATGATAGAAACGTTTCTTCTATAAATGGCCCACGTTCAAGTTTTGCTTTGATAAATATTTCTATTAAATCTAATTTAGATGCAGAATATTCTTTATATGGTGCCACAAATCAAAACCTTTTTAGCGATAGTGTACTATACAACTACATCGATACAACTTTATATGTACAGGGCACTAGAACTGGAATTCAAATCCAGATACCATTAAGAATCATGAAGTATGTGAGTGGTCCTTGATAAATAAAATTAATTGGAGATTTTAAATGGCAGTCATAAACTATGAACCCTTAGATACGACAGATACAACTACTACTAAAACTTTGTTATATGAGGCGATTCCTCTTACGGGAACGATTGTTAGTGGTACATACGGGGTTTGGCCCGATGATAGTAATATCAAAGATTATACACACGGTATGTTTCAATCCGTATACGATTACCCATACCTCAGTTCTTCCGCAAACCACATTTTTGATGTGACTGTCGGCTTCAATAAGAGTTCTACTTTGTCTGGTTCTACCGTAACACTCGGAGCCAAGAAGATTAACATGTATAATCAGTTTTCTCAAATTCTTCTTGGGTACACTGGATCTAAAAATACGGTTAGAGATTTCGAGCTTGATCTAAAATTAGACCAAACCGGCTCAATGAAAGAGGCAGTATTTGTCAACTTCTCTCGTCTTCTAACAAAGGATCAGATTAAGAAGGGTTCCTTTAGTATGACCATTGGCACCGGCACGTTCGCCCAGGCATTTCATGGTGGCGGAAAGACGCTAACAGACGTCAGCGCGTCCGACACACAAGGAACTGCAAATACTCTTGGTGGTGATTATGGCGTTCTCTATGACAGCATGAATACAGCAAGTGGCATAGTATTTTATCAAGCTGGCATTGCGGTGTTAGCCACGGGCGCCTTTGGAACCCAAAATGAAATTGAACCTCGATTAGCTGAAGTTCCAATTTGGGAAAGTCGTTCGTTTTCTGGCGGCAGTGGTTTCGCTCGTTCAATTAGTGCTTCTTTCATTACCTCTTCAATCAGTGGTGGCGCTAGCACTTTCAGACACAGGGTTCAAAACATCTCTTTCAACAACACGACGGAGATCAACTCTACGATTTACTTCTGTAGGGTTCCACATAACAAATATAATTATAGTTCCAATCCGACCTATCTTTCCGCAAGTCAGATTAGAGTTAAGAATCTTGCTTCTGATACTCCTGTATCCTATATCACAACAATTGGGCTCTATAGCTCCAACAACGAACTTTTGGCAATGGCCAAGTTGTCCGAACCGTTAAAGAAAAATCCCTCAAATGAGCTTACATTACGCGTTAGATTAGATTATTAAAAATGTCTCTTAAAAAGTTCGGACACAATGATGTTATCCTGAACACAATGAAAACTCACCCTAGCTGTGAGTTTTTCATTTCAGAGGGTAGGATATTTTATAATAACCACCCATCTAGTTCTATTTATGCTTTCGCCTCTGGTGCATCTGATTGTGTTAGTTTATATGAATTAAATATCAATCGCTCATATAATAGTACCGATAGGGCAATTGGAGAAACACGGAACATAACCGGTAGTGGAGATTCCGATTCATATACTGTTTTAAAAAGTCGCGCTGGCCGCTTTAGTCAACCAAATAGCTACGTTTTAGATACGGGCAGGATTTATGCGTGGATGTATAAAGATAGCTCAAATCAAACATTTAAGAAGATCGGGGAGACCACTTTTAGTACCCTCATGCAAGGCGATGTGATAACAAGCAGCTATCCAATGTCTGCTTCAATCACAAGAGAGTTTATGCCCGAAAACGAAGCGGGCGCCCTTCACACTTGTTATGAGCGCTTTAATTTTCAGGGCCCAACTTATAAATGCACAGCCAAACATCCACACTTTTGGGCTTTAAAGAACAGATTAAATTTTTATGGA
>Ga0114906_1001421_pt1 | contig 12564 bp, 21 predicted proteins | sample MalvirDeepMed_M9_FD_89687 | JGI IMG/M metagenome (GOLD analysis project Ga0114906, IMG submission 89687) | Marine viral communities from the Global Malaspina Expedition - Malaspina viral metaG DeepMed_M9 | ecosystem: Environmental > Aquatic > Marine > Oceanic | place: Mediterranean Sea...
GCTCATGACGATACTATAGATGCATTAGCATATGCATGCAAGTATTCATACCCACCGCAAGGATTGCAACAAAATAAAGGCAGTTGGTCTAAAAGAAAAAAGAAACCCAGAAGCTGGGTTATAGCATAAAGGAGATTATATGCCTAAATTTGGAAACAGTTCTAAGAAAAGGTTGGCAACATGCGATGATAGGTTGCAAAAAATATTTAATGAAGTAATTAAACATGTGGATTGCAGTATACTGGAGGGACACAGAAGTGCTGAAAGACAAGATAAATTGTTTGAAGAAGGAAAGACAAAGGTCAAATATCCAAATGGCCGTCATAACGCTGATCCTAGTAGGGCTGTTGATGTGGCCCCTTATCCTATTGACTGGGATGATCGTGAGCGTTTCCACTTATTTGCAGGTTTTGTTATTGGGATAGCTAAGGGAATGGGTATTGATCTTAGATGGGGAGGAGACTGGAACATGAACTTTGAAGTAGATGATAATCAATTTGATGATTTTCCACACTTCGAAATTAGGGGAGAATAATGGCTAAAAAGAAAAAAGCAGATATAGTAAGACAACTGTATCATTTATCAAATAACTGGACTAGGAAACAATGGGAGTTTATTAATCAAAAGGGATATGAGTTTGCACATGACGAACAATTATCTCAAGACGAAAAAGACTCGTTAGAAGAACAAGGAATGCCTACATTTACTATAAACAGGATTATGCCTGTTGTAGAAATGTTAAACTTTTATGCAACTGCACAGCAACCTAGGTGGCAAGCTATAGGTGTAGAGGGTAGTGACATAGATGTAGCTGCGGTATTTTCTGATTTAGCAGATTATATTTGGAATCTTTCTGATGGTAACACATTATATTCTAATGCTATAAATGATTCCATAACAAAAGGTATTGGTTATTTATTAGTTAATGTAGATAAAGATGCTGACAATGGAATGGGTGAAGTAAAAATACAACAGCCAGAACCTTTTGATTTGTTTGTTGACCCTAAGTCTAGAGATATGCTATTTAAAGATGCAGCATATATTCTTATTAGAAAAGTATTACCTAAAAATCATTTGATAACTTTATTTCCCAAGTTTAAAGCAAAAATAAATAAAGCATCTAGCGATGAAAGGTCTCAAAGATCTTGGTCTGCAAGATCAATGGGTGATGCAGAGCACAAACTATTTATGTACAACGATGCAAATGAAAATAGCAATTTTGGTATTGACCAAAAAGGTGAAATGGACCAGCTAGTAGAGTTCTTTGAGCTGTATGAAAAGGTCAAAGTATCATATGTAAATGCATTTTATAGAATACCGCCTGACCAAAAAACATTGCAAGGAATAAAAAGTCAATGCGATGTAATGATGAAAGAAATGGAAGCTGAACAACAAGTTCAACTGCTAGAGCAACAACAACAAATGGAAGCAGCTGTTCAGGCAGGCAAAATGCTACCTGAAAGATATGAACTTGAATTGAAAAAAACTCAAGAAACTATGCAAGCACAGCTTGAAGGTTATTATCAAGAGTGTATGAGTCAATTACAAATGGCTGAATCGCAAATACAAAATCAAGTATTAACTGAAAAAGAGTTTAATTTATTAATGCAAGATGAAACATTTGCACAAAATCTAGTTGATAAAGTGCAGTTTTATGGAACTAGGATAAAACAAACTTGCATAGCAGGAGATCAAGTTTTATATGAAGAAATATTCCCTGCTAATGTAACAGAGTATCCAATTGTTCCATTTCATTTTAAGTGGACAGGAACTCCATTTCCAATTAGTGCTGTAGCTCCACTTGTAGGTAAACAGCAAGAAATAAACAAAGCACATCAAATTATGGTGCATAATGCTTCACTGGGATCAAGTTTAAGGTGGATGTACGAAGAAGGATCTGTTGATGCAGAGCTATGGGAAAAATATTCAGCCGCCCCTGGAGCTTTGTTACCTGTGCGGCCAGGTGTAGAAAGACCAACCCCAGTGATGCCTGCTCCATTATCTAATGCATTTTTTACTATTGTACAAGAAAGCAAATCAGACATGGAGTATTTAGCTGGTATATATTCTTCTATGATGGGAGATACAGGAGCTGGTAGCGAAACATACAGAGGTATGTTGGCTATGGATGAGTATGGAACTAGAAGAATAAAACAATGGATGAAAAATTCTATAGAGCCTTCTTTAAAGCAACTGGGAACTATTGTAATGCAAATGAGTCAATCTATATATACAGCACAAAAAAGATTTAGAATAGTTCAACCTAATGCAATACAAGAACAAAAAGAAGCGGAAATAAATGTACCTATTTACAATGACATGGGAGAAGCTATTGGAAAATCAATGGATTATTCTAATGCAAAGTTTGATGTTAGGATAGTAGCTGGCTCAACATTACCTGTAAACAGATGGGCATATTTAGAAGAACTAAAACAATTAATGCAAATGGGAGTTATTGATGACATTGCATTGCAATCAGAGGCAGATATTAAAAATAAAGAAAAGATAATGGAAAGAAAAAGTATGTATTCTCAACTTCAAGGTCAAATACAAAACATGCAGGATGCATTAAAAGACAAAGAGGGTACAATAGAAACATTATCAAGACAACTTGTTCAGGCTGGTATAAAAGGCAAGATACAATCTGCTGAAGTAGAGATAGCTAAAAAGAAAGAAGATGTAAAAGGAAGAATGGAAAAATCTTACATAAAAACTGAAGGTGAGCAAAAGTTTTTACAAAGAGTTTCTAATAAAGATAGACAAGATGAAACAGAAAGAGTTAATAGAATTTTAGATGATTTTCAAAAAGATTTGGAAAATACAGAAAAAAATGATTAACTTATAATGAATTTTTGAAGAAAAAAAGGAGAAAGATATGGCAACAGATAAAAAACCAGGCAACTCAGGGGCTATAGGCATGAAAGGCAATTCTATTGAAGAAGCAGCTAAGAATGTTTTAACTCCAGACTCCTCAGAGTTTTTTAGTGCTTTAGAGGACCAAGTAAATGGAAGTATAGTAGATAAAAACACTGAGGCAACCCAACAGGCAGGTGTCGGCTCCCAGCAAAGGGCAACCCGACCTCAACCTCCAGCTGGCTCCAGAAAGGTGGCAAAGAGGCCTAGCAGCTCCTCTTTTGAAAAGCGATATAAAGATAGTAGTCGTGAAGCTGTAAAGTTGAAGAGAGAATTGGACAATTTAAAACCATTTGTTCCAGTTCTTGATGCAATGAAAAAAGATAGTGGCTTAGTAGATCATGTGCGAGATTATCTCATGAATGGTGGCAAACCTACAAAATCAATAAAGGAACAATTAAATCTTCCTGAAAATTTTGTATTCGATCAGCAAGAAGCAATTAATGACCCAGATAGCAATAGTGCTAAGGTTATGCAAGCTCAAGTTGATGGTTTGGTCCAAGAAAGAGTTGGTCAAGTTCTTCAGAAAGAAAAGCAAAACTCTCAAAAGGTAGCAGAAGTAAATGCTAAAAAAAGACAAGCTCTTGCATTTAAAAAGAAGCATAAAATGTCAGATACTCAATTTGAATCTTTTATGCAAAAAGCAAAGAATCATGTCTTGACTTTAGAAGATGTTAATTATTTAATGAACAAAGATAAAGTTGCTGCAAATACTGCTAAATCTACCAGAAAAGATATGCTTAATCAAATGAAGAGTGTGCAAAAAATGCCTACTACAGCCAGTGGAGCCAATAATCAAGGTAATAAAAAAGATCCAGAAAGCGATGTTTTCGATACTATTTTAGGACTTGATGGCGGTGTAGATAACCTGTTCGGTGATTAGGCAAAAATAATTTAAGACAACCTACTCCGAACAATAACAATAACTCCCTACTAGAAGGTGCATGTTGCACAGTTGATAGAGGGATAACAAATAGGAGTACACAATGTCTGACGTATTATATGGCGGAAATTCCTCTTATACCACTCATGGTAATATAGGGTCGTTTTCGGATACAGATAGTCCTGGCAGTGGCGGTTCAACGCTAGATACTGGTGATCTTCGTAGAAAGTTTAATTTCGGAGACCGAGTATCTGAACTAGCATTAGCACAGGATCCTTTCTTTAGGTTTGTTAGTATGGTAGCAAAAAAGCCTACTGATGATCCACAATTCAAGTTCACAGAAAAAAGAGGTTCATGGAACAAGAGATATGCATATGTAACTAATCATGGTACAACTGCTCAAACTGCTTTAGCAGGTACAGATGCAACTGTAACACATGGTAATGTAGATGCAGGTGATACATATTTCTTCACTATGGCCACTGATTATAAATCAGCAGGTAATGTTCAAAATGTGTTTGGTCAGTCTGGTGGTGAAATATCTGTAGGTGATGCAGGAACTCAGCCTACTTTTTATTTTCCAGGTCAATTGATTAAAATACCTTACATGTCTGCAAATGCTACTGATTACAGTGCATCTTTTGATGATTCTGCTAAATCAACAGCATCTCAACCTGATAGCTATCTAGTAGCTAAAATCACAAGCGTTGATACTGATACTACATCTACAGTTGCAATATTAAAAACTGAGATTGTAAGTAAAGGTAATGCTTCTGCTGATTTTGAACTAGCTTCATACTCTGCAGCTGGTAATGCTTTAGATGCTATAGATATTTCAGGAAAATCAGTTGCTGATTATCTAGAACCTAAAAGATCTTATGTAGTAGGATCAACATTTGACAAAGGTACTGGTTATCCAGAAACTTGGAAAGATCAGCCTTTTTCAACTGGATACGGGCAAACTCAAATCTGGAAAACAACATGTGCAATGGATAATACTGACAGAGCAACAGCTCTTAGGTATGAAGGTGATGAGTGGGCACGTATCTGGAAAGAAAAGCTTATTGAGCATAAATTCGATATTGAGCAATCTTTATTGTTTGGAGCCCAAAGCGATAACTACAGAACAACTCAAGGTGCTGTAGATTGGATTTTAAGTAACGGTAATATTTTTACTTTAAATACAGCAACTAAAACACAAGATGATTTCTTAGATGATATGTCTAATCTTCTTGATCCAAGATACAATAACAGTACTGCTACAGTATTTTTCTGCAGCACAGATGTTTACAATTGGCTACACAAGTTAAGCGGATACTTTAATAACAATTTAAGTGTTGGTTCTAACTTTAGTGCTGATATGGTAGCAACTGGCAAAAAGAATGTTATGGGTCTTGGTGTTACAACAATATCTACTGTATATGGAGATATGAACGTAGTAAGGAATATTCACCTAGATGGAACTAATGTTAAAATGCTAGGTATCAATATGAAATACTGTTCTTATAGACCATTAGTAGGTAATGGAATTAATAGAGACACATCAGTCTACGTAGGAGTGCAAACTCTTGAAAACTCTGGGGTCGACAGACGAGTAGATCAAATCTTAACAGAAGCTGGTATGGAATGGTCAATGCCTGAATGCCACGCTATCTGGAAACAATAAGGAGGTTAAGATATGGCTAATCCTTTATACGGACAAAATAAAGCTGATGATGACATTAATGTATACGGAAGAGGCAAAGTTAACATTATAGCTAATGGAGGTACAGATGTATCTCTTACCGCTGAAGATAGTGGTGCAGTATGTTTGTTTGATACTGCAGGAGCTTCAAGCTTTAAATTGCCAGCACCAGCAGCAGGCCTAGCATTTACTTTTGTAAATACTATTACTTGTACTGCAGACCATGTAATTAAAACTAATACTCTTAATACTGATGGATTTTTAGGAGGTGTAGTTGCATGTTCTACTGGTGCATCTGCTGACAGTTTTTCTGCTGATGCTGATGGTTCAAATGACCATATTACATTAAATGGGTCAACCACTGGAGGACTTGCGGGTTCTAGGGTACATTGTGTGGCTATTGATAGCGAAAATTGGGCTGTTAATGGACAACTTGTTACTTCTGGAACATCGTCAACGTGCTTTGATGATGGCCAATTATAGGGAGGTAGATAATGGCTAAACCGACATATGTAGGTAGTTCATCTAGCTTTGGCTACAAAAAAGTAGTATTTCTAACAACAGGAAGTGACCTTCAGTTAAGTGCAAACGATTCTGGATGTATTTTTGTTATTGATGCTGATGTAGCTGATGATGGTGCTGTTATTTATACTTTACCTAAACTTGCAGATACTGATGTAGGATGCACATACAAGTTCGTGCTTGATGCATCTCCTGATAATGTAATTGACATCGACCGTCATGCGGATGATGCTGATTGCATTCATGGAGCTATTGCTCATGCTGATACTGGTACTGCATCTGCTGATTCAGATGGTACTGCTCAAGAAACAGTTCGATTTGCTGCAGCCGCAGTAAAAGGCGATGCTTTTGAGCTTACCCTGCTAGGTAATGGTACAGATAAATGGTGGCAATTAAGTGGCTTTGCTGGTGATAATGACCACATAGCTGTAGCTAATAGCTAACAATAAATAATTCCAACCCCCTTAGTGCTGGTCTTCTTCTTCACTAGGGGGGAAGGGATTTAACAAACTTATAAGGAGTAATTATGGCATACGGAAAACCAATGAGACCTATGGACATGAATAGGCCTGGAAGACGTAGAATGAAAATGAAAAGACCTGGTGCAATAGGAGCAAATGGAATGAATGCTACTGGACCTACAGGCATGAGAGGTGGTATGAGAAACAGGAGAAGACCTATGATGCCTGTTCCTGGTACTGGTGGTCCTGGACCAATGCCTCGAAGAAGAACTAGAAGAAAAAGCAGATTTAGCAGACCTAACTCTACTTACTAATGGCGACATTTGAATCTCAAGTAGAATCTTTAACAGGCTTATCTATTGGTAGCTCTGGAACCAATCCAACACAAGCTGAATTAAGTCAGTTTTTAAAAGATGGCGTTTTAGATGTTACCAATAAATGGCTTGCTGGTCATCCTGAACAAGCAAAAATGTTTGCTAGAGAAAGTTCAGAACAAACATCAAATGGATCTTTAGATTTAAATGGTGCTACTATTATATCTGTAGTTCGAGAAGATGGAGCTACAAGTAATAACTGGAGACCATGCAAGCAAATAGACACATCATTACAATATTTAGTTACAGATAAAGCTAGTTTGCATTTTGCATCAAAATTTAATCCAGTATATATGTGTGGAGATAATGGTCAAATAAGTGTATTTCCTGCACCTGGTTCAGACCCTGATGCTTTTAAAGTGTACTATGTAAACAATGTTCCTGTAGACAAAGGAGGAGCAGCTTTAATTTATTCACATAGTGATATAGGGTATTTTATGGATGAAAAAGTTTATTTAGTTGTTATGTATGCAGGTATAAAAGCTTTAGAAGCAAAACTTGGAGAATATGCAATTGATGATGAAGATGTTGAACTAGTAGGAGCATTACAAGCAAATCTAACAACTTTAAAGCAAGATTATTTTTCTGCCTTCGGGTCACCCCAACAGGAAAAAGGAGCTTAAATGAAAGTACAAGAAATTATGGAAAGAACTGGATTGACACAAACGGGTCGAGCTATTGCTTATATAAAAGATGCAATTGAAGAAATAAATATGATATCAGAAACTCATGTTCAAAATGAAAGAATAGATATAGTTAAAGACCAAAGATTTTATGAAATACCACAAGATGCTGTTAGGATACTTGAGGTAAGATGCAAAAACCACAATAACTCAGACGATATATATAAAGCAATACCAAGAATGGTATATAAACCACAAATAACAGATGCGGATAATACATAATGGCTACTAGAAAAACATATGCATACTATATAGAAGGAAACAAAATAGGGTTAGCTCAAAAAGAAACAGACACTACGTCTACTGATTTAAGAGCTGAAGATTATGGTAAATATAAAAGCCCTCAAACTGCAGTAACTGATGGCCTTGAAATAAAATATACTTATAGTCCTGACTACAGAATTAACGATGCAGATGATACAATAGCAATTACAGCTTATACTGAGTCAAGTGGACTATTATCCTTGACTGTAGCATCTATGAGTATAGCTGCAGATTCTTGGATTTTGATAACAGGGTCTAGTAAAATAAATGGATTGCATCAAGTAAATGCTACTATATCAGGTGCTACAACACTTGTATTAAAAACTAAATATAATGGTGGAGCTGTAACTGAAGGCTCAACATTATATCAAGATGTTTCTAAAATGGAAGATGAATCATTTGAACTAGATCTACCAAGATATTTACAAAATGCAGTAGTATATTATTTAAAAGCTCAAATGTTTGAAGATGTAGGTGATTTTCAAAAAAGAGAGTTTTATTTAAGAGAATTTAAAAGGCAAGTAGAAAAACATAATGGTGGCAAAGTCACTACTACCCATAGGATACAAGGATTCTGGGGTATGAATCAAAAACTATAAGGGGATAGACATGCACGAATGGTATAATGATTTTATAGATTCAGAGTCTCAAATGGAAGGTATGGACCAAGGTTCGTTGCAAGACACTTTTGTAGAACAACCTGAAGAAATGTTTGAAACAGATGAAGACATTCAGTACAATCAATGGTTTGATCAAATGATAGATCTTGATCCAGATTATATTGACACATTTATAATGGGTTATGGTGATAATGATGAAATTATGTGGGATGAAGAAGGTCTATATGAAGCATTTATGTCTGAGCAAGGATTAAATGAAATGCAAAATGATATGGGCATGGATTTGCAAATTGAACCAGAAGAAAGTGTAATGGGTATTGTAGATGGAATGCAAAGCAGGCTTGATGATATTTTAAATTCTTGGAGCTGGTAATGGGCCACAGTATAAAACATTACAATGGCACTGAATTATCTAACTTGCAATTAGGACAAGGTGGATTTGACATGCTTTCTTCAAATACTAACTCTGCATATGGATCTGGATTAGATGGAAGATATATGGAAATTGTAAATGCTGCAGATCATCCTGTTGGAGTTGAAGCTGTATACACTCACACAGGAGCAAAATTAGCCGCAGCTATTAATTCATCTGTTGATACTATTACAATAGATGATGGTGATATAGTAGAAACAGGAATAGCGGCAAATGATTACATTGTTGTATATGATAAATCAGCAGGTAAAGCAAGAGAAATAATGCAAGTTACTGCTATTGATGCAAGTGCCAATCCTGATGAACTTACTGTCACAAGAAATGTTCATAGTTATGGAGCTATGAGCCATGGTGACAATTCTGATATATTTTGGTATAAAAATGTGCCTGGCATATCACATTGGATATCTATAAAAAATTGTTCTTACGGACCATCTGCTGCTGCTACAAGTGCAATATTTCAAGCTGTAATGATAGATGGAGGAAAAGGTAAATTTACTGGAGTTACATCAGGGCTTGAAGCAAGCACACATCCTGTTAATCTAGTAAATGGAAATGGAGGTGCAGACCAATTTGACGAAACAAGTAATGTTTTTAATTGCATACTTTCAGGAGAAGATGTTTTATATGGAAGGTTTACAAAAATTATGGCTGGAAGCCCTAGTGCAAATAGTTTAACTGCTTTACAGTTAATGAGAGGTTATCACTAATGACAGTAAAGAAGAAAGATTCAAAATTAAAAAGAGCTGGAGTTTCTAGTTACAACAAACCTAAAAGAACTCCTGGGCATAAAACTAAATCTCATATTGTTGTTGCCAAGCAAGGCGATAAAACTAAAACTATACGATTTGGACAACAGGGCGTTAAAACTGCAGGTAAACCTAAAAAAGGTGAACCTGCTAAACAAAAAGCAAGAAGAAAGTCATTTAAAGCTAGACATGGGAAAAATATTAAAAAAGGTAAAATGTCTGCAGCTTATTGGGCTAATAAAGTAAAATGGTAAACAAAGAGGATAATAATGGCAAAACATAGTGGGCTACAAGAATTTACTGGAGATGAAAGTTCAAATTTATTTTTAGGACAAAGAGGATTTAAAATAATAAGCAATGCTGAAGCTGTATGCGGTGCAGGTAATTATACTGATGTGACATATTTTATAGCATTAAAAGCTATAGACGATGAAGCTGAAGTTGAAGCTCAAACGTATGGCGAAGCTCCAGGAGATGATCTAAGTACAAATATAAGTTCAGGTGTTGCAACTTATAATGGAAGTAGTGCTGTTACTTTAGGTAATGGTGATATTGTTTATGGTTGCTTTGACAAAGTTAAAGTTGCTAGTGGTGATTATATAATAGCATACATAGGAAAGTAGTATGAGTAAAAAAGTTAGCTGGATGTATGGTGGTAAAAGATATAGTGGCACTTTAATTAGAGAAACTAAAAAGCATAAGTTTGCTAGAACTCATAATGGTAAAGTTAAAAAAATAGTAAAAAAAGGATCCAATGGCAAATAAAGGAATAAGAAATTTTATAGCTAAAGAAGCATCAAATATTTCAGCAGGTCAATGTGTTGCTTATTATTGGCATCCTACTGGAAGCAGTGAGTCAGCTAGGACTGTAGTTGCAGGAGAAAATGAACTTGTAGATGTAGATTGTATCTTAGGTATAAAAGCAGGATTTTTTGCTTCAGATTGCGAAGTAGCTGCAAGATCTTTAATAGGTGACCATTTAAGCACTGATGGAACTTATGATGTGTCCAAACATATTACTATAGCTCCAGCAGATATTGTTTGGGGATGCTTTGATAAAGTTTATACTGAAGATGCAGTATTATTATATTTAAAAATGAAATAAACAATAAAAGGAGATACAATGCCTAGAGGAAAAGGAACATACGGGTCTAAAGTTGGAAGGCCTAAAAAAAAGAAAGCTGCAAAAAAGAAAGCTCCAGCAAAAGCTGCAACTAGAGTAAAACCTGTAAGAAAAGCTATGGGTGGAATGTCTAAAGCTGGAAGAACTAAAAGAAGCATGACTGCAAGAAAGAGAAGAGGCGGTTAATGGAAGATACACTGAAAACAGTGACTGTAGGAATGGGAGGATCGCTAACTAGTTGGCTTGAAATAGCACCTCCCTTTTTCAGTGCATTAGCAGCTATAGCTACGTTAATATACATGGCTATAAAGATCTATAAAGAACTATAATTAAAGAAGAGGACCTATGCCAAAACAAGACGTAGGGGTTGTTAAAAGAGTAATAGTAACACCAGACAAGCACTTCCCCTTGCACGACCAAAAAGCTATCAACTGCTTAAAGCAAACGATAGAAATTGTAAAACCAGATTCTTATGTTGATTTGGGAGATGTTGGAGAATGGAATGCATTTTCAGCATGGAGGTTTAAAAGAAAGAAAGCACCACCTCTTGAGTATCTTATTGATGATTTTAATAAAGATGTAAAAGATGTAAACAAAGGGATGGATCAAATAGATGAATCTCTTGATAAAGCAGGATGTAAAGATAAATATATAACGGAGGGTAATCATGATAATTGGCTTAACTACGCTGTTGAAAAGTATCCTTACATTCCACAATATAAATTCGCCAGTGCTGTTGACCTCGAAGGTAGAGGTTATAAGTACTATCAGTTCGGAAAGCACCTCAAAATGGGGAAGCTTTATTTTTACCATGGGCATCAATATGGTGGGCAATATCATGCAGCAAACCACATTAGAAAAATGGGTTGCAATGTAATGTATGGGCACTGGCACGATTTACAGCATATAACAGCTACTCATATAGATGGGCCTAAAGCAGCATGGAGTATAGGATGCTTAAAAGATATGGGTCCAAACTCTAATGAGTGGCTAGCAAATAGAGCAATAAATTGGGCACATGCATTCGCAATAGTAGATTTCTTTAAAGGAGGTTTATTTACGGTGCATATAATACAAATAATAAACGGTAAAACTTCACTATGGGGTGAACTAATAAAAGGATAAATTATGGCAAGTACAGTAGTAGCATCAACCTTAACAGTAACATTAACAGAAAGTATAAGTTTAAATGGACAAAGCTTTGGAGGCACTAGAAGCCATTCTATAGCTAGTATTAATGAAATTTATAAAAGAATATTAACTATTCCTGCTGATGCGGATACAACTGTAGTTTCATTTAAATCTGCAACAAGTGCAAGTGATGTGGCTCTTGATATACAGGATGCAAAATATTTAAGGATAAGTAATTTAGATAATTCAAATACTATTAATCTTTCTTTTCAAATAGATGCTGGAGAAGATGATTCTGCAGCAGATGAATCAGCTACTATTGCCCTTGCACCTGGACAAAGTTTTATAATGGGAACTCCTCATGACAGTATAGCAGTTAGTGATGCTAATGCGACTATAGAAACTACTTTGCATGATTTAGAAAGCGTACTAATAGACTCATCTTCTAATGCTGTAGATGTTGAAGTTTTTGTAGCGAGTACTTAATATGACAAGCGTTAAACCAAAAATAAACATGCTTACTTCTGATTTACAAGCAACCTATGAAAGGTTAAGTAAAGGCAAAAAATCAATTAAAAGGAAAAAGCCTTCTAAAAGAAAAAAGTATGCTAAAAAAAGAGCTTCATCTGTTGCTACTAAAAGGCATTCGACAGCACATGGAGGTCGTACAAAAAGTGCTCCTGGTGGAGAAAGTGGTAGCACTGGTGGTCCAGGAGGTCAATAA
>Ga0114906_1001423_pt1 | contig 12562 bp, 10 predicted proteins | sample MalvirDeepMed_M9_FD_89687 | JGI IMG/M metagenome (GOLD analysis project Ga0114906, IMG submission 89687) | Marine viral communities from the Global Malaspina Expedition - Malaspina viral metaG DeepMed_M9 | ecosystem: Environmental > Aquatic > Marine > Oceanic | place: Mediterranean Sea...
CCGATGGGCCCGCCTGTTGCAGAAGAAATGCCTCTTCCCGGAGGGAATGGGATGCCTCCAATACCTCCGGCTCCTGAAGGGATGCCTCCTGTATAGAAGGGATATTTATGGAATTCGATAAGGGTCAAGTAATAGCAGTAGATAGCGAACTGGAAGGGCTGTATGAAGAAGAATTTCCAGAAGCGGAGCAGACTTTTAAAGTCGCCCTTCAGGCGGTGGTTCAGTCTTTACCGTATGACCTCACGTTAGATCCTACGTTGGTAGGAGAGGCAGCAGATAGGACTAAGGATCGTGGACTTGTAGAGATGTTTGCTGGAGGGGAAGATAGGAGGCGGTGGAAGGTTGTACTCAACTGGAGCCCCCATTGGAATGGCAAGCTCCCTCCCGGTTATATGTGGGTTATGTACCGAGAGACAGAAGTCGCCATTCTTGGTCCATGGGCTACTATTCGCACTTGTTGGCATTGCGGCTTGAAAGGATGGGCCAGTAAGGAGCGTAAGATTGGTTGCTGCTTGCCTCATTATCCTTGCCCGCATTGCAAGGAGCGGGATTGGTTTGGGCGTATTGTGACGCCTGAAGACTTTGAACGTGATATGGCAGAGTATATCGCCAGAGATAGCAATAAAGATGATATGTATGACGTTTTTAAACCTAAAGTGGGTGTAAAGACACCTGCTGAACCGGACCACAGCACTGGTCAGACCAATGAAAACCCCGCTACCGATGCGGGCACTTTTGCGGCTTGATTAGGCAATTGTCCAAGAAGGAGTAAACAATGTCTGAAGCGGTCCAGTATCCAGATGCGTCCGTGGAGCAACCTGCAAGTGAGGACTCTGCAAAGGACCAACAGCTGCCCGATACGATTCAGATTGATGGAGAGGACATAAATCTCCAAGACGCTATTGCGGATCATAAAAACCGGAAGGAGTGGCAGAAGGCTCAGACACAGCGTGATCAGGAAATTTCTGCGCAACGAAAGGAAGTTAACGAATTGCTCAGTAAAGTGATTGATCAGGTTGGTAATGGTTCCCAGTCGGAAAAAGCAGTGCAGGAAGTGGCGTCAAACTTTGACGTTGATGCGCGGATTGCAGAAATGCCTGATCCGCTCGAAGACGAAAAAGGTTACAAAGCCGCCATGGCTGGATTGCTTAAAGAGTATGGGGATTCGATTAAGTCTGAGATTCAGCAAACCACTTCATCCATAAAAGATGATACCTCGAAGGAAATAGCGAATCAATCGCAAAAAGATCGCATTGTGCAAGACAACCTGCGCATGGTACGCGACTACGTTGCGAAAAAATTCGGAGACAGTGTCTCTGAATCGGATACAGACGAAGTGATTCGGCGCGTGGGTCAGAAGTGGGGGACCGAGTATGGTACAGAGGATTCGTCCGGGGCGTTTCGGTTTAACGAAAAGGCCGTGGAAGAATCGATCTGGCAGGTACCTTCGCTGAGAACGCAACTCATCGCCAGTGAAACTAATGAGGCTCGCAAGGAAGGACTCACAGGGCGTGAGCGCGGGCAGCAAGGTCTGACTCCGAGCAATCGTGCGGCCTCAAGGCCGGGACAGGGCGCACCAATCGGTGATAAGATCGATTGGCTTAATTCGCTTAACGAGAATGAGATGCAGCGAGCTGTTCGGTCTATGGGTGCCGATGAAAGAAACCAGATGCTAAAGTCGCTCTATGAGCGGGGCTAAAGCACAACTCATGTAGGGAATTCTTATGGCAATAACTAATTTTACAACTGGAACGGGAACACATGTGTCCTTAGATCAGACACTGGTTAACATCTTGTTCTCGCAAAAGTTGCACGTTGAAACTCAGGCTGAGCTGTTTTTTAACCAGCGTGGTCTGATGAAAAAAGAAGATGGTGGGGAGGATACCTTTGAACGAAGGGCAGACTCTCCTATCGTTGTGAAGGATGAGTTTGGCAAAGAGCGAGGGCAGCGTATCCGTCTTGCTCTTCGCAAGCAATTGACTACTGGTATTGGACTGGCAGATCGTGATCATGCCAGTAATGGACTTGCGGCTGCGAACTTTGGTGCTACGACTATGATCGACACCGAAGAGTCTATGAACCTTTACGACTTAGAGGTCGTAGTTGAACTCATGAAACACGCCGTTGGGTTCGCATCTCCTGAACTTCAGGACTTGCGTACTCCATTTAAAATGGAGCAGGAAGCCGCAGCGGCTTTACGTGATTGGCTGACTGCTCAGTATGAGGAATCAATACTGGATGCTCATTATGATGGCCATGCGGCTCATGTGATTCGAGCCACGTATAAATCTGCCTCAGCACACCCTCGTGTTATTTGGAGTAATGATGCAACTGCGCAGGGAGACATTAGTAATAATGACCTTCTGTCTGCTGCTGACTTACGTAAGGTGTATGAGAACATGCGCGTCAACAACGTCAATCCGATCCGTGTAGACGGAAAAGAGATGTATGTGTTGTTGGCACATGTGTATTCGATTAGTGATTTGATGAATGATGCAGATATTAAGAATACCTATCAGAATGCGTTTACACGCACTGCTGGTGGTTCTGACAATCCACTGTTCTCACGAGCGGAAATTATATTTGAGGGCATCGCTGTCCATGAGTATAATCGAACTCGCAGACCTGCAACGGGTACTAATGCAGCCAGTACGATGCGTAATATCGTGATGGGTGCCGATGCTGTTATCTGCGGCAATGCTTCTGAGCCTCGTCTTGTGCGACGCAAAGAGGATGCCTATGAAGACAAGTATGGGGTTGGCATCAAGCAGATTTTTGGATGCTCTCGTGCTGACTTTACTGCGGAGGACGACAATACAACGCTTAATCAGTCATCTGCTGAATTGATGAACTGGAGTGTTGCGTAAGATTAAAAATGGGGGGGGCCCAGATTGGCCCTTCCCATTCCTTTACAATAAGGAGATAAGGCAAATGGCTTCTATTTTTGTGGAGTATGTAACAGATAAAGACAGCCCCGGATACTCTGAAGGTCCATTGGGTCTTCAGGTTGGCAATTATGGGACTTTGGATTTTATGCCGAAAGAGAGGTATCAAAATCGGCGCGTAGAGGAACTGACAACGGAAGAGGCCGCAGTAAATTTGGTTAATCGATTTCGTCGTCAAGGTCTTTTTCGCATTTGTAAAGACCTGATGGCATCACAGGACCTTAGTAACATTGAGGACTTTGTGCGGTTGAAGGTGGCTCCTTTGGTGGAGCGGATTGAATCATTGGAAGAGCAAATAGCCCTGATGAAAAAAAGCAAAAGGACTGCTAAATAGTGGCACTTACGTGGAGTGAATATAAGAGCCGTATCGCAGATCGAGCGCATAAGGATTTATCGGTTGCAGAGGAAGATTCTGATGTGACGCGCTGGGCGAAAGCGGGCATTGAACTGGTTGAGTCGGAAGACAGCTGGTCATGGTTGTACAAGGATTTCACCATTACAATGGTTGCAGATACGTATGCTTATGATTGGCCTACGGGACTTGAAAAATTTGACGCCAATACATTCCGCTATGGGGGCAGTGGTAGTTATCTGAGTTATGCACGACGAGTTGAAAATATTGACAATTACTTAGGGCCTCACTGGCGTGACTCCAGTGGGACTACGGGGACGCCAAAACATTTTGCAGATTTTGGCAGGCAAATCTGGATTGCCCCTAAGCCGAATGCGGCATTTATAACCAGTAATCCGACATTATATCTGTATGGATACACTACCGATCTTACAGTAGTTGAGGGCTCTCCTGTAGATGCGACCGTGCTGCTGATCCCGTTCAGGGCGGCGAATGCGTATGTCGAGGCGGCATTAATGGTGGGCTTGCAGCAGGAAGACGATCCTGACTGGAGGTCGTATCAGCAAATCTTTGAATCAAACATACAACGCCTGCGTGGCTTTGATGTTTCTGTGGCATCGACGGACGAAGTCCTTTTACCAGAGTTTGCACAATACATGGAGTATTGATGGCTGATACTACCGATATCGCCCTTGAGGCGGTAACGATTACGAACAACCTGAGCAGCGATACGCAACGGGCTGCTTTTGAGGACACATATAAGGGCAGTCAGACCCTCGTCAAAACTGACGAGTCGCAGGTGGTATTCAGGACTGAAGTAGGATGGAGTAAAATGGTATGGGGCGGTGTTCTGCCCACGCTGACAACAACAGAGCGTAATGCACTTAGCAGTCCATCTAACGGGATGCTCATTTATAATTCAACAACTCACAAAGCGCAGGTTCGCGCCAATGGGGCATGGGCTGATCTACACTAATGGCTAAGCAACGTAATCGCTACCGGTTCCCAACAAGAAAAGGTTTTTTGGGCGAGAATAATGTTGATGCCGAGACGGAGGATATGTTCAGTACGGGATCTTTGTCTCTCCTGCGTAATTATCATATTGATGGCCACGGTGCTTTACTGAAGAGGCAGGGGTGGGAACACTATACGACCAATGCGATAGATGGGAGTAATGCGGTTCAAGGCTTGGGGTTTATGGATTTTGGGACACCCTACCTGATAGGCGTTGCGGGGGATAAAGTAAAAAAGCTTGTAGAGGGGTCTCCTGCCACATGGACAGATATAACTGGGTCTGCGACAATCAGCAGTGGGCAGGATTACGTCAATCGATTTACCACGTTCCATGATGGGACTAATGGCAACATAATCGGCACAGATGGAACCAGTAATCCGTGGAAGTGGAATGGGACGGGGAATATAGCGACGCTGGCCCTGACGCGAGCTAATGACATACAGGCATTCAAGACTCACTTGTTTGCAATTAACACCCCGGATCGCCCCACTGCTATTCGGTATTCAGACACGGGCGATCCTACAACATGGCCTGCGGACAATGTCTTTGATGCGACCAGAGACAGTATAGGCGTAGGATTAAGCTTGCATTCAGCAGAAACGCTGTTGGCGTTTTATGAGAATTCTATTTATCGCATCAATTTCGATTACGGGGGCGCAGGTGCGTTAACGTCTTTTTTCACGAGTCAGCTTGTGGATGGCTCAGTGGGGTGTGCTGCCAGAGGGTCCATCGTGACGTCACGGGGGCGTACTTACTTTGCTGGACAGCAAGGAATTTATGTTGTTGGAGATCCTGCTCAGCCAGCACGTTATATCAGCAGGCCCATTGAAGGTCTTTGGTCTACGATCAATAAGTCTCGCTTGAAGAATATTTACGCATTTGAGCGCGGCGAGCCATGGAATGAGATTGTATTCTTGGTGTCATCGGGAGCGACAACTCAGCATGATGTGGCTCTGGTTTATAATACTGACATTGCAGATTATGCAGGCGTGGAAAATGCATGGTCGATTTTTACGGCTTCTGGCAGCAACCAACGGTTTAACGTGGGGGTTAACTACATCCATTCAGGTGGACAACATCATACGATACTGGGTAAGTATGATTCCAAGATTGCCAAGGCGTGGGGTAGTGACAGAAACAGGACAACTTTTGCTGATAATGCTGCTGCTATCGTTTCAATCTGTCAAACCGGCTTTATCGACATGGGCTATGAAGGCGTTAAAAGTATTCGTGAAGCATGGCTCGACTTAAGTGTCCAGTCAAAGCATACGTTCAACGTGAAGGTGGAGGGCGTAGAGCAAAGATTATCGACCACTTCTGTCCTTGACATAGGGTCGGATGTAGGAACGCTGGATTATGATTTTACATTAAACACGTCAATTCTTGCAGCGGGATCAATCGCGCAAGCACGATTCAAGTTGACAGGCAACAGTCGTTATTTCCGCTTCCGCTTGGAAGAAAGCGACACAACAAAACCACAACGCATAGAGTCGATGCATTTCTTGTATGTGCCTAAAGGCATGAGGATTCGATAATTATGGTTACAAAAAGTAATGTTGTTGCGGCTACAAATAATAAGACTACAAGTAGCAACCTTGGTGGACAGAAACGTAAGGCACGAGATGCTTTCAATCTTGCACTTGATGAAGGGCAGGATTTTAGAACGGCATTGACTGCGTGGAGGGATGCAGGGGGAGAGCTGAGTCAAGGGGGACAACGCTTCTTGGGACAAAGCCCTCGTGCAGCTGAGGAAACGGGAATTGGAAGCATCGATCAGTTAGGATTGGGGCCGGAAACGCAAGACTACGTGTCTCAGGCATATCAGCATTATGCGAGGCCATATACGCAAGAATTTGAAGAGCTGGGTAAGGCAACGAAGAAAGAAGCCTTGCAAAAAGGACTGTATCTGTCTGGAGATTATGGTCGTGCTATCGGGGAAAACATTGAAGACTACAGTCGTAAAGTGGCTGAAAATGTAGTCCTTCCGCTGGCGCGTGAGGGAATGCAGATGGGATATCAGGCCGCAGAGTTGGGTCTCCAGCGAGAACAATTAGGTGAAGAAACTCGACAGTTTGATATACAATTAGGCGAAGAAACCCGACAGTTTGATGTGGGTACACGTCAGCAACAGCAGCAATTCATGACAACTGTAACGGGGCGGGTTAGAGGCCCGATGATTGCGCAAAACTTTGGTGTTACAGATGAGATGATTGAAGGGCTATTTGATAATAATGGGGATATTACTGATACAGATAGATGGCTTACGGCGGCTTCTGCAATTACCGAGGCGGCGAACGAGCAAGGCGTATACCTGACAAATGAAATGGGAGAGCGGCTGTTAAGAGGTGAAGAAGTGGATGTCACTGGTGCGCCAACATTGGACAGGGATCGATTGACGACACAAAGGGAGCAATTCACCGATCAGCTTGCGCAGAATTTAACGCTTTCAGATGCGGATCGCGATGAAAAAACGCGGCAATTCAATGTCAGTACGATGCGTCGTCAGGTGGAGTATGTTACTGACGTGACGGGTAAGTATGGAGTGGGGACGGTCAGCGGAGAATTGTTGGGACTTGATGTATCTCAACTGTGGGATGAGGATGGCAATATTACGAGTGTAGATTTGTATCTGCAAATGGCAGATGATTTTGTGGGGGTTATGGAGGCAGCGGGGATTGAATTATCTGATAACGATATTGACTCCATTCTTAGGGGTAAAACGATCACAGTGTCAGGGGCATTGACACTGCAAGGGCGTCAGGCAGCGTCAGCGGAAGCGGCAGGTTTACATGCTCGCCGTATGGAAATTGCTAATCTTGCTCTGGAACAAGAAAGTCAAGATTTGGATGAGGCATTAGCGCGGGCAAGGGAGTCGGGAACGTATGTAGACCCAGTGACGGGGGAGACAGTAGAGACTTTAGAGAAGCAACGCCTTGATTTAGATGAAACGGCGCGGATGATGGAGTTAACGGGAGATGCGGATGGGAAGGATGAAGATGGTAATTGGATCTCTTCATTGGCTGCTACTTATCAAGCGGAGCAAATAAAATGGCAAGATGCAAGTGAAAAATTGGATGCTGCCATTAAGCGAGCAGAGCAATCTGGGGACTTTGTTGACCCTGATACCCAGCAAACAGTAGAGACATTGAAGAAGCAGTTGCAGGATACTAATAAGAGGCATCAAGAGGCTTCGCTGAATCTTGAGCAAGAAAAGGAATATGCTCGACAGCGAGAGACCTTCGCACAGTTGACGGGCCAATACAAGCCCGGAGAAGTATCGTTGGAGATGATGGGGTTCCAAGAGGACTTATTGTATGATGCCGATGGCAATGTGGACATGGATTATTTCTTTGAAATTGCTGACGATTTTAATGACACTGCAAAAAAAATGTTGGGGAGGGAACCCACTCCAACTGAAATAGCAGCAATGTTACGTGGCGAAAAAATTTCAATGGGTGATCCCATTGACACATTGGCGAAGATGGCTCAGGACGCGGGGATTACGGGGGTCTACGGCGAGGACAAGACTAAGACCTTGGATGCTGTTATCCAATATGCCCAACTTACGGGATACCTTGGGGATGGTGACGATCAAAAAAAGACATTGGCTGGCAATCGAGCGGAACTCGACAAGAAGATAGATTTGCGTGTTCAATCGCTTAATGAGCAGGCTGAGTCATTCCGGCAGAACATGGATTTGGCTCGTGAAAAAGGATATTGGGAACTTGGGGAAAATGGGATCGTAACAGCAAGTGAAATGGGAATTGATACGCGATATACTTCAACCATGACAGATAAGGACGATATACTGGCCACGTATGAAGCGCGGCGACTGAAAGAAGTGTATCGCGAGATGGCAGGGGAGGACCTGTCAGATCCTGATGTGGTATCCATGTTAAAAGGTAATGGAAAATCGGTGACGTCACCGATTCGTATCCAGACAGTAGCCGCTCGCGCTGAGGCCAATCGAGCCTTGATAGAGGTGGGTAACTTAATGGGGACTCTTGGCGAGATGAAGACGGCGGCGGCTCATCAGTTTGAAGAGAACTTAAAAGAGCAAGGTAAATTAACTACGGCTGAGGTTGCACGGATTTCTGCTGACATGGCTCGCGCCGATAAAGAGTTGGAAGGTCAGCTTGTGCAATGGGCTTCGCAGACTAACATCGACATTGCTCAGATCACAGGCCAGTTTGGTATTGATAATGAGATCACAGCGGCAGATCTGGGGGTAGTAACGAAGACTGCTGAAGAATATGATTCCATAGATGAGTTTATGCGGGATGTAGATCGCAACACACCTGCATTGCGGACAGCATTTAATACCACATTTGGCCGTGATCCTTCAGGCGATGAGCTAAGCAGGTTAATGCAAGGGGAAACCTTGGCAGTCGATACAACGCCAACATTGGCAGCACGTCAACTCGCTCAGTTGATTAGTGCCCAATCAATGGAGTCGGCCAATGATATGTTCAAGTTTACTCAAGAGTATGATTTGGACATTAAAGAGTTTAATGAAATGGAAGAACATGCAGACTTAGAACATGGTCGTCTGATGAAAGAGATGGCAAATCAGCATGAATTAGATCGAATGGATTTTGCTCTTGCGCGATCAGACTTAGAGGCAAAACACACTGGCCAATGGCAAATGACTGGAAAGATTACGGCGGCAGATTTAGGATTCACCATTGAGGTGGCAGCTTTAGAAGCGATGCCACAGGATGATTTGTTGAAGTATGCGGAATCAATGATATCAACTTATGAGGCTGTGCAAGGGGAGGAGTTCCCCGGTAAGTCCCAGTCCGGGAAATTAGGTAAGGCTTTTGAGATGCTACGCGGCGAGTCTTCTATTACGGTGGAGGCTCAGTGGACGCAAGATGCCAGAGAAACGGCGCGAGAGTATGGTATGAATGAGCGGTCATTTGTAGAGGCAACGAATCAGTTCAACAGGACTTTTTTAGAAAGTAATAGGCAGAATTACCTGCAAATGACAGGTATGGGTACGGACCCAGATGGGGTTGAAGTGATGACGCAGGGGTATCGGGCTTGGCTTGAAGCACAAAAAGATATAAAAAAGGTAGAGTCTCGTCGAGACAACTTGTATAAAGCTATGAAAGAGCAATTGGTGAAAGATAGTGTGAAAGGCACCGCGGACCCGTGGAAGTTATATGTGCAGGCGTGGCGTTCGCCTACTACTGGCGAAAAGGCTTTTACCAGAGACCATGCTACCGGTGATGAAATATGGGGTTCAAACGAATTACGAGCTGAGATGGTGGCTGAGTTTCAAAATCTGACAATACCTGAGCAGATTGGAGCTCTTTCAGATATGTTTGAACAAGCATACGGCTGGCCCCCCCATCGGCAAGACATTGCGGAGATGTTTATAGGGGGTCAACGACCATATGGTCATAATGGTGCGATCCTCAATAAGGCCATCGCGATCAGGGGCGACGCCAATGTGGGGGACATTGAGAAAATGATGAAAATATTGAGCAACCAAGTTTACGATACTGAAAAGAAAATGTCAGGATGGGAGACGGCTGGACGCATTGGAGGCCAACTTCTCTCGGTAGGAGCGACGGTGGGAGCTATGTACTTGAAATCCAAATCAGGTGGAGCAGGGGGATAATAGGTTAACTCATGAGACAATTTTTAAGAGGTCTTAGCACGACTCTTGATCTAAAACCGGCCACTCAAGCGTATATGGAACAACGGCAACGGGCAGAAGATCGGAGGCGAAAGCTTAAAGACAGGGATGAGAAGAGAGCTTATGATGCGAGGCTCAAGGCGGCGGGCCTCGGAATTAAGGTTGACCCCACGGAAAAAAGTGCTGAGCAAATCCTGTCAACGATATCTGGTCATCAGGCTCCTGACGTAGTTGCAGAGCGAGAATTGAAGAAAAAAGCCGATGATATGGGCATGAGTGTGCTGGAGTATCGAGCTCACGTTAAAGGGAAGGCGACGCTTGAGTCCCCTGAATATAAGCAGGGGGAAAAGGCAAGAAAGCGGTGGAATGAAATTGAGAAAGAGGCAGTGGAGGTTGGTGTTGGCAATCTTATTTTGAGGCCAGACAATGACCCGAATACATGGAAATATAACCCCGAGCAGGTAGATGTATTCTTGGATAGAAGTAGGAAATTGCATGACGCCAAGGTTAATTATTATAATGCTCGCTCCAAGTATGTAAGCGAGGGAGGAGCTTCGGGGATAAAAACACAAAACAAGATGTCAGCAAATCAAAGTTTTTTTGATAAAAACATTGCGTCTTGGACATTGGAGCTGAACGCTTATCCAGAGGGGTCCCCAGAATATGCAAGGATAAAAGAAGAGATAGACCTTTTTACACATTCTGGTGGAGACAGATCCCCGGATAAGCTTGTAGGGGCTTTACAGTGGGCTCGTAACACTACAAACGGAGCTGGCTTCTATGCAGAATTTCAGGATGAAAAGCAAAAGGTGCGAGATCATAAGCGCGAATGGAAGGATCTAACCGAAGATACAAATATAGGGGAATCGTATGGACAGCGGCATGAGAGTCAGGTTATGACGGATGTCGATGAGATTCCCACGGTTTCGCCCGTTAACCCTTCCCAGTCTCGGATTGATACTGGGTATGTTGACCCCAATGAAGCACAAATATTAGGGGAGAATGTAGGTTTAGGATCAACGAATGATGCCAGCAGGCAAGAAACGGATCTTGTAGGTCTGCCTGTAACAGGCGATGTCAGCAGGCAAGAAACGGATCTTGTAACCCCGTCTGTAACGGGACCTGCTGGTGCGCATGAGAGATCTGCGAGATCTATTGTGACTACGGGGGGGGACTCGACTGTAGCGGCTATACCAGAGTCAACGGACATTGACACCAGCATGGCAAATATTGGTGATCTAAGTCAACTGCCAGATCGTGAGTTGTGGCGTCTTGTTGACCCCGCTGAAGGGGGGCAGCTAACAGACGCAGTCATTGCGGAAATAAGAAGACGTGCAAGGACGGGAGACGCTCGTTGGATAGAAGCAGAAAAGATGTTAGACATTTCTTCCAATTAATTAAATAATGAACTATAGCCCAGAACAACGTGCAAGGCTTGAAGCACTCAGGCAGAAATTTATTCGTTCAGATTCGGGCCAGAATCAAGACGATGAGTCGCAACTGGGATTAGTCCAGCCAAATCTTTTACCGATAGATTCCCTTACTCCTGTTCAGTCTGTTACTGTCGCACCCCCCAAAAAAGGGCAGGGATCTCTTGAAGAGACAGTCCCTGACTCAACTGCTGTAGAAAAAGATCCTGCTCGCCTTCCAGAAGTCAAATTGGAATATACCAATGCGCAGAACTTGCGCCTGAATGAGTTGCGTAAAAAATTTGCACCCCCTGCTGATACAATCTCGGAATCAACATATGCACCTTCTTTGTAGCGTATTCCAGAACCATCTTTGGAAGAAGAGGGGCCGTCTTATGTGCAACGATTGGGGGAAGAATTTGAGCGCGGGTTGGAACATGCGGATATCGATCAAGCAATCTTTACTGCGTCAATTGATCAAACGAAGACCCCGGAGTATCGGGAGCAGATTATTCGTCAATGGCTTAAGAAAAAGCGAGAGCTTGCAGCAGAGGCTCCTGATCGGGTTAATGCCAGTATTTGGAAGATGCTTACAGATCCGAGTACAGAGACTCTTGGGCAAGTAGGATTGGACGTTGCTGGCATTGCCGGGCCGATGCTAAAGTCACAAGTGCAGGGGGCTCTGGTGGGCAGCGCGACAGCATGGCATAATAAATGGCTACCTCATCCATTTGCAAAAGGTCTTGGCTACGCCAAAGGCCATGCGGCGGGGACCTTCCAGTATTGGACCAGACAGGGATACGGGTCTGCTATGGGGGCTATGATTGAGGCAAATGTCCCCTTTGAAGTGGCAAGCTCTGCGGCAGCAACTGTGGCTCCGTTTTATGCCTATATAGAACGGTTGCAGATGGGACGCATGTTAAAGCACCTGCCCCTTTCCGATCAGGCGCGAAAAGTATTAATGGCCCATGCTAACGGAATAACAACTAAGGTCGCCAAACGGGTGACTACAAATGCTGTGGTTCGCAAAGCTGTTGAAGTCTCTCAAGACATTCCGATCCAGATAAGCCAAGAGCTTTTACAGGAAACCAGTATACTGGCAGCAAAAGATGCTGCCGCCTTGGCATCTCATTTGATGAACCAAGGCGAAGGAGTAGAGTATTCCTCGGCTGAAGATTATGCTGAAGCCTTAAAAGG
>Ga0114906_1001425_pt1 | contig 12560 bp, 27 predicted proteins | sample MalvirDeepMed_M9_FD_89687 | JGI IMG/M metagenome (GOLD analysis project Ga0114906, IMG submission 89687) | Marine viral communities from the Global Malaspina Expedition - Malaspina viral metaG DeepMed_M9 | ecosystem: Environmental > Aquatic > Marine > Oceanic | place: Mediterranean Sea...
GGCAAAGTGTGTGCTATATTATAGGTAGATAAACGAATAAAACTAAACCTAAAAAAAGAAAAGAAAAGAAAATGGCTAGACAACCTATCGCAATCACCTCCGACTATGACTACACCGTGGAAAAGGTTCCCGTGTTCACGCCTGAAGGCCAAAACACTGGTTCATTTATGACGCGCCGTACCGACAATGGGCGTATCCTCAAAGTAGGCGTAACCAAAGACTACAATGTAGTAAACAATGCTCAAGTTTACGAGCCAGTCAAATCTGTTTTGTCTGACCTCGGACTAACGCCAACCAGCGAAAAGCATTTCGTTATAGGTGGCGGAGCGCGCTACAAGTGCCGCTTTGAATTCAAAGATGAGACTGTTGAAATCCCGAAAGTGGGCGACACTCTTGGCTTCCGTCTCGACCTTGACAATTCGTTCAACCTAATGCATCGCATCCGTACTATGGGTGGAGGAGTGCGCTTGGTTTGCCTTAATGGAATGACCACTCTTGACAAAGAGCATGGCATTTCTTGCAAGCACTCCAACAGGTTCAGCGTGGACAACATCGTGAGAGCCGTAAAGGATTCTCTCAATGCGTTCAAAAGATTAGCAAGTGCGGATAATCCGTTTACGCTAATGGCTGGCCGCGAAGTGTCGCAAGACCAAGGGCTGAACATCCTTCAGTCTCTCACAAACAAGGGAACCATTTCCGAAGTTCGCCGCGAAGGTATCGCACGAATTTGGAATGGCCCTTCCCACGATGAGGACGAAAATCGTAACCTCTATAACTTGCTCAACGCCGTGACGCAATTCACGACTCACGAAGTTGCCGAAACCAATTTCGAGATGAGCGAGAGGCTTAACACCAACGTCACGCGGTTGTTCAGCAGGGCGGCGAAGGATGAAAAAATCCTCACCGGACTTTGGACACCACCGAAGGACGATTCCCAAATAGTTATTACTGAATAGGTCGTATTAAATAACCAAATAAGCTATTAGGCTCCGTGAGCTGTTCACCCCTCGCCTTTGGGCGAGGTTTTTTTGCTTGACAACTGGCACGCGGCGTGCCGCACGCTCCATGCCAACTGTCGAAAACTTATCCACAGGCGGTGAATAACTTTCTGAAAAAAGTACCCGCCAGCTATTGACAAACAGCCGAATGTGTGCTATATTGTACCAATGATTGAGATTAAACTACAACATCACGGAAGCGATACAGCAGTTGTTTTAGAAGGCGACAACAGGCAAGAAATCACAGAGCGTTTTTGGTCATTTTGGAATCATGGCGCGACGAATGGCGAATTAGAATGGCAAAACAAAACCCGCGCAACATTCTGGGCGCGTGGCGATAGCAAATTAATTGGCCGCGATAAAATTCTTCGAGCAATGGAAAACGCTATGCTTTTTAAGTTGTTAAATGATTCTGGCGACATAGCGTGGAAAGGTGTGGAAGGTGGCGCGATGCCCACGGCAAAGAAGATTGCAAAAGAATGGTATGATACGCTTGAAACATTACGAGGCGAGAGCCGCGCAATTAAAATCAATAGTCTCGACGAGGTTTACCAAGAATCTTACGAGGGTGCGCCTGATACGGGCTTTCGTTTTTTACAAAAACAAGAGCATGGCGTAGCGGATTCAGATGCGGAAGGTCGTTTCGTGGGGGCGAAAAGTTCCTTACGTCTTGGCGATAGTGCCAGAGGTTCAAGTTCATAAAAAAACCGCTTGACAAACGACGAAATGTGTGCTATATTGTAATATACAAACGATGAAAACCCTACTCAAATTCGGCAATCCAAACGCCAAGCTAAAGAAGCTGATTAAGAAGCTCGGACTCACCCTTAAAACTTTTACCCTTCCCGCTGGTTGGACGTGTCCTGCGGCAAAGGATTGTTTGTCACGCGCAAACAGGGAAACGGGCAAGATTACAGATGGGCCTGACACAGAATTTCGTTGCTTCATGGCAAGCGCAGAGGCACGCTCTCCATCACTCAGGAAACTTGTTTGGCATAATTTAGAGTTGATTAAAGACACCATGATGAACGCATGGCGTTACAAAAAAGACAAGGTGCAATGCGTGGCAGATTTGATTCACAACAGTTTGCCAGAAAAGTTTGATATTATGCGCGTCCATGTTGGCGGCGATTATTTCTCTGCCGATTATTTGCAAGCGTGGATTGAAGTCGCCAAGCGCAATCCTGACAAAATCTTTTATTCTTACAGTAAAAGTCTGCACCTATTCAAGCAATTTGCTTTGCCTGAAAATTTGGTTTTAACCGCCTCCCGTGGTGGCAAGCATGATGATTTAATTGATTTGCATGGATGGAAAGAAGCTCTAGTTGTTTACAGTGAGCAAGAAGCAATCGACAAAGGTTTGGAAATTGACCACGACGACACCCACGCAGCGTTTGGAAAAGAAAACTTTGCCTTGCTTATTCATGGCACACAACCAAAAGGCAGCATGGCAAGTCAAGCATTGCAAGCCATTAAACGAAAAGCCAAGGAGGTGGCATAGTGGATTTGATTTTCGCGGCTCTAGTATTATGGATATTAACAATTTGTATAACATCACCAACAAGGAAAGACTAAAAGACAAAAAATGAAAACATATAAAACATATCAAGCGCGTAACGCCGTGAAGGCTGCGCAAGTCACCAACCACATCAAGGCCCAAAAGAAAGTCGGGGTGTCACACGAAAAAGCAAAGGCGGAAGCGTATCGTCTTTATCAAATCAAGAAGGCTCGGCCTATTCTATTAAAGTATTTCAACGGACTATGGTCTGTTTGATTTAAGAGCGCCCTCCGCCCCCTTTCCCAGTATCTCCGAAGTGAGCAAAAGAAAAAGCTGGTTGCTAATAAGGGGCGAGGGTAATATATAAAATAAGGTATTAAATAATACCAAATAAATACTTGCTGCGTCAGCGTAATCGAGAGGCGCGGTAAGTTTTTTTTCTCGACAACTGGCACGCGGCGTGCCGCACGCTCCATGCCACTTGTCAAGCGTTATTTGTCAATCATTTTTTGCGATTCGTGAGCGACAATTAGTTTTGTCAGTCATTTGTGAGCGACAAACTTTTTTGTCAATCAATTAAGCCCTTTAATGATCAACAAAGAGGGTAATTGTTTTGAAGAATAACACTGTTTTTGTGGGGTATTGTGCTTGATATTTTCTTATATGAGAGGTATTGCGCATCGGGGAAATCGGGGTATTTAAGAAATTATTTTCCTCTTGACATAGATGAAAGTGTCTGCTATACTTATTGTAGAATGGAGATCAAAGTTAGAGACACCGTAATCGTTGGTTGCGAAGAGTTCATAGTAGACGAAATTGAAGGCAATGGTTATTGGGTTTCTAATGATGATAAAGAGGAATGGGTATCTCCCAGCCAAATTGATGCACATTTTCCAGAAAAAGAAAGTTGGTCAACAGAGTTATGAATATTAAGAAAGTTAAGAACGGTAGTTTATACTATGATACGATAGACAACAAAGTTTGGCGAGCACGGTCTAAAGCCAATACTTCAAGCTTATGGGCGTCTCACCATAGCAATTCGCCGCTTTTGGTAAAAGCGCGTCAACTGCGCGAAACAACCGAAGCAGAGCGTAAGGAGTATTTAGGCGACAAGGCTCGTTGTTAGGCCAAGGCACAAAACGCGTGGAGGAGTTTTTTCGTTCTCTCTTCCATGCGTTTTTTTTTGGAAAAACCGCTTGACAAACCACCGAATGTGTGCTATATTGTAGTATGATAAACGATTGGAAGATAACCCTCTGGGGTCGGAACGCAAAGACCCTCACCCTCACCCATATGTACCAAATGACTGAGAAAGCCGCAAGAGCGGCTGCACAAGCAGATTGGCCTAATTGGAGCATATTAGAATGTATCCCAGCAAATGCCAAATCAGACATTAATGAATCATGGTATTAAAGTCAAAAAACCGCTTGACAAACGACGAAATGTGTGCTATATTGTAATATGAAAACGAAAACAGAAAACATCTACAACGTGCATTTTGACACGTTTATTGCCCCCTTCCATTGGGACGTGCCAGTTAAGGCTTACAACGAAGATCACGCCAAGCGTATAGCTCGTCGCATTTGCAAGTTTGGTATCATTCGTTCTGTCAAAGAGATTTGCGAAGCAGATGCCAATTACGAACTTGGCACAGAAGAAAATACAGAACACTTAATTGATTGTGATCGATAATATGAAAAACGAAAGAGAATATCCTAAAACTTTTGAGACGTTCAAACGGCAAGTTGATTATGCTATACAACGTAGACTTGGTTGCGGCATTTATGATTTGCCTGATTCTATCGCCTTTAGTGATTATTGGAATGATGATTGCAAGACTAATGTAGACGAGTTTTGGAACATGGTAGAAGCAGCAACAGAAGATTTGTTGAACGACAATGGATTTGAATTAGACTTATATTAATATGAAAACCTACGACACACCAGAAGAGATCGCGTTGTTTCGCATGAAAGCACTTATAGGTGCGCTTAAACTCGAAACCCTTGGCATGAAACGCAAAGGTCGATCTGTTTACTCTATTATAAAAGAAGAGTTTGAGATTAAAGGCAGCAAACAAAAAGTATTAGAACAATTAGAAACGCTTTACAACGAAGTACAATTAAGAAGAAACTAAAATGGAACAAGACATAAAGCAAGTTAGGATCTTATATCACGACGACCCCGAACCTAAAAAGATGTCTGGTCGCCAAGATTGGATATCCTACTACAACTCATACCACGACGACCCAGATATCCTTTCCGCCGTTTGGGAACAGTGGAATGCCGGTAGCGGTAATGAGTGCCAGCAATTCTTAAAGCTAGATGTTCGTTCAATGATGGTAGGTGACTATGTGAGTATTAACGGTGTGTGGCATGAATGTTTACCTTTCGGTTGGCGCATTGACGTACCGTGGGAAGAGGTAATGGGCGACAAGCCAAAAGACAAAAAGGGCCACGAGGTAACAGAGCAAGATATTAAAGTTTCCCTGCTCAAACAATTACTACAAGACAATTAATAGTATAATAATTTTGAAATAAGAAGTAAATAAATATTAAATAAATAAACATCAAATAAGATAATAGTTTTAAGATAATAGTTTTCGCGTAAGAAAAAGATAAAGATTTTCCTTGACAACGTGCGCAAGGTGCGCCCCCCGCCGCGTGCCGCTTGTCAACAAAAAATTATTCACAACCTGTGGATAACTTTTTTTAAAAAACCCCTTGACAAACCAGTGAATCCGTGCTATATTGTAATATGATTAACGAGAAAAACAAAACCCCACAAAAACCCGAAGTGCAGGAGAGCACTATAAACATCGAGGGTGACCTTCGTGACATGATGCCCGCCAGCGAAGAATTTTATGACCTTTACCCAGAGCCGTACGAGCCAAGCCCTTATGATGGCACTTATTCAGAAATGTAAAAAAGAGCTTGACAAACCCCTAAACGTGTGCTATATTGTAATATGAAAATGAACGTAACCCTAGAATCTCATGGCGACAACTTTGCCAGCCGCCGCACCCGCAACCGCATCCAAGAACATGGGCCTGACTTTCGTGCGCTCAAGTCTGGCAATTGCCCTGTCTTGGGTGATGGCCTCCATTGGCTTGTGCGTTCAGAGGATGGCTGGTTGGGCTGGCTTCCCAAGGCCGAATTCAGATTTTTTACCATACCCGGGATAGCAGGGCCAAGCAAATGCGCCTCAAATGTGAATAACTTTCCCCTTGACAAACCGTAAAATGTGTGCTATATTGTAATATGAATCAGATGGATAACATAAAAGAAGATTTGGCCATGAGGCTATTTGGACGCAGCCGCACTCTTGCCCTTGCTGGCAACCAGTGCGTGAAATGTGGCGAATCCGCCACGGATTTCCGCGATGAGCTTTCGCAGAAGGAGTATGGTATTTCTGGCTTTTGCCAGTCTTGCCAAGACGGAGTTTTCGGCGTGGAGGATTAATGAACGTCCAAGAATCAATTAAACTTTATAAGCGCGAAGTATATCGCAACCTTCGCTATCGGGACGAACACGTTTACTCCGTGCGCAAGGATGGTCTTGTCGAAGGTACTGCCTTGTGCGTTGTGATGGATGGCAACACCAAGCACCCTGTGAAATTCGCTGTGGGTGACAAGGGGTGTCAACGTGTGCGTGATGAAGAACGCAAGAATGTCCACGCTGTGATTCGCGGTTGCATGGTTAATGCTGTGTGGCGTTACGATGACATGGATGCATTTGAATTAGGTTGGGCTAATGATGCAGCCAAGGATTTTAAACAGCGTTACATGACTGAGCGTGATGGTTACGAGTGGATGGAAGTCACTTATAATCCCTATAAGTATCGGACTTTTGTGAGTATCGATACCAATCCGTTTAGGACGACAGAGAATATCATTGAGCCAATTTTTACTGCTCGCAAGGTGATCATTATGGACAAGGTGTGGGCGCAAGTTGCCACCGAGGAGATATCCAAAGAAAATTAAATTTCCGCTTGACAAACCAACAAAAGTATGCTATATTGTAATATGATTATTAAGAAAGAAAACGTAACATTCGTGCCACCTATTCGCCAAAACGAAAACGGTTGGCTAAACATCAACGGGGAGATTATCCGCATCACAAATATTCATCACTTTGATGATTTCGGGCAAACCCTTGACACTTTCACGCTAGAAGATGGGCAAGAGGTCTATTCTCTAGATGAGGGTGAAACATTTACATTTGACCTTGACTAAAAAATTTATGAAAGCATTGCAAAAAACGAGAAACATTATCGACTCTAAAGGCGGCGAGCCTTTCGCCGTTCACCAGCACATCATCACCAAGAACTATTGGGAGTATTACCTAGAAGAAACAGACAGCTATGGCCTATCCTTTGGCTATGTGATGGGTAACGAGAACGAATGGGGTATGGTAGACATGGAAGAAATTAAGCCTTACATCATAAGCAGAGCGTCAGGCGCAGAACTCAATGACATCATGCCACCATTTGCGTATTATTGGGAAGACGAAAATGACGAATAAATATTAAATATAAAGGGCTCAAATATAAGCCCACCGCCGCATTGCCTTGCGAACAACTTTGTGGATAAGTTTCGCTTGACAATGTGCGCAGGGCGCGGGGCACGCCGCATGCCAACTGTCAAAAACTTATTAACAATCTGTGGATAACTTTTTGCAAAAAATCGCTTGACAAACAGGGGAAAGTGTGTTACATTATAGCATGAAAGTTAACACAGAGCCAGAGAGGCTTATCAATCACATGGAAAAACTCGGCTATACCCTCACAGGTAAGGTTCAGATGGTAGCATGGGGATTCTGGGAAGGTGATTTCCAAGTGCCTATTAGTTTCGGCACAGGAACGCACACGGTACGCGCACAACTTGACACGCGTGAATCTCCCGCCCAAGTGATTTTTCTTAAAAAAACCGCTTGACAAGTAGCTAAAGATGTGCTATATTGTAATATGAAAACGAAACGAATCAAAGCCCGCGTTAACAAGGACGGTTTTATGGGTAGCGCATCCCGCGAACATCGCGTGATAAAAGGTAAGGGGTCTTACCGCCGCCGCGAAAAACATCAAAAGAAATTTTAGGTGGGACTGCGGATGTCCAACCCTATGTGCTATATTAAGATATGAATATGAAAACGAAAAAAGAAAATCAAATTAAATGGCTGCCGCCATTGAAGCAATTGCAAAATGCGGGCCTTAACTATCACGGCTGGATTGTCATCGGCAAGGGAAGTCAAAGCACAACTTGGGATATTATTAACTGGCACTCTTTTGATGATTTAGGCCAGACAATTGAAACGCTTACCATCCAAAGCGGTAGAGAGCAAAAAGAGATTTACTCTCTCGATGAGGGTGAGACATTCACAATGGAACTAGAATAAAAATTATGTATTACGGAATTTATATTAAGAAAACAGACCCATTCACGCAAGCGTGGAGTATGCACACACAAGGCTGGTTGACATTCAAACAAGTTTTGGAAATTGCCACCGCTATAGAAAAACGGGTTAACCATCCACCGCACGCCATTAAGGTTATCGCAAGCGAAACGCAAGACGGATTCGGTAAGTGCGGAGGTGGAAAGGTTGTTTTGAAATGGAGCCGAATCGAGGAGCGTAGCGTAAAAGTTGCGGATGAGATTAAACAACTAAAAAAGAGACAGGCAGAACTTGCTAAAGAGCTAGAAAACAAAAGTTACGACACACAAGTATTATGAAAATGAAAAACAAAAAAGCATACGATAGAAAAGTCTATGCAATCCTTGGCACAATCCTTATCGGAATGGTGTTGCTGATTGCCAATGCGTGCAACAGTGAATTAGAAAACCCCGCTCCTATGTCGGGAGAAAAGAAACTTGACCATGCCACAAGCATTTACGAAGTCGAGTTCGACGGCCACAAGTATATCGTGGTGGACACTCACAGAGGGATTGGCGTTTGCCAAAAAGCTGGTGATGTAGTGTGGACAAAAGAAGTAAAGGATTAAAATGACATTTAAAGAATTGAAATTCAGAGACACATCCAACACGCACGGAGAAGGTGCGAAACAAGCGTTAGTTGGCTTTGAGAATGGCTTTGATGTTTCCGTAGTGAAGCACAAGTTTTCATACGGTGGCGATAAAGGCTTATATGAGATTGGCGTATTCGGCCCTCATGGTGGGATGTGTGACCCGCTTGGCTGGGGTGATGATGTCAAAGGCTGGCTTACTCCAGAAGATGTGGAAACAGAATTAGAATTGATTGAAACATTGGGCTAGTATGGAATTGCTCCCTTTAATTATTTTTCTAGTGTGCGCGTGGGGCGCGTGCATTGGGATGGATTGGTAGTAACTTGTGTATAACTTTTCCCTTGACAACTGGCACGCGGCGTGCCGCACGCTCCATGCCACTTGTCGAGAACTTATTCACAGTCTGTGGATAACTTTCTTTAAAAAACCCCTTGACAAACACCCCTTTGTGTGGTATATTATAACAATGAAAGACGATTACAGAGACATCAACTTCGGAATCATCATTATCGTCTTGTGGATAGTGGTGACAATAGCAACAGGTATTTACATTGAGAGCCTTTAAGATTATGAGATTTAACAAAGGTGACAAGGTAGCCCATAGACTCAACCCACTCCGCTGGAGAGGCGAGGTGACAGAGGTAAAATTGAATGGGCGCATTAAGGTGATGCTCACAACAGGCATTGAGGTAGAGGTTGGGCCATTTGTACCATTGAAGCTAGACGTTTTCACCGATGAAGAAATTAAAGTCATATTAAATGAAAAAATCGCTTGACAAACCTGTGAAAGTGTGTTATATTATAGCATAACAACGACAGGAAGGATTGCTACAGATATGTAAACTAACCCAAAAGCTCAGTGGCTCCAGCGAGGGCCACCACCGTACGCCAAAACAAAGACCTACGAACCTACGCTTTAAACGCAGCGTGATTAGAGGCACGGCCCTCCCTATGTGCCGAAGATGAGCCAAAAAAGGGGAGAGGCAAACAATTTAACCTATGACGACCATAGCCCTAGGCATGGAAGTCGAGACACCCAACGGGGAGATCGGTCAAGTGATCGCCTCTCCTCGTGACGGTAGGGGCTGGTTGGTCTGTTTGGATCGACCTCAACCTGTAGACCGTCGCTTCCGTGAGGAACAACTCAGGGAGTGGCATTGGTCTTACGCTAATCCAAACTCGGATTATTGTCGTATGTAGTCTCGGCCTCGCCTCTGAATCAGATCGGCGCATCTCAGCGTGGCAACAGAATGAGAAAAATTTGTGCATAGCTTGTGGATAACTTTTTTTTGACAACTGGCACGCGGCGTGCCGCACGCGCCATGCCACTTGTCGAGTAAAAGAGGGTAGGACAGGGGTGGGACAATGGCTGTCCACCCCCTAAAAGTTTTTTTTTGACCCTCATTTCATCCCTGTTTTTGTGGGGTATTCTGCATCAACTTTCTGCTCTGATAATTTGCTTTTTCGCAAATGTGTGCTATATTGTAGTATGATTAACGAAGAAAACGAACTGACCCAACGACTGCTTGATGAGATATGCGAAGGCGTTGAAGTGCCAACCGACGAAGAAGGCGAAGAAGCTAAAGATTTGAATGATGGAGTCCATCACTGGGGTGCAAAAGCGTAAGATAATTAAAATTATGGAAAAAACATATGAACTATGGTTCATGGGCGACTTTGTCCGTGAAGGAAAACACAATCGCGAAACCTATCAGTCTATGATTGATGAAGGGCTTCAAATGTTAAAAGACTCGGTTGCCGTTGGCGGCAATTGGGGAAGCGCAGAAATTTGCTCTCGGTTAGGCCATGACGCAGATACGGCTTGGGAAATGAATCACGACCAATTCAAAACTGGGAAACCTTATATCTTACGATGAAACAACACATTGAACATTACGGGGGTTGGTATGTCGCCAGCCTGTATCTCATAACACTAATCGCAATCCTAATTAATTAATGAACGTACCTCTAGACAACGATTATGATGCAGCCGTATTGGCAGCGGCACTAGCTCTAAACGCCCCGACGGAAGAACTCGCAGAGGATTGCTTAAACAAGCTCGAAGTAATTTGCGAAAGACTTACCAAGACTCAACTCGTAATGCTAGAGACTGACTATCTAAAAGCAGCTGATGAGATAGCTTGCGAAATGTCGGGAGGGCCGCTATTAAATTAGAGTATTAACATATCACAAACCTCGTTGGCCGAATGGTAAGGCAAAGGTCTGCAAAACCTTTTTTAGTTGGTTCGATTCCAACACGGGGTTCCATTTTCTTTTGTGGACAGTTTGTTAATAACTTTTTCTTTGACAACTGGCACGCGGCGTGCCGCACGCGCCATGCCACTTGTCGAGGACTTATTCGCAGCCTGTGAATAACTTTCTTAAAAAACCGCTTGACTTTTTGTCAATTATGTGGTATCTTATGTACAAGATGAACGAAGAAAGCATATTCAAAGTAACCTACAAGCAAGCGCGTCCTGTGTGGCATATAGAGAAGCCTGAATTTGTCAAGGCTCGTGATGAAGCCCATGCGCTACGTATTGCCTCCCGCTGGGGAGTTGTTAACAAAGTAGAACATTGTGAATAACTTTTATCAAAAAACCCCTTGACAGATGGGTGTTTGTGTGTTATATTATACACATGAAGGATGATTAAGGGTTACTGATAGGGACTGACCCACCCATTGATTTTACTACTCAGCGTGGACTAACAGGATTTGAAGCGTAGAGGTAAGCCAGTTTCGGGGCCGACAACTACCGAGACGTCACCTCTGCAAACGGTGAGGAAACATTAGAACGCAAGAGACGTTTGTAAGTGACATTTAAAAAATTTAAAACAATGACCTTTAAGACTGAATTTAAGAATTGCAAACAGTGCGGGAACAAAGCTCTGCTACTGCTCGAGAACGAGGGCCTTTGCCTGCCCTGCGTTCAGGGTAAGCCTGTCCTGCCGAAGGACAAGCCTCGGGAGTTTAAGCCGAACCCGCTAACTCCTCCGAATTGGAAATGTGCTTGCGGGATGTGCAAGCAAAAAAAAGATAAAAAAACCGCTTGACAAGCGGCCTAAAGTGTGCTATATTATTAACATAATGAACGAACAAGAAGAACAAACTCGCCAGCTTCTCGACCTTGTATGTCAAGGCGTTGAAGTACCTACCGACGCAGAGGCCGAAGAGGCCAAACGGATCCAACAGGGTGACGACTTAATCCTGTAAGACCTCTGAACCTACGCTTGAGGCAACACTCGGATAGATCGTGAGCCGACACAGCGTGATTAAGAGGCATGGGAAAACAAGGCGGGGTATATACCCCCCCTTAAAATTTTAGAGCGCCCATAAGAAGAACAAGGTGGGGGTTTGTGGTGGGGGTATTTAGAGAGAGCATTTTTTTATGATATTTGGCTTAATTTCACTCTGGTTTGCATATAAAGCGTGCAAAGTGATGGTTGGGGAGTGACCTACCCCTTTTTGGAAAATGTTAATAAGTTTTTCTTGACTTTTGGCTCGGAGGGGGTTGTTTTATAAAACCGCAATAAATCTTATTCTATCTTATATACTAAAGTTAAAAAATCCCCGGGGCTATTGAAAAATTAGTCTCTTTGTTATATATTGCTTATTATATACAGCCCGTCGCGGCGCTAAAAAATATAAGAAAATGGAAACTCGCTTTATCAATAAACTTCCTGACAATAAAAGGTTTTGTAATTATTTTGCAGCTGACAAAATTTTCAATGATGAGGAAGTAGAAAAAATTAAATCAATAGGGAATAATCTCATAACAAATGATGCCGCCACTTTAGGCGGCCATTCAAACGACTCCATAAGGCGTGGTTCTGTGGCTTGGCTGCCCCGTGCAGACGTTTTTAACGATTGGATGTACTCTAGACTAGCTGGAATTATAGAACGCGCTAACGGCGAATTATGGGACTTTAACATATCGGGTTTTTGGGAAGACTGTCAATATACGACTTACAAAGGAGACAAAGAGAAGGGCGATCATTACGGTTACAACCTAGACATCGATGGCAAAACGGGCGTACAAAGAAAA